>Ga0209612_1001454_pt1 | contig 19216 bp, 13 predicted proteins | sample BioC12SIPDNA_FD_185746 | JGI IMG/M metagenome (GOLD analysis project Ga0209612, IMG submission 185746) | Anaerobic biogas reactor microbial communites from Washington, USA - Biogas_R1_B C12 SIP DNA (SPAdes) (version 2) | ecosystem: Engineered > Bioreactor > Anaerobic > Unclassified | place...
TGGCGGTGATCACGATCACCGGGGTCTGGCTTTCTTTGCGATAGGCGTTAAGAAACTGATAGCCGTCCATGCCCGGCATCATGATATCCAACAGGACCACATCGGGGTGTTCATGTCTGGCAGTAAACAGGGCTGTTTGCCCGTCCCCTGCCTGAACCACGCGATAGCCCTGGGAGCTCAAATAGTCTTTGAGCAGCCTGCGCACATTTGCTTGGTCATCAACGACCAGGATGGTTTCATTCATAATCACTAATTATAGGTTATTACTATAGCAAGCGTCCATTAATTTCTGATTTAGCATAAGCTTTCTTCTTCACAACAGGCTGCTACTTTTCCGTTACAATAACCTTATAATTTGGGAATTTTGGGAGGACCATATGGACCCTTTAACTTTAGTTTTGATTTTATTCGGCCTGATTTTGCTGGCTGGCATTGTAGTCGTGTTCGTGCGTACCATGCAATACCCCATCGAAACGCGTGAACCCGAAGCGATCGAACTGATAAAGATCGACGGCGAGGAAGTTGCCAAACACATCGGCCTGGCAATCCAAATGAAAACAATCAATAACGTCGATCCGGAAAAAGTGGACCCGATCCCCTTCCAGGGGCTGCATAACCTGATCAGTACGCTTTATCCTGAGGTGGAAGAATATCTCAAAAGGGAAGTTGTGGGAGATCATTCTCTGCTTTACACCTGGGAAGGTTCTGACCCAACGCTGGAGCCAATCGCTCTGACCGCGCACATGGATGTTGTTCCTGCTAACGAAGACCCCGACTCTGGTTGGACTTATCCACCATTCAGCGGTACAGTGGCTGACGGTTATGTCTGGGGACGGGGCGCCATTGACTGCAAAGGCGTGATGATCGGCATTCTTGAGGCCGTCAACTATCTGCTCAAAGTTGGCTTCCAACCCAAACGCACCGTTTACCTGGCTTTTGGAGAAGATGAAGAAGTTTCAGGTGCCCGTGGTGCAGGCCAAATTGTCCGGACGCTCAAAGATCGCAAGGTCCGGCTTTCTTTCCTGCTGGACGAAGGTGGGTCCATTACCCGGGAAGTGATCCCTGGCATCGAGGCCCCGGTTGGGATGATCGGTGTGGGTGAAAAGGGACATCTTTCCTTGGTTTTGCGCGCGCAAACCACGCCCGGTCATGCCTCCGCGCCAGCTCAAGTAACCTCAATTGGCGCGCTGAGCCTGGCGATAGCGACCCTGGAGAACAATCCTTTCCCCCAGGATCTGGAAATGGCAGAGTTCATGATGAGCTTTTTGGCAAACGAGCTGCCTTTCACTCAAAAAATGATGCTGGCCAATCCCTGGCTCTTTGGTGGGATCCTCAAATCACGTTTTGCTGCCGCGCCCATCCTGAACGCTTTTACCAGGACCACTATCGCGCCAACCATCATCAAGGGCGGTCATACCGAAAATGTTTTGCCGGCACTGGCTGAGGCGACGATCAATTTGCGTTTGCTGCAGGGAGACACCCTTACGGACGTCCTCAAGCAGATCAACGATTTGGTAGCTGATGATGTGGTTGAAGTGTTTCCAGCCCACGATGACAGCCTTTATGGTGATCATTCCTGGGATCCTACTGAGATTTCTGATGTCAATTCGCCCCAATTTCACATCCTGCTTGATCTGATCAAGACGCTCGTCCCCGGCGCTCTTCCGGTGCCATTCATCATGAACGGCGCCACCGATGCCCGCCTCTATATGGAGATTTGCGACCGGGTATTCCGCTTCTCACCTTTCCTATTGGAAAGTGAAGAAAACGAGAGCGTGCACGGGATCAATGAAAGGTTGTCATTCGAGAATGCCGCCCGCATTGTCAGTTTTATGATTGAAGTGATTGAAAAGATCGCCAATATCGACTCAGATGAGCTCGAAGAAGAAGAATTGGAGGAAGAGCTCGAGTTGGATGACGAATTGGTAAGCAAGGCTATTCGTGAGTTGGAAAGCCCTCTTCCCACCCGCCCCATGAAACAACTTGAAAGAGAGCCTATCGAAGAGGAAACAGACTTTTTTGACGATGACGAGCCACTCGAAGTCAAGCCAATGAAGTAGCCTGGAAATTTTGTGCCATGAAAGCCCTTCCAAAAGAAGGGTTTTTCTTTGTTTACAATAAGTTTTTGAAAGCTGACCCAAAGTGTATAATTTGCTGTAAGAAAAAAGATGAGACATTCATGAGTAGAAAAAACCTTATCCTCCTGATCCTGATTAAGCTTGTTCTTTTGGCAACCGGGGTTTTCTTCCTGGCCAAAGTGATCCTGAATACAACGGTCACAACTATGTATCAGGACGATTATCCACCAACGGTAACTTTAGAGGCTGCCATTGTTGAACAGAGCCCTTCTGAACAGGAATTAGAGCAACACACTTTAGACCCGGTTGTCTCTTCCAGCATGGACACAATCGAGGGTCAGGTCAGCGACCTGCGCGGCTTGAGCATCGAAAACACGGTCCCCCGCAAAGTACTGACGGTGGATGAACTCAGACAAATTGTTACCGATGACTTCCTGGAGGAGTATGAGCCTGAGGACGAGGCGCGCGATGTGGCCATCCTGAACCTCTTTGGCCTTTTACCAGAAGGTTTTGACTTGAAAAATTTCTATATGGACCTGTACACAGAACAAATTGCCGGTTTTTATGACTCAGAAGAAAAGGCGATGTACGTGGTCAGTGACACTGGCTTTGGAGCTGTGGAACGCATGACCTACGCTCACGAATTTGTGCATGTGCTTCAGGACAGGCAGTTTCAATTTGAGGATCAGCTGGATTACTCAGAGGAGTCTTGTGAAGAAGACTCTGAACGCTGTATTGCTATCCAGGCGCTGATCGAAGGGGACGCCGTGCTCACCGAGCAACTGTGGTTCCAAACGCACGGCACGCAAAATGACCTGCAGGAGATCCAGGAGTTTTACACCAGCTACCAAAGCCCGGTTTACGATTCCGCTCCAGAGTATATGAAAGAGGATTTCAACTTCCCTTACCTCTATGGCGCCAGTTTTGTTCAGGCGCTGTACGCTGAGGGAGGCTATGAAGCCGTCAACGCCGCCTTCACAGACATGAACCCGCTCTCCTCTGAGCAGATCATGCATCCAGACGCGTATCCTGATGACCTTCCCCAAAACCCCACTTTGCCTGACCTAAGCGCAGTCTTGGGTGAAGATTGGTCCCTAGTGGAACAAAATGTAATCGGGGAATGGTATATCTACCTGATCCTGGCTAAAGGAGCCGACAGCAAAAGCCGGCTCTATGACAGCCTGGCGCAGGATGCCGCTGAGGGCTGGGGCGGAGATGCCTACGCGGTTTATGAAAATAATCAAACGGGAGAATTGGCTGCTGTGGTCTCCTTTGTCTGGGACACCCCGCAAGATGCTGAAAAGGCCTTTGAGGCTTTCGGGAGTTATTCTGATCTCCGTTTTGGTCCCTCAGATAATGGCAATTTGTGGCAGGACGCAGAGCATTTCAGCAGCCTGCAAGCTATAGATGAAACAAATTTCATCTGGATCATGGCACCTGATGAAACGAATTTAACTGCTCTTCAGGACGCTATGCAGGAATAAGGGAAAAAGTGACGCAAGCACCGGGGATCGAGATTTCAAAGGTCAAAGCCTTGATTTTTGATGTCGATGGGACTTTATCCGACAGCGATGACCGCATGGTCGAGCAGGTTTATGAACATCTGGGCTTTTTGGGTTCAATCATGGGTGAAAATAACTTGAAAAGGTTTTCGCGCTGGTTCATCCGCACAGCTGAAGGACCGGGAAACTGGGTTTTAGAACTTGCCGATAGACTCGGCATGGACCATCTGATCGCCAATTTTTTTGACCACAGAGCCAATCAAAAAGAACATCTGGTTCGTCATTATCCCCTCATCCCGGGTGTGTTTCCGATGCTCCAGGCCTTGTCCTCGCGTTATCCCTTTGCCATTGTCACTGCGAGAAATGAGGTGACCACCCGGCATTTCCTGAACCTCAACAATCTCGATCCTTTTTTCCCAATTGTGATCAGCTCCCAAACCTGCCGGCGGACCAAGCCATTTCCTGACCCACTATTGCACGCCGCCTCAAGAATGAACATCCCCATCGAGAACTGTTTGATGATCGGGGATACTGTCACTGACGTGCGCGCGGCGCTTTCTGCCGGGGCACAGTCACTTTCGGTGCTTTGCGGTTTTGGAACAGAAACAGAACTGATCAAATCTGGAACACAGGAAATATTACCCTCCACAAGCATGGTCGCAGATTTTTTAAGTGGGGTCTTGGAGTAGGCTAAATCTCTTAATCAGCAGTGTTTAGCGGAGAGCTTTCTAATGATTCTTCAGCCAGCTGACCACCAGGAAGCTGGGCATCGAAAGTTACCACCCGTTTGTCCATTAAGCTAAGCAATCCGATCAGCAAGCAGGCTGCCCCGCTTATCAGATAAGCAGTCTGAATATTAAAATGCTCCACAATTGGGGCGGAAAGAAATAAACCAACGGGCATCATGCCCAGACTCAGGCTTGATAATACGGTAAAGATGCGTCCTTGAATCTCAGAAGGAACTTTGCTTTGCATTAGTGGTCCTAAAGAACCATTGGCAATCGATGCGGTTGTCCCAACCAGGCCGGCAGCAAACAAGCTAAGAAAATAATTGGAAGCAGGGATCATGCTCAGGGATATCATGCCGATCCCAATACCTATGATACCCGACATAACGGTGAAAATCTTGCGTTTAAAGCCGCCCCAAAACCCCAGCAGCGCCCCTCCCACAATAGCCCCAATACCCATGGAAGCCTGAAGCCAGGCCAGTTCCTGGGCTCCTTTTTTAAAATATTGAGTCACGTAAAGCGGAAGCAAATTACTTGCAGGGGCCAGAAACAAGTTCAAAACGCTGGCAGTCATGATAATGATAAACAATCCTGGCCAGGAAAAAATGTATTGAAAGCCTTCGCGAACGTCCTTCAGGAGCGTTTTCGGTGTGATTAGTTCTGTTTCTTTGATCGTTCTGGGTTTGGGCACTTTCACGAAAAAAATCAGTAAGCCGATTGCGATCACAGCAGTGATGAAATCAACTGCCAGGACCCACTGGATTGGCAGAAGTTCCAATAGCAGTGCTCCCAAAGCAGGTGAAAAGATGGAAATCAAACCGTCCAAGGCCTGGTTGATGCCGCCCAAGCGGGTCAGTTGGTCTTTGGGGACCATCAGGCTGATGGAAGCAGTACGGGCTGGACTCTGGAAAATTCCACCCATTGAGCGAATGAATAAGATGATGTAGATGTGCCAGAGTTGAATCAGACCAAAGGCAAAGAGCACCGCCAACACTGCCGTAGCCAGAGCAACGGCCAGATCAGCAAAGATCATCACTAATTTCCGATCCCAGCGGTCTACCAAAGCCCCCACGAAGGGGCCTAAAACAATGTTGGGAACAAGCGCAGCGGTTGTGGCGGTTGCCAGAACTGTGGCTGAGCCGGTTTCTTTGGTCACATACCAGACCAATGCGAATTGAACGAGAGCACTACCGACCAGGGACAAAGCCTGGCCAATCCACATGGGTAAATAATTGCCTAACCAGGTAGCCGGAGAGTCTGTGTGTTGATTATTAATGCTTGCTTCGTCGGTCATACTGACCTATCTTTGCTTTCGTTCAAACTTGAATTATACCCACTGAAGCACGTCTTTGAAAAGCGCAATAGCAAAGTGGTAGAAGAAAAAACTTTTTATTACATTAAGCACAGTTTACACAAGACAGCTGCAGAAATTCGGGTATCTTTATTGGTACAATTAGCTCGAATTTTATAAACAGGAGCGTGAATGGCTAAGTCCAGGCTTAACACTGAATACCAAGAAAAATATCCCTATCCCCGCCATCAGCTTGGGAGAGCATTTTTGCGGGGTGGGATCGCTTTTCTGGCTGGTCTGCTGACCAATTTCGACGTGAAGGGAAAAGAAAATTTGCCCAAAGAAGGTCCCCTCCTGATCGTTGGGAATCATTTCAACTTCATTGACTCAATCATCCCAATCCATGTTACCAAATATCCGCTTGAATTTATCAATGACGAGGAAATGCCCATGGCTCCTGGACTGGTCAAGTTTTTACCGGGATGGTGGAAGACCTTGAAAATTTTGCAGGGTCAGCCAAATTTGGAAGCCATCAGAGCTTCGGAAGCTATCCTGGAGCAGAAAGGTGTTTTAGCCATCATGCCTGAAGGGCATGTTCACAAGCCACCTCTGGGAGAACCGCTCCCAGGAGCTGCCTTTTTAGCCCTGCGTTCAGGCGTGCCGATCATACCGATCGGAGCCTACAGCGAAGATGACTGGGATATTATGGGGACGATCATAAAGAAACACCACCGGCCAAAAATCGTGGTCCGCATCGGCAAACCTTTTGGACCCCTGGCAGCTGGAGATATCAATTCAGTGCCGGGTCGTGAAGATGTGCGTCGGGCAGGGCAGGAAATCATGGAGCAAATCGCCCAACAATTGCCCCCTTCTGCCCGAGGCCCTTACCTGCAGGAAAGTGCTTCTCTTTGAGCGTTTTGTTAACATTAAACAGATATTGATCGGCTATGATTAGTTGATTATAAAAATTGAAGAGCAACGAGAATGGATTATAAGGATTATTACAATACACTTGGCGTTAAGAAAACAGCCACGGATGATGAAATCAAGGCTGCTTACCGGAAATTAGCCCGCCAGTTTCATCCTGACGTGAATAAAGATTCAGGCGCTGAGGACAAATTCAAAGAAGTAAACGAAGCCTACCAGGTGCTCTCGGATGCTGAAAAGCGCAAAAAGTATGACCAGTTTGGCTCCGAATGGCAGAACTATCAGAGATCCGGTGGTCAGCCAGGCGGCTTTGACTGGGGTCCTTGGCAGCAATCCCCCGGCGGTCGCACCAGCTACCGCACTGTTTCACAAGACGAACTGAACGAAATGTTCGGCGGCATGGGCGGCATGGGAGGCTTTTCTGATTTCTTCAACACCCTTTTTGGCCAGGGAGGTTTCAGCAGCGGCTTTAGCCAGCAAACCAGGCAGCCCCAACCCCGCATGAGGGATATGGAACACGAGATCGATTTGGATTTGCAGGAGGCTTACAGCGGCACTAAACGTACGCTCCAATTTGAGGGAGGAAGAAAGATTGAAGCCACTATCCCCCCGGGTGTCAGAACTGGCTCAAAAGTGCGCCTCAGCGGTCAGGCGGGTGGCGCGGATTTATACCTGAAAGTTAAAGTTTTACCCGACCCTGTCTTCAAACGCAAAGGGGATGACCTTTATCTGGATGTTCCGGTTGATTTTTACACCGCCGTCTTAGGCGGTGAGGTGGGCGTCAACACCATGACAAAGCCGATCCGGTTGACCATCCCGGAAGGCTCGGACAGCGGTAAGACCTTGCGCTTGAAAGGCCTGGGTATGCCCTCACTCAAAGACCCAAAGAAATTTGGTGATCTGTTTGTGACCATTCAAATAACGGTGCCCAAGCACCTCACGCCGGCTGAAAAAGATAAATTACGTGAGATGCGCCAGATGCGTCACGCTCAGTAAACCAGGTTGACAGCAAAACCACCCTAAATGGGTGGTATTTTTTTGAAAATTCGCAGAAAAAGTGTAGACTACTCTCAAACAAGTGAATTTTCCATTTCAATTTGATAAAATAGAAGCATGATCGTTACCCTCACTCCTAATCCCAGCGTTGACCGCACGCTTCAGGTGCAAAGGCTTTTCTTCAACGAGATCCTGCGCACTAAAAAAGTGCGTCTGGACTGGGGCGGCAAAGGCTTTAATGTTTCCCGGGCGCTGCGCTTACTGGATGAGGAGAGCCTGGCACTGGCCTGGGTTGGAGGCGGCACAGGCAAAATGCTTGAAGACGGTCTCAACCGCCTGGGCATCCGGACCGATTTTGTCTGGGTGGAAGAAGAAACCCGCACAAACACGATCGCCCAGGAAGATTCAGAAGAATGGTTCATCCGCTTCAACGAGCCCGGTCCCCATATTCCTGATGAGGCCATCCAAACCTTGATCGAAAAAACAACCAAGTACGCCAACCCGGGAGACATTTGGGTCGCATCTGGCAGTTTGCCGCAGGATGTCTCGGATGGTTTTTATGCCGACCTATTCCGCATGCTGCAGAGCCGGGGCGTGAAAACCTTCTTTGATTCCAATGGTGAGGCGTTGCGCCTGGGGATCAAGGAAAAACCTTTTCTGATCAGTCCGCCTCTGGGTGAAGCAGAAGCAATGCTCGGTTTCCCGATCAAGAACGTTGAAGACGCCAAGAAGGCGGCTCTGGCATTTTTGCGACAGGGCGTGGAACATGTTGCCATATTATTTGAGGTTGGAAGGTTGGTTTTTGCTTCTCAAAATGAAATGGTGACCGTCTCACCGCTGAAGGTGCCGAATCGAAACATAACCGGCGAGGGTGACGCCCTGATGGCAGGGCTTGTGTATGGATTTGCTCATCAACACACGCTCAAGGAAATTGCCAGTTGGGCAATTGCTATGCGAGCCGCCTGGGTATCCAGTGAGGACTACGACTCCATAGATAAAGATGGGATCATCGAGCTTTATAATCGCACAGAAGCTTTGTCGATCAACATGTTTTAAGGCTCAGCTTTTCATATCTGTAATTCAGTTTCACTTCGCCAATCAAGCCCTCCAAAACAAACTTTATTTGCCAGAAAAGATAAGCCAAGCAGTTTGAGCGTCGATTCCAAGCCGGCGTTTTTATCAAAATTGGCTGCCAGGAGGGTATGCCAGCATCTTTCGGCCAGGTCTTTCTCAGCTAAAACAAGAAAAGTTGGTGCCAAACAGCTCAACATGGTCACAGTTTGGGTGTGTTGTCCTGAGGAGTCTGGAGCCTGGCAACCTCTAATCAATTTTTCTGTTTCACTCACAATTTTTTGCTTGTGGTCTCTCAGCCAGTCCTGAACTTTAGCGTCGTCGTTGAGCAGGGCTTGCATGCCAAATTGCAGCCAGCTTAAGCCAAGATTGATGGACTCCTGTGGGTCTTCTTCATCAACATCAAATACAAAAGGGGAGTCATTTTCAGGCAGGGATGCATGTTGAAGTGTTTTCCATCCCAGATTCGGTTGAGCCGCATCCAGAACTGAGAGTAAATAGCGGGAATCAGGAATGTGGTGGCTTGTCTCCGGGTCGATCGCTTTCCAGACTTCAAGCAAAGCCTGACTGCGCTCCTTGATCAGCTCTGAGTAGTTAAAGCGGGAAAGATCAGCCCACTGTCTCTGTCCAAGCAGCAAGGCGAACAAAATCCAGGCTTCAGCGTGCAGGTCAGGGTCCAGTTTGAGGGAGCGCGGTAGGTCAGGCATGTTTTTCCAGCTGCTCAAACGAGGTTTACCGTAAGCTGGATGAGCCAATAGATTGGCGAAAAGCGCCTCAAAGGTTGAGCTTGCCTGGGGGTCATCCCCCGCCATAATGGCGCAAAGCAGCATGGAAAGCGCTTGGCTTTGGCTGGTGGCTGTAATTTGGTATCTTAATCCGCTTTTCTCCACCCCACAGCGCACAAAGGTGCTTTTGTTGTCTAAAGCGCTGAGAAGGCGCTCCTTTTTCCACTGCTGATAAGTCAGAGTAAGCGCGTCAAGCCTTACTTCTTCATGGGATTGGGTAAGGGGATTGAGATCTACGTAAGTTGCGACTGTTTCTTTTCTGATGGGGTTTGCTGATACTTGTGAGTTTACCAAATGCCGAGCTATCTTTTTTTGACGCTTATGTATCAGCCAGGTAACAACACCAAGCAGGATAAAAACCCCTGCCAGGCTTACTATGATTTGCGCCAGATAAGCTGCATCGTTCAGGTCAGGTTGGAAAAGCATGACTTAATCTTACCTCATGCAAACCAGACCAAAAAAGCACTTTACTTCAGGTAAAGTGCTTTCAAGAGTCTATTTTTATGAACGATTAATCACTATAGCCACAGTATAAAAAGGTCTCTCCAATTTGGAATCCCTGTGCTCCTTTGAATTCCTTCACTTCCAACGGGTATTGGCTCAATAAGTCCTGCCTTGAGGCGTAGTACTCCGCAGCCTTTTGCCTCGGGAAGTTGTTCTCCAACCAAGGGCGTTGCCTTGAGGGCTCCTGACTATCCCGGCAGACCAGAACTTTGGTTAGATTGGCTCTGATTCCATCCGGCAAGTCTCCAGATTCAATCTTCTCAAACATATAGGGCACGGCATCATCAGAAAGCTGGTAAACAAGGTATTCATAATCAAGGTTTTTTCCCTCTATGGCACGCTCGATATTGACCCGCGCGATCCTTTGATCCACATTGATCCCGGCAACCGTAATAGTAAAGAGGATAAAGGCGACCAGCAAAACCAGTGCCAGTCTTTTAAATTGTTTGCGCCACTCCATGACCACCAAGGCGAGTAAGATCGCGGCCAGGAAAAAGGTGAAAATTTGAGGGATCAGGCGTACGTGCGTCAGTCCATAAGCGTCTTCGTATAACAAGATCCTTTGATAAGAAGCCACCAAGATGACCCCAACCTGGACCAGCAGCAAGCTGCTCAAAATTGAGAAGGCAGTTTGCCTGGCTTTGGATTCCCGTTTTGTAACGGCTGCCAGAGCATAAAAAACCAGTCCCGCAATGCTTGCAGCCCAAAGTAACTCAACAAAACCTCTGCGGGCATACTCCGCGTAAGTGAAGCCCTCCAGGCTGATATTGGCTTTCCCAGCGAAGAAATATTGAAACTGGATCAGCAAAAAGAAAGCGAACAACAGGTTCAGGCTCACCAGAACGATGCTGGTTTCAGTCATACCCAAAAAGGGTTTGAAGAAAGCTTCGTCAGGTTCAATTTTGAGTGGTTTTTGCTTATTGCTGACCAGAAACCACAATCCCGCCGCCGCCAGCCAGCTGAAAAAGAGGGTTAGCAAGACCCGGCCGAGCAAATCCTGCAGGAATTGGGTACGCATCCACTGCACAACTGCATCCAGGCGATTCTCAAAAATTTCGTCTGCCACAGAAAACAGGAAGGTAAAGATCAATAGGAGCGGTACGGCAATCAAAACGCCCTTGATGATGCTCAGAGCGATCTTCTTGCCTTGAGTGCCATTGCCATCTTTGCTGTTTCGATCACTGTTTAGCTGTGAAAGCATGGTCGGCAGACCCACAAAAAAAGCTGCCACTGCCCTCAGGGCCTGTTTCAGATACTCGCGGATGCGGTATTGCCACCACTGTCCGTTGAGAAAATCTGCCGAAAGCAGCAGCAGACATAAAGCTGAAACCATAAAAGCGAACATATCACTCATCACTTCCACTCTAAAGAAATGGATCGAAGCAGTCAGAATGGCGATCGCGATCAAGATCCAGGAACTTGTCGGTATTTTTTTCTCCTGAAGAAAAGCATTCAATATGTACAAAAGGCTGATGATCACAACAGAGATCGGCCAGCGTATGCCGAATACGTCAATTTTCCACCAGGTGAGCATCAAGAAGACACCGGCTGCCAAGACGCTTAACAATGAAAGCCAGGGCTTTTTGAATAAGGCTTTTGGTAAGGCAGGCAAATTTTCCTGCGGGGAGGCTGTCCCTTTGTTTTGATTTTCGATTTCCTTTTCAATCATTTTCATTCCTCTCATAAGCTTTCTCTAAAGTAAAATGGCCCTCTGGCCAAATTCAGTAGATAGCATAGTGACTATTTCCTCTCAAAGACTTTCATTAGCTATCAAAAGAGGCTTTGATTGACCTTGGTCAAAAATAAGACGGCTAAGTATAAACCCTGGCGGCTCAATTCACTCAGGTTGAGAGCTTATGGCTTGCTTTCTATCTCCACAAAAAACTTATCATCATCACGTTGGGCAAAGAAGGCCACTTTATCTTCTAGTGGCAGGGGATTTAGCCGCGCTTGATCACCTGTATGGTGATGATCGATGGCAGTGTAACCTAACAGGATTTCCACACCGGCATAATTGACCCCAAAGAATCCGTCCCGGTTGAAAAAGAAGAAAGCTTTTCCATCGAGCAATTGAAAACCAAAACTTTCGCTATAGCCATAGAGGAGATTTTGAGATTCGTTATCGATGAGGATATCTCCCCTGGCGCGTGTGTACACTTTTTCGTCTACTTTGTACTGAGAGCTATAAGCCAACTCCAGGACCAATTTACCGTCCACTACCCACAAGCCTTGCAGAGCCTTGATTTCGGTCACGGGACCAGTGGCGAAGCTGGCAATTTCCTGCCCATTCTGCTCAAGGCTGACCCAGCCGCGCGGCCCTTCGCCGCCACTTTTTGCCAGGTAGTCATCCTCCCCTATGCTGACCAAAATTTGGTCTTGTGGGGTCCGATCTTCAGCAGCACTTTCAGTGTCTTCTTCGGTATCCCGGCCACTAACCAGCTGCTCCAAACTGGTTTCCCGGAGCTCCAGGCCCAGCAAATCGAGCGCGGAGAGGGTCTCTTCCCAATCTCTCAGGCTTGAAAAAGGTTGTGTCTCTTCTTCGGACGGGAAATTACCCAATTCAACATAATAAGTTTGCTCATTCCTGGAAGCGAAAAATGTGACCATCTCTTCATAAGCCCTGGGATTGAGAGCCTGGTTTTCTTTATCCGCCCGGAAAATGATGTCAGAGTAATCCAGTTTGACCATGGTTTGGTCAAACACATAGCCGAATTCTTCTCCTCTGCGATAGAAGAAAAATACTTTATCAGCCAGCAGCTGCAGCCCAAAACTTTCGTCAAAACCATAAATTTCATTTTGACTGATTTGATCGATGATCACATCCGAAAGCAGAGCCAACTCACTGCGGAAGGGGTTGCGCGAAAGGTTGACCGTTCTCAGCAGTTCCAGACCCCAACTATCCTCTCCCATCACGATCAGGTTCTGGATCAGGGAGGAGCTTCCAAGCCTGCCGGTCTCAATAATGGCTTCGATTTCACCATCACGCGTGATTGCGACTCCGAATCGCTCAGGGTCCCCCAACTCCGTTGAAACTGCGATGAACTCACCAGAACGGAGCAATTGCTGGTTGACCCAAACCGATTTTTCCTTTGGCAAAACACGGAATTCAGCTCTTTTAGCCTGGATTTGCTGCCAATTGCCTTCCAGGGGTGAGAGGATAAACAGCTCACCAATCTGGAATAGCTCACCAAGGTTATATTCTTCCAGGCTTAGAGAAACCGCCTCTTCAACACCACCTTCGTCTTCGGTTGAGGGAGTTTGGAGCGTGCCTTCTGTTTCTAATTCTTCCGACAAGCTGATTTCAGGCTCAGCTATAGGCTCCTCTTCAACCTGGGTTGCTTCTTCGCCTTCGGTGATCGTGACCGTTGGCAGCGAGATCGTGCTTGTTTGACCAAAAGCTCCCAACTCGATATAGTAACTTTTGTTTCCAATGTTTCCGTAAAAGGCGACCATCTGTTCAAAGTGCTTGGGGGACCACATCGCCGCGCTGCAGCAAGCGTAATGAGCCACAGCATCCAGACCCATATCCGTCAAGATGCCGTCGTAGTAATAGCCAACACTGCCATCCTTGCTGTAAAAGAAGAAGGGTTTTCCGTTCAAAAGTTGAAAGTCAAAACTCTCATCAAGTTCCAAGGCTTCGTTTTGGCTTTCTCCATTGATAAAAATCTCGCCTTTCACAATCAAAGCCTCGGTTGTGAGAGTGTTGTGCGCGACCTCCAGGACCCAATTTCCAGCCCACTTCCACAAACCGCGGAAATTTGAAGCTGGTGAGATGTCACCCGCTTCAACTTCAAAAAATGGCTGCTGGTCTTTTGTGACCACAACTGTCACCTGTCCGCTTTCCATGTCGTGCGTTTCCTGACCAGTCAAAACCGATCCATCCAAATCGATCGTCCATTCACCACTTACCCCTTTGTCACCTCTGAACTCAGCCCGTCTGGCCATTATTTCTTCATAGGAGCCTTCTACTGGACTAAATTCGGGGTACTGATCACGTGGAATATATTCATAGGCCTCAATTGTCAACGGACCTTCAATCGAAGAGAATTGCTCATCTGGCACGACCTCAGCAGCCGGCTCTTCTGAGCTGCTGGCTGTTGGCTCGGGTGCAAGAATTGGTTCGGGTGTGGGCGTTGCTGCTTGTGTCTCGCCCTGCGCAGGAAGTAAAGCCTCTTCGGGTTCAGTTTGAGTTTCCCCACTCAGCGTGCCTGGAATGTCAAAGACAAAGGTGGATTCCTGACTGGATTGGGGTGGTGGTTCCTTAACTTTAGAACAAGCTGTCAGTACAATCAGGATGATAATTACGATAATCGCTAAGCCGCGAACAGGTTTCTTGGTGTCCATGAGAATTCCTTTCCTGACTATTCTCTGTATATGATTATAAAGTAGGCAGCTTGATTATCCAAATACTGCCGGCTTTGTTATAATTTATTAACAAAAAATTCAAGCAGTTAGTGGAGGAATAATGCCCAGAGCTACTTACAATTTTCCAGCTGGCTTCCTGTGGGGCACTGCGACGGCAGCTCACCAGGTTGAAGGTAACAACATAAACAACGATTGGTGGCAATGGGAGCAGCAGGAAGGGCGCATCCACAACGGAGACCGAAGTGGAAGAGCCTGTGATTGGTGGGGAGGGCGTTGGCGGGAAGATTTTGACCGAGCCAAAGACGGTTGGCAAAATGCCCACCGCTTTTCTGTCGAATGGTCTCGCATTCAACCCGAGCCCGACCGCTGGGACGAAGCCGTTCTGGATCGCTACCGCGACATGCTCTTAGGCTTGCGCGAGCGCGATATGACAGCCATGGTAACTCTGCATCACTTCACAACCCCCCAATGGCTCGTGGAAATGGGCGGCTGGGAGAATGAACAGGTCGTAGACTTGTTTGCAGCCTACGTTCGGCGTACAGTGGAAGCGCTCAAAGCTCACTGCAACTTTTGGGTGACCATCAATGAACCAAACATCGTTATGAGTGGCGGTTACCTGGATGCGGTCTTCCCTCCTGGTAAGAACGATCAGAAGTTAGCCTTTAAAGTTCTTTCTAATATGATCAAAGCCCATGCTGCCGCCTATCAAGTAATTCATGAAATTCAAGCAGACGCGAAGGTTGGCGTGGCGCATCACTGGCGTGGTTTTAAACCTGCCAATAAAGGTCCTCTTACTACTTACATCAGCAAAATGCATCATAAAGCATTCAACGATGCCTTCGCCTTGACCCTGAAGACAGGTCGCTTCGACGCTATTATGGTAAAAGAAGACATTCCCCAGGCCAAAGGCACCCAGGATTTTATGGGTCTTAATTATTACACACGGGAACTTATAAAATTTAACCTTGGCAAAGGCGCTAATTTCTATAGCGATCGTTATTACCCCAAAGACGCTCTCTTATCTGAAACTGGATTTTTGGCAAACGACCCCGCCGGTTTCCAGGAAGCCATCCGCTGGGCTAATAACTTTGACCTGCCCATCTACATCACCGAAAATGGCTGTGATGACAGCAAAGATGATTTCCGCAGGCGCTATCTGCTGGAGCATATCCATGCCATGTGGCACATGGTCAACTTCAATTTTCTGATCAAGGGCTACTTTCACTGGAGTTTGGTCGATAATTTTGAGTGGGAGCGGGCCTGGAGTCAGCGTTTTGGTCTTTGGGAGATTGACCCAGTCACCCAAATCAGGACCAAACGCAAAAGCGCAGACCTATACGCGGAGATCTGCCGGACAAACTCGATCACCTCGGAAGCTGTGGAAAAGTTTGCGCCTGAAGTCTACGACACACTCTATCCTGTTTAAGAGTTCTTTCGTGTAAAAAAAGACAATAGAGTTCTTTCACCCATAAATCTACACAATTAAGGGCTGCAGAAGCAAATGTATGCTGCTTTTGCCTGCACACGAGGGCAAATAGCGTCCTCGGCTCGTTTCTTGCAACTATAGGGGCAGGAGCAATTCGAAGGAGATCATTATGTTAAGCCTTATCACTAAATTCTTCCTGCAATTTCTCAATCCGCTGGGATTTGTGGCTTTTGTTTTGTTTGTGACCCTGTTTCTGATCAAGAAAAAGCCCAAGACCGCGATTTGGTTTGTTTTAATCTGTCTGCTGATCGTTGCTGTATTGGGCAACCCTTACTTCTCGACCTTTTTGACCCGTTCAATGGAATGGCGTCACATGCCCAGTCAGAATCCCTCCCGCGCGGACGCCATCCTGCTTTTTGCTGACGGCGTCGCACCTGCACACACTCCCCGACAACGGGTTGAGTTGGACGGAGAAGCTGACCGTGTCCTCTATGCAGCCCAACTTTACCAGCAGCAGGTTGCCCCCGTCATCATTGTCAGTGGGGGACAGCTTCGCACAAGCTCTGCCAAAATACTCTTGATGGAGCTTGGTGTGCCCGAAGACGCCCTCATCCTGCAGGATGGCAGCTCGAACATGCGCGATGATGTTGCACTTTCAACTGAATTGATCCTGGACAAGGATTTCAAGGATGTCCTTTTGGTAACATCAGCTGTGCAAATGGATCGAGCCATGTTGCTCTTCAAAGAAACGATCTTGAACATTATCCCAGCACCCACAGACTACGAAGTGACTCTCAACGATTGGCAAGTTCTGACATCCTGGGATTGGCGCGATATTGTCATCAACCTTTTGCCCACCACCGAAGCTTTTCAGCAGACTTATGCCGTGCTTTGGGAATATTTTGGGATGACCTTTTACAGGGTTAGGTCGATCTTCTAAATTGGTTAATTCGCTGAACCTCTATCAGCGATAAAACTTCCGCAAAAAGCCTGCTGGTACACCCGGCAGGCTTTTGCGCTCTACTGTATGGGAACAAAATGTAGATAAATTTCGTCTTTAGCATAGATAAGAATTGGAGAAATTATGAGAAAAATCATTATTGTTTTTTTGAGTGGACTGATGTTGCTGAGTGCTTGTGTGCCAGCAGCACCTGTTGAGGAGGTAAATGTGGAAATGCAAACTGGGAAGGCAAATTATGATACTGACCCCCAGTATACGCCGGAGGAAGCGCTTGAATTAGCTTTGGCGATGAACAAATTCGCTTTTGATCTTTATAATGAAATCGGAAATGAGCAGGAAAACAAGCTCTTTTCTCCCTTCAGCCTTTACCAGGCTTTGATGATGCTTTATGCCGGCGCGAGAGAGCAAACCGCTGAACAGTTTGAAAGCGTGATGCATCTCCCATGGACCGATGAAAGCCTTCATCGTGTTTCCAATGCGCTGAACATTGCCTTGTCTTCAAAAGATAGTTCACAGGAAGACGAACAAGCTTTTATTCTGCAGATCGCAAACGCCATCTGGGGGCAGCAAGGTGCTCACATCGAGCAGGCTTATCTCGATTTGCTCTCAGCAAACTACGCCGCTGGATTGCGATCGGTAGATTTCAGCCAATCTCAACAGGCGGCTGACCTCATTAACCAGTGGGCGGAAGAGCAAACTCTGGGAAAAATCAAGGATATCGCTAAACCAGCGATGTTCAACAGCAATACCCGTTTAGCCTTGACCAACGCTGTCTATTTTAAGGGCGCCTGGTTATATCCTTTCCAGGAAGCCGCCACCTACGCGGAAGATTTCACAAACCTAAATGGTGATGTGAGCCAGGTAGATATGATGCATTCCACAGAAAGCTTCTGGGCATTAAAGAATGAAGAAGTTCAAATTGTCGAATTACCCTACTATCAAAGTTCAATCGTCATGGACCTGATCGCCCCCAGTGATGGTGATTGGCAGACTTTTTTGCAAAACCTGACTTTGGACAAGCTGAATGAAAATTTTGACGACTTGTCAGAGGCAAGAGTTGAATTAAGCCTGCCAAAATTCAAGATCGAAACCCCGGAAATGGAGCTGATCAATCCCATGAAGGAACTTGGTCTGGTAGATGTTTTTGGAATGGAAGCTGACCTTTCCGGCATGAGTGGCGATAAGAGCCTTTATGTCTCCACCCTTGTTCAAAAGGCCTTCATTGATGTCAACGAGGCAGGCACGGAAGCCGCCGCGGTGACCCTGGCTGTTGTTCAGGTAAAAGGAATGCTCTCTCCTGAAACACTAAAAATCAGTTTTGACAAGCCGTTCATGTTTTTGCTTCGTGATACCAGCACTAGCACCATCCTGTTTGCTGGTCAAGTTGTTCAACCTTAAAAAAATTACCTCTAGATAGAGAAGAGAAGGAGTTTAAAATGAAGAAAATCAATTTATGGATTGCGGGCATACTTATGCTGAGCATGGCACTGACTGCCTGCAGCCCGATTATCGAGGAGCCCGTTGAACCCATGCCCAACGAACCCGAAGACCTTTACCCTGTTGAAGAAAAACCAGCCGAGCCGGCAGAGGATGTTTCTGATGCAATTGGAGGAGTGGCTTATATAACCGATCCCTCTGCCAGCGCTGAGGAACTCAAGAATCAGGCTGCCAGCATAAACGCTTTTGCGCTGGACTTGTATCAGAAGTTGGCCGAAGAAGATGGCAACATCATTTATTCGCCTTACAGCATTTTCCAGGCTTTCCTGATGGTTTACGCCGGAGCGAATGCTGAAACCAAAGCTGAAATTGCGGAGGCTCTGTCTGTAGAGCTTGATGATGAGAATGTACACAATCTGATGAACGCTCTCAACCTGAAGCTGACCACGCTGCCTGAGCATCTGACTGAGGATACACAGCCGCTGATTTTCAATGTCGCTAACGCTCTCTGGGCACAGAAAGATTTTCATATCGAACAGGAGTTTTTGGACAAACTTTCAGCCAACTATGCCGCTGGCTTGAAACTGGTCGATTTCTCCAAGGCTGAAGAAGCCCGTCAACTGATCAACCTTTGGGTGGAAGCTCAAACCAATGAGAAAATCAAGGATTTGATCCCCCAGGGCATGCTCAATGAAATGACCCGGCTCGTGATCACCAATGCTGTTTATTTCAAAGGTGGCTGGGTACACCGCTTTGATGCGGAAAACACAGAAAAAGCGACCTTCTACCTGCTGGATGGCAACCAAAAAGACATTGACATGATGCATACCGGCTTCAACGGATCCGCTCTAGTGAATAGTGACCTGCAAGTGGTCCAATTACCTTACGAAGGCGGAACTTACACCATGGCAGCCATTATGCCGACCGGAGATTTCAAGGCTTTTGAAGCCAGCCTGGATCAGGATACCCTTACAGGCATTTTTGAGGCTCTCCAGGCAGGCTTTGCTTCGATCCAGCTTGCCATGCCAAAGTTCAAGACAGAAAGTTCCTTTGGTCTTGGAGATCAGCTCAAGGCTTTAGGGATCGAGCAGGCTTTTGATGCCCAACTGGCTGACTTTTCAGGCATGACCGGTGAAAAAGATCTT
>Ga0209612_1001491_pt1 | contig 18815 bp, 9 predicted proteins | sample BioC12SIPDNA_FD_185746 | JGI IMG/M metagenome (GOLD analysis project Ga0209612, IMG submission 185746) | Anaerobic biogas reactor microbial communites from Washington, USA - Biogas_R1_B C12 SIP DNA (SPAdes) (version 2) | ecosystem: Engineered > Bioreactor > Anaerobic > Unclassified | place...
TGATCGAGGGCAACACCGTCCGCGAATTCGAAATCGAGCTGGCCGACGCCGATCCCGACTTCTGGGTCTTCCTGGACGTCAGCGCATTTCGCGGCAAGACGGCGACGATCGAGGTGGACGGCCTGCCCCGCTTCTCGCACGGCTTGAATCTGATCGGCCAGGACGACGAGATCAAGGGGGCCGAAGATTTGTACCGCGAGAAGCATCGCCCGCAGTTCCATTTCACCTCGCGACGCGGATGGAACAACGACTCCAACGGGCTCGTCTTCCACAAGGGTCTGTACCACCTCTATTACCAGCACAATCCCTACGGCATCCAGTGGGGCAACATGCACTGGGGCCACACCGTCAGCACCGATCTGGTCCATTGGACCGAGCTTCCTATCGCTTTGTATCCGCGGCAGTTCGGCGACTGGTGCTTCTCCGGCAGCGCCGTGGTCGATGTGAACAACACCGCCGGCTTCCAGAGCGGTGACGAGCCGCCCATCGTGGCCGCCTATACCAGCACCGGACGGGGCGAGTGCATCGTCTACAGCAACGACGGCGGACTGACCTTCACCGAATACGACGGCAACCCTGTCGTCAAGCACGCCGGACGCGACCCGAAGGTCATCTGGTACGGGCCGGGACGGCACTGGGTCATGGCGCTGTACCATGAGATCGACAACAAACGCACCATTGCCTTCTACACCTCCGACGATCTCAAGAGCTGGCACTACGCCAGCCTGATCGACGGTTTCTACGAATGCCCGGAGATCTTCGAGCTGCCCATCGACGGCGATGCGGACAATGCGCGATGGGTCCTGTACGCAGCTGACGGCGCCTATCGGATCGGCACATTCGACGGCAAGACCTTCACGCCTGAATCGGACAAGATCCGGTTCGACTACGGCAACTGCTTTTACGCCTCGCAGACCTACAGCGACATCCCGCCCGCTGACGGCCGGCGCATCCAGATCGCCTGGGGCCGCGTCGAGATGCCGGGCATGCCGTTCAACCAGATGATGCTGTTTCCCGTCGAGCTGACCCTGCGAACGACCGACGACGGGCCGCGGCTGTTCGCCGTGCCGGTCCGGGAGATCGAACGGATTCAAACGCCCCTTCGAACCTGGACGAACGAGAAGCTCACGCCGCGAAAGGACCTGCTCAGCGGCGTCCGGGGCGACCTGCTTCGCATCCGCACCCGCTTCGAGCCGGGCGATGCCGAACGCGTGACCCTGGACATCCGAGGCGTCCGCATCGTTTACGACGCCAAGACCCGCCAGCTCTCCTGCCTGGACAAGACCGCCCCGCTGTCACCCAAGGATGGCGCGATCGAGTTGGACGTCCTGGTCGATCGCACCTCGATCGAGGTCTTCGCCAACGCCGGCCAGCTCTACATGCCGATGGGCGTCAAGTTCGCCGACGAGAATCGGTCGTTGCGTTTCTTCTGCGAGGGCGCCCCGATCGCCGTCGAGTCGCTGGAGGTCTCCGAGATCGCCTCGATCTGGCCATAATCGCCGGTCCGGCCCGCAACCGATACACCTGAAGGGCCACAGGGGATGGCCGCCCTCTCCGTGCGCTGTTTTTTCCCAGACAGCACCCAAACGGCTGAACTGCGCGCCGGTTCGCACAGTAGGATCAATCAAGTCTTATACCAAGTGAACCGTGTGCGTTGCATCGATTGCAGTGAAATACCGGTGTGTAAAGGGAGATTGAACTATGGAAACGTTGCGAATCCGATTCAGGCCGATTGCCCTGGCGATGATGGTCTTGTCGGCCGGGGCCGCCGTACAGGCCCAGCCGCCCGATGTGACCTGGACGTTTGGCGCCATCGGCTCGGCTTCATACCGACTGGACGCCTTCACCCCCGACGACGCCGCATTCGGGGCAATCGGCAGCGCCGACCCGACCCTGCCGCTGAAAGTGGGCAAACGCTATCAGGTCACCGTCACCGAATACGTCGTCCATCCCTTCGAGGTGATCGCGAAATCCACATCGCCGCTCCAGGACCAAGTGCTGCTGTCGATGGCGATCGCAGCACCGTTCGAGTCGTCTCCCGATGTGAACTGGCAGGACAACGGCCGGGGAACGGTGGCGTTCACGCTAACGCCCGGGCTGCACGAGGCCATGACCGCATCGGGCCGTACGCCGGGATACCGATGCCGGCCGCATTTTATGGACATGCGGGGTGATTTCACCGTTACCGAGCCGCCGTCCGACGAAGGCATTGCGCCATCGCCAATTCAGATCGACCTGGAGCCCATCGCGGTGGGACTGACCGCGCCGGTGGACCTGCAACCCGACCCGTCGACGCCGGGGCGACTCTATGTCGTCGAGCAATCGGGCACTGTACGCGTGATCGACCAGGGCCAACTCCTCGACGCGCTCTTTCTCGACGTGCGGGACCGGCTCTATGCGCCGCTGGGCGTATTCCGTACACGCGATGCGAACGACTACGATGAGCGGGGCTTTCTCGGCCTGGCGTTCCATCCGGGCTATGCGAATGTCAACAGCCCCGGCCACCGAAGGCTGTATACCTACACAAGCGAACCGGTTGACGGGCCCGCCGATTTCACGCTGGAAGATCTCGATCCCAACGACATGAACCACCAGAGCGTAGTGACCGAATGGCAGTCGGCTCGCGACGGCAGCGCGGTCGAGCCGGATACGGCGCGGGTGCTGCTGCGCATCGATCAGCCGCAGTTCAACCATAATGGCGGACAGCTCGCCTTCGGTCCCGACGGCTACCTCTATATCGCCCTGGGCGACGGCGGAGGCGCCAACGATGCCGAAGCCGGCCATGGTCCCAACGGCAACGGGCAGAACATCCACACCGTCCACGGCAGTATCCTGCGCATCGATCCGTTGCCGCCCGAGTTGACACCCGGCAGTCGCAACGCCGCCGGCGCCAACGGCCGGTATCGCATCCCCTGGGACAACGAGTTCGTCGGCATCGACGGGGCCGATGAGATCTTCGCCTATGGCTTCCGCAACCCCTATCGGTTCAGTTTCGACCACCTCACCGGCGCCCTGATCGTGGCCGACGTCGGACAGGGTCTCTACGAGGAAGTCGACATCGTCCGCAAAGGCGGCAACTACGGATGGAACATCAAAGAAGGCGACTTCCTCTTTGATCCGGAAGGGGGCGGCGTCGAGGTGCCGTTCGAGGACCCGAGCCTGATCGATCCCGTGCTCCAGTACGATCACGAGGAGGGTCTGGCCGTCGTCGGGGGATTCCTCTATCACGGAACGCAGGTCCCGCCGTTGCGCGGGCAGTATGTCTTCGGCGATTTCTCGCGGCAGTTCCGATCGCCCGACGGTCGCCTCTTCGTTGCCGACCTCTGGCTCGGGCAGATTCAGGAACTGCTCGTCGGCGATGACCGCCGTCCGCTCGGCTTGTTCCTCAAGGGGATGGGGCAGGACCTTGAAGGCGAACTCTATGTCCTCGCCAGCAGCGCCTCCGGACCCTACGGCGAGACGGGAGTCGTCCTGAAGATCGTGCCGCAACGCCCAACTCGGTGAGGGCGCGCGCCGACAAGTCACAACAGGTTCAACCGCCGAACAGCCTTTGGCGGAAAACAAAGAACACCGCGCCGAGGATGCACAGGCCCGCCCAGAGGTAGTCCAGCCGGATCTGCTCTTTCATGTACAGAATCGAGAACGGCACGAAGATCGTCAGCGTGACCGCCTCCTGGAGGATCTTGAGCTGCCCGACATTCAGCACGCAATGCCCCATCCGATTGGCCGGGACCTGGATCAGATACTCGAAGAAGGCGATCCCCCAGCTCACCAGCGCCGCAATGATCCACGGCCGATGCGACAGGTTCCGCAGGTGCCCGTACCAGGCGAACGTCATGAAGATGTTGCTGCAACACAATAGCAGCGTCGTCGTCAGAATCACACGCATACACCAAGCCCTTTGCCAGCCCAAGACCTTCCACCTCCGCCGCGACCACCGCGACCGAGACCGAAGTATCAAACCCGAAATGCTGCGAATACACAAGGGGCGCCGTGCGGCCATGCGCTATTTGTGTGTGTGCAGGTGTCAGGGCACCGGCATCTCTGAGCCACTGAAGCGGCTGGGTGGCAGCCTCAAGTCCGCAGGACTTGGGGATGGCTGAAAGTGTCGGCGTCGCCGGACATAGAAGGCCCAATCGTACCCGCCATCCCCAAGGCTTCGCCTTGAGGCTGCCACACGCATGCCAGGATATTTTCACGCACACCGCTATTTCCTGCGGCGGGGTTTCCGCGCGTGGAGGCGGGTGATCTTGGCGAGCAAGTCGGGACGCTTTCGTTCGCGAAGGAACTCGGCGACGATCGTCCGGTTCTCGCTCTGGTAGTAGTGCATCAGCGCCGCCTGAAGACGCTTCTCTTTGCGTGACGTCGGGACGTAGATCTTCTGTCCGGCCGCGTCGGCGCCTGATACGTACATCGCCGTCGAGAGCGTCAGCGGGATCGGCACGAAGTCCTGCACCTGCCTGGGCCGCCACGAGCGGGACACGAGGTACTCGGTCAGCCTCAGGGCGTCTTCGGGCCGACACGCCGGATGGGCGCTGATGAAGTACGGCACGAGGTACGCCTCCTTGCCGACCCGCCGGCACGTCTCGGCGAACCGCCGCTCGAACTCCTCGAACACCTCGAAGTGAGGCTTGCCCATTCGGTCCAGCACGCCCGGGCAATAGTGCTCCGGCGCAACCTTCAAATGCCCGCCGACGAAGTGACGAACGAGCATGTCCAGATAGTCGCGGCTCTGGAGCGCCAGGTCGTGACGAATGCCGGAGGCAACGAAGACGTTGGTCCGCTTCGACCCGCGATCGCGCCAGCGGACGAAGGCCTCCATCATCTCGAGCATCGGACCATGGTCGAACCCGCCCCGCCCGCAAGGCTTGGGAAACAGGCAACTGGCCCGCCCGCAGGAAAGGTGTCCGGTACCTTTTTTCGGTTCCCCTTCCGATCGCGGGTCGAAAAAAGGTACCGGACACCCTTGGTTTTCCATGCCGTACATGTTCGCCGACGGCCCGCCGAGGTCCTCGATCGTCCCGCGAAACCCCGGATGCAGGCGAAGCCGGTCCGCCTCCGCCAGCAGCGAGTCCAGCGAACGCGAACGAATCTGCTTGCCCTGGTGGGCCCCGATCGAGCAGAACGAACAGCCGCCAAAGCAGCCGCGATGCGTCGTGATCGAGAACTGCACCGGCGTCAGCGCCGGCACGCCGCCGTCGCGGTCGTAGCGAGGATGCCACGCCCGGGCGAACGGCAGGTCGTAGAGGCCGTCCAGTTCCTCGCCGCTCAGCGGCTCGGCCGCCGGCATCACCACCAGCGTCCCAGGGTCCTGCTCCTGCACCACCGGCCGACCCGCCGGATGGGCCTGCGACTGATACTGCTGATGCGCCGCCATGAACAGCGTGACATCATCGGCCTGCTGCGACAGCGAAGGCAGGTGCACCGCGTCGTTGGGGACGGCGATGCCCCTGCGGGCGATGTACGCCGTGCCGGGGATGTCGGTCAGCTCGCCAATCGACCGGCCGGCGTCCAGACGCCTGGCGACCCCGGCCACCGCCCGCTCGCCCATCCCGTGGATCAGAAGGTCGGCCTTGGCATCGACCAGGACCGACCGCTTGAGCCGATCCTCGATGTAGTCATAGTGCACCAGTCGCCGCAGACTCGCTTCGAGCCCGCCGAGCACGATGGGCACATCGCGATACGCCTCGCGGGCGCGGGCGGCATAGACGAGCAGCGGCCGGCCCGGCCGAAGGCCCGTCGCCCCGCCGGGACTGTACACATCCTGCCGGCGCCGGTGGCCCAGCGACGCGTAGTCGTTCAGACGCGAATCGATGCAGCCGCTGGTGATCCCCCAGAACAATCGCGGCCGGCCCAAGACCCGGAACGGCTCGACGCTCCGCCAGTCGGGCTGGGCCAGAATCGCCACACGAAAGCCCAGCTTCTCCAGCCATCGCCCGATCAACGCGGCGCCGAACGATGGATGGTCCACGTACGCATCGCCCGTCACGAGGATGACGTCCGCCTGCTCCCACCCGCGACGGCGCAAGTCCTCGGCCGTCGTCGGCAGGAATCGATCGATTGGATTGACGCTCTTGCCCATCGGCCCATTATACCACGCCCCCGGGGCTTGTATCTCGTATCTCGTCGTTCGTATCTCGTGAAAGCGCCGTAGGATGGGCTTTAGCCCATGCGGAACCGGCAGAGGGGCAAGTGCGAAGTTTCAAGTGTGAAGTTGGAGGCACAGAGGCGTGGGCCTTCCTCCTACAGCCTCCCGCCTCCAGCCTGAAAACGCAGCCGTAGGGTGTGCCCCGCACACCATCGCATGGCTTTCCGTTGCATTGCCGCTGCCCAGGCGCTACGATGATACGCACGTGCGCAGGAAGGCAACAGGGATAGGATCGTAAAGGAACTTGCAGATGACGGCGATGGACTTGGGCATCTCACAGGAGCAGATCGAGCGGTTCTGCAACCGCTGGAAGATCAGCCGGCTGGCCGTCTTCGGCTCGGCGGTCGGGGGCAACCTGCGCCCCGACAGCGACATCGACCTGCTGGTCGCGTTCGCTCCCGACGCCGACTGGAGCATGTTCGACCATTTCGCGATGGAGAACGAACTGTGCCGGCTGTTCGGACGAGAGGTCGATCTCGTCAGCATCCAGGCTCTCGAAGAGAACCCGAATCCCACCTATCGCCGTGAAATCATCGGCTCCGCGAGGCAGATCTATGCTGCGTGACGACAGCCTCCTGCAAGACATGCTCCGTGCCGCCGAGCAGATCGAGCGATTCATGGATCAAATGGATTTCGAGCGATTCGCTCGCCGACGCCAAGACGCAGTCAGCCATCCTGCATCAGTTCCTCCTGATCGGTGAGATTGCCAAGCGACTCAGCGACGATTTCAAGAGCACCTACGCTTCCATGCCCTGGTCGGCCATGGCGCGGATGCGGGACAAGCTCATCCACCACTATCGTGGCGTCGATCTCCGCGAGATCTTCAAAGCCGCTGACGTCGAAATCCCCAGGCTGATCGCATTCCTTCGCCGGCAACTGCTCGGCGGCGAATAGCGCCGCAGGATGGGCGGAACCCTCGTACGGTGTGCCCCGCACACCATCCCTCCTACAGCCTCCCGCCTCCAGCCTGAAAACACAGCCGCAGGGTGTGCCCCGCACACCATCGGCCGGAGAGATTCTCGCACGTCGCCGCCGGTCCGAGTTCGCACCCGGCCCTTCGTTTCGTAGACTTTGGATGGACGGCTTTTTGGATGGATGGGTGTCGGTTCGCTCGCGCATACCACGTAGAGAACGGGCAAGGCAGATGGCTACCGCTACGGACCTCATCAGGCGTCTTCGGCACAGACGCAGCGAGATCGAGGGAGAACTGGGCTACTTCGGTCTGGGCGGCTGGTGGTCGTCCGCTTTCACGAGAGTCGAGCGGGACCACATCGAGGCGAGCTTCCATCCTCCCGGCCTGCCCGCCGGCGGCAAACCGCTGACTACCGGCCGCGGCGGGTCGAACTACCACAGCGCCGCCATTCTGCTGACCGCTCTGGCCACCTGCCTGAGAGACCTGCCGCAGGACAGACCCCTGGCGTCCAAAGTCCTCGCCAAGGCCGAAGAACGGGCCCGAGCCGAAGACGACGTGATCGGCCTGCACCTGGTCTATCAGGAGATGATTCGCCTGCACAGCAAGTGGCGAGACCAGTTCTCCGATGCCCTGAACCTGATCTTCGGCGCCTGCCACAAGCAGGTCGCCATCGCAGAGGCCGCGGCCCAGGCCTTTCACGATCTGCGCCCCCACACAGCGCTGCCCGCCCACCTGGGCTATCTGACGCTGGCCGTTCTCCTGGAGCAGGAGGGCTCGTATCGCAAGGCCATTGAAGTATGCAAGCAGGCCCGCGACCAAAGGTGGGATGGAAACTGGACCTGGCGCATCGGAAGTCTGGCCAGGAAGCGAGACGAGCAGGACCTCGGCGAGACCTACATCTCCCGCTCCGGCCTCGGCCCGGTCTGACCCTCGCGCCGCCGTCGCGAGCAGATATGTAGGATGAGCTTTAGCCCATGCGGAACTCTCGTAGGGTGTGCACCGCACACCATCCCACCCCCGCCTCAGGATTCGCGACCGCCAATTCCCATATGGCAAGAATGCGTCCCCTATCACAGGTCATCAGAAATAGGTGCCTGTCCCTCCGCCTAGGACGCTTCACACTCTCCCCGCAGGCCGGAGGCTGTAGGCTGGAGGCTGGAGACGAGCGACGAGATACGAGAGACGCCTGCTCGGCGGCAAGTCACAGGAATGAGGCTCTTGCGAGCCCACTACGAACGATGGTTGACGGTTCTCAGTTGTCCGTTGTCAGTTCACGCATCCCGCGCGACGCAGGCCGTCGTAATACGCTTCACGCTTCACGCTTCACACTCTTCCCGCAGGCCGTAGGCTGGAGGCCGCAGGCTGTAGGCGAGATACGAGATACGAGATACGAGATACGAGCGACCAGCGACGGCCCCCGGCCGTCGGGGGGGGGAATTTGCTTGACGGGGGGCGGGGTTTTCGATATGATGGTGCTTGTTGGGGGGGAATTCGGATTGTCGGAGCGCGTGGCACATGGTATCGACCCGTACCCATGGCATGGCCGCCGCACAGGTAGTCTTCGTTCTGCCGTTCCTGCTCTTCGGTTGCCCGGCCATCCGGGCGGCTGCCGCCGGGGTCGAGGATATCCGGACCGGGCTTGTCGGAACGGCCGGGAACGACATTCTCGTCAACACACAACCTCTGGACGTCAACGCGATCCTGGAGACGGCGTCCGACCAGGATGTAACGACATCGGCGGTGGGCATCGACGGCCTCGCCGGCAACGACTCGGTCGCCGCTGCCGCGAACATCACCACAAATGCGTCCTCGACGATGGATGCGCCCTACGTGCCGTTCCGGCTGGGGGGCACCACGGCGGCGTCTTCGAGCACGGGCCTGGCGGGCGGCGACGGGGCCGACCTGCTGCTGAACCTGGCGTCGATCTTCCCGACCGCCCTGTCGCACGCCGAGATCATGGAAGTGATCCTGCAGATCGATATCGGTGCGACGGACTTCCCGACGGCCTCGACCTCGCAGGCCATCGGGATCGAGGGCGGCGCCGGTCCGGACCACATCGAAAGCACCGGCGTGCTGGACGCCAGAGCCACCTCGCAGACCCTCGTCAAGGAGGCCCGGATCAGCGCCGTCGAAGTGCCGCTGGAGACGCTGGCGTTCGGCGACGCCACGACCTCGGCGACGTCCGTGGCGGTGGGCATCCTTGGTGATGGGCTGACGGGGACCTCGGCCGCAACGCCGGACGCTACCGAGATCATCACGAATCATGCTTCGCTGTCGGCCGTCGCATCGGCCACATCGGCCACCGAACAGGGGATGGTCGAACTGATCGGGGCGGCTCGGGTGGACGACTCGACGAGCGCCGGCGCCTCGTCTGCCGGGATCGTGGCCGGGGCAAACGACAGCCGGATCACCAACTACCATACGATCTACTCCGAGGCCGTTTCTTCGGCCGATATGACATCGGTCGAGATCAAGATGAAAGGGTTCATGCTCAAGCCGGCCTTCGATCTGTTCGGTCTGGACGTGGGAACCTTCCAGACGGTCGCCGATTCGGTGGCCGTCGGCATCGCGGGGGACGTCGGCGACGATACGATCGTCAACGCCGGCTCCGGGGGGAGCGGCGAGATCGAGGCATACGCCCGCGCCGAAGCGGATTCGCAGATCTACACCTTCTCGATCTCCCCGCCTCTCGGCGGCGGTGGGGAACAGGCGGCCGGCGCCCTTGTGGCGGGCAGTCTCGCCCTGCCCCATGTGGTGACGGCGACAGGCGACGACGATTCGGCCTCTGCCTATGGCGACGCCAGCACCGTGGCGACCTCCTACGCGGCGGGAATTCTCGCCGGCGACGGCGACGACGCCGTGACGAACGATACGTTCCTCACGTCGCGCGCTGAATCCGAGGCGAGCAACCTGACTCTGAGCGTCGACATCGCTCTGAGCAAGACCAGCTTCCTGCCGCTGCCGGGAGCCGCTGTGGCCGATGCGTCCACACGGGCCATCGCCGCCTCTGGCGGCATCGACGGCGGCGACGGCGACGACGTCATCACGAACAGTTCCGCTGTGACTGCCAGCGCTACGGCCGATGCCGACTCTCTGGGAATCGCGGCGACCATCAAGGGCAGCGTGGAAGGCCTCTCGGCGGGCGTTTCGGTTACGGATGCCTCGTCGACGGCGGTGGCCACCAGCAAGGGGATCGTCGGAGGCGCCGGCGGCGACACGATTACGAACACGGACGCGGTGACCTCGACGGCCTCGGCGTCGGACAACTCCACCAGCGTCAGCGCGACCCTGGCGGGCGATAAGATCGGTGTCGCCGTCGGCGTCACGGTGGCGGACGCCGTCAGCCGGGCCACATCGCACAGCGTTGGGATCGACGCCGAAGACGCCGGCGGCAACGAAAGCGCCAGCGTGGCCACCCAGAACGACGTCATCAGCAACGAAGGACTGATCCAATCGACAGCCGGCTCCACAGCGCACGGCGATGCCGTCGGCGTCTCCATCGCCGCATCGCTGCAAGGCGTCTCGGTGTCCGTAGCGGTCACCGAGGCGGATGTCGCCTCAGAGGCCTACGCCACCGGCGTTCGCAGCGGGATCGGTGAAGACACGATCGAGAACCGAGGGCCGTCCAGCGCCGGCATCCACGCGACCGCCACGGCCACCAGTTCGAGTGACAGCGTCTCGGTGGCGGTCAGCGGCGGCTGGATCGGCGTGGCGATGGGGGCATCCTTCGCCGAGGCGAACACCAAGGCGACGAGCGGGGCCGTGGGTGTCGAGGCGGGCGACTCCAACGATGTCGTGACGAACGCCTCACAGATCGTGACCTCCTCGACGGCCACCGTCTCATCGAATGCCGTTTCGGTCACGGCCGCCCTGGCCCCGAAAGGGTTCAGCGCCGGCGTGGCGTTCTCTGAGACCCAAACCAATTCGGCCGCGGACGCGACGGGAATCGACGCCGGAGATGGAGACGACACAGTCGAGAACGCCGGCGTCGTGGCGACCTCCTCGACGGCAACGACGACGACGAAGACGGTAACGGTCAATTTCGCCGAAGCGGGCGCGGCCGTCGCGGACGTCTCGTCCCAGGCCAGGGCGAACGCGACGGGCATCGACGGCGGCGCAGGCACGGACGCGGTGACCAACAGCGGCTCGGTGGTGACGACGGCGACGTCCACTGCCGACGACACCAGCGGCACGGCGAATCTGCTGGGATACGCTCGCGGCGACATCGCATCGACTTCGACAGCGACAGCCGTCGGCATCAGCAGCGGCGACGGGACGGCAGGCGAGACTCTGACCAATACGTCGGGGGCGAGCATTACGACGACCGCGACCGCCAATGCGTATGCGGACGACTATGTCGTTCAGGGCGGCGGCGTCGAATTCGCCAAAGTCGGTTCCCGGGCCGACGCCCGTGCGACCGGCATGGCCGGCACAGCGCTGGCGGACACGATCGGCAACGATGGGACGATCTCGTCGGTCGCCAACTCCGAGATCCTGGCGAGCAACTTCTCCTTCAATCTGGCCGGGGCTCAGCTCGGCAGCGTCGGGGTCAACGCAACGGCCACGGCGGTCGGTATCGACGGCGGCGACGGCGCCAATACCATCACCAACGATGCGGACGGGCAGATCGGCACGTACGCCGATCTCAGCACGACGTCCGTGGACACCGAAGTGGGTGTTCTCAGCGCTCAATTCGTCGGTTCGGGCGTGACGGCCGACGCCTGGTCCCACGGCATTCTCGCCGGCGCTGACGACGACACGATCGACAACCACGGCTCGATCGACGCCACGGCAAACGCCCTCGGCGCAGCCGGAGGCGCTTCGCTCGGCCTGATGTCCATGGGTCTGACCAGCGCCCTGGCGTCGGCCCAGATGGACGGCATCCGGGCGGGCGGCGGCGATGACGTCGTTACCAATCTCGGGACGATCCGCGCCGGCGCGATCCGGGCGGGCGACGACTACCTTGCGACGGCGATGACCGAGGCGGTCTCGTTCGATCTGTTCTCGCTGATGATGTCATCGTTGGGGGCCGGTGCCGACGTCACCGGCATCCAGGCGGGCGACGGGGACGACACCGTCTCGAACTACGGCACGATCTTCATCGGAGACGAGGACGCAACGGACGCCTGCACCAGCTCACGCTCTATGGTCATAGGAAGGTCGTTCGGCTTTGGCGGTCAGATTGCGGGGGCGAGCTTCGCCTATGCCGGGTCCTCGGCGCGGATCGCCTCCTTCGGGATGGACGGCGGTGCCGGGGACGATCTTCTCACAAACTCAGGGGACATAACCGTGAAAGCCCGTTCGTACGCGGATGTTGACTGCGAGACATTCGTTCCCATCGGGCTACTGGATTCGCTGGCGCAGGCGACGTCGATCAGTGAGGCCACGGCAACCGGCATATATGGCGGCTATGGAGATGATGTTGTCGAAAACTACGGGACCATCACGGCAGATGCGTTGACCATATCCGACGCGGCAACCGACGCCGAGGTCGATGTGTTTGCCGAACCTCATGCCGAGAGCGAGGCAGAGGCAACGGCACACGCGGCCGGTATTGACGGCGGATCACAGGGCACCAAAGTGCTCAGCAATTTCGGCACGATCCACGCCGTAGCGAACGCCGGTGCACGACCCTACGCCTTCTCCGACTCCGATCTTATGAGAACGCATACCGAAGGCTATGGATTGGCCGAGTCCACGGCCCTGGGGATTACGTCGGCAAGTTTCAACAACATCGTGACCAATCATGAGACGGGGACCATTTCCGTCAGCGCTCTGGCGGGAACCTACGACACGCTTGGAAACATCGGAGAGGCCAAATGCGATGAGGATGCAAACATTGACGCCGGGTACTATAACCCGCGCACGGGACAATGGACGCCCCTCAGCGCGAAAGGATTCGGCATTGCGCTATCGGACGGCAATGACCTCGTCATCAACGATGGCTCCATCACGGTTTCCTCCTATGTCGACGGCTCCGTGTATGCTTACACGAACACCTGGACGAGGTATCCTTTCTCAACGGCGCGGTCTGCGGTCCTGGGAGAGGCCACCGGCATCACCGCAGGTGGAGGTTCCAACGGCGTTACGAACAACGGACAGATGATGATTGAGGCGGTGAGCTACGCCGCCCCCAAGGTGGATGCCTGGTCGAGGGACTACCAGGCAACCGCAGACGCCTATGGCGTTTCCGATGCAGTGGCGGTTGGCATGGAAGCAGATGGCACGATCACAAACTCGCTCCCGGGCGTTCTCGACGTGACGGCGCGAGCCACAAGCTGGGCCAACGCACCGACAAACTCCGAATTTGCCACCGCCACGGCCCTTGTAACCGCCACGGCCAGCGGCTTTGCCACCTTCACCGATACCGGCCTGACGCAACGCCAGTTCATCACCAATGACGGCACCGCCACAGTGCGTGCCCTGGCCGGCGAGGATGCCGAGGGGAACTCGCAGCAGATCGCCTGGGTGAACACGAATATCACGACCAGGGATTCCACAGCGAATTGCAGCGGAACGTCCACGGTCGATGCGGTGGGAATCCGGGTCGGCGACGGAGCCAAGGAGATCACGAACAATGGCACGCTGACGGTGCTGGGCCGCGCCCGGGCCGATCTTACCACGGAAGGTGGCGCCCATACCTACGCACGCTCCTATTACTACAATCCCGAGGCGAATTCATACGCAACGGGCGCCGCCACAGCCACGGGAGTCCTCGCCGCCGGAGGAGAAAACCACGTCTACAATTATGGCACCATGGATGTGCAGGCCCAGACCCTGGATGTCTACGCCTGGAGTGACTCCTACTCAAGCTGGAGCACCTGCTATTCCAAGGCAGAGAGCAATGCGGAGGCAACGGGACAAGGTATCCGCCTGGGATCCGGCGACGATGAGATCAGAAACATGGGACTCCTTACCGTCACCTCCTCCGCCAACGCAAAATCCTATGCCTATGCTGATACCCGTGACAATAACCTTGCCGATGAATACGAGACATCCAGGGCCACGAGCCACGCCGAAGCCATCGGCATCGACGGCGGCGCGGGCGCGAACGCGATTGAGAACGAAGGCGTCCTCAGCGTCACTGCCAGGGCGCTGGCTCAGGTCTACTATGGTGGAGGCCACGCCAGGGTGACCGCCACGACGAATGCCACGGCATCCGCCACGGGTATTACGGTAGGTGACGGTGGCAGCTTCATCCGCAATGCCGGATCGATCGATGCGCTGGCAGCGGCCTGCTACACCAACGGCACACCCACGCTGGGAGCTCATGTCGTCGGCATCCTCGGCGGCAGCGGGGATGACGTGATCGTCAATGAGGGTGAGATAACCACGTCTGTGTACACGGGCGTGTTCGGTTTGGGTGCTCTTGTGCCTACCGCCCACGGAATCGGCATCGATGCCGGCGCGGGCGATGATGCGGTGGTGCTCGCGGATGGATCGAGCGTCGTCGGGGATGTGCTTCTCGGCTGGGGCGATGACACACTCGTATTGATGGGCAGTCCGATCGTTGAGGGTCTGATCGGGGCTGGCGAGGGCTCCAACACACTTCTTCTGGACGGCGCCGGCTGGTTCGACCACCAGTTGGCAGGATTCGACCGTGTGATGAAGCAGGGACCTGGAACGTACATCGTCTCGGGACTGAGCCCTGCGACGCGGCTGGACCTCGGGGAAGGCACGCTCGAGATCGACGGCGATTACCAGTTCGCCGAGGCCGGCCTGCTGGCGACCGTCGCCCGGACGGATGGAAGCGCCGGTCAGTTGAAGATCGGCGGAACGGGCGTTCTGAACGGGACTTTGGCCGTCGAACGCGAGCAGGGACTCTACCAGCCGGCCACCTATGACGTCGTTGTCGCCGATACGCTGAGCGGATCGTTCACGGATGTGTTGTTGCCGGAATCTCTGCCACTGCTGGAATTCGCCGCCGAGCAGACGGCGGATCGCGTGCAGATCTCCGTCACGCCGCACAGCTATGCCTCGGCCGCGTCGAACGAGGTGGAAGCGAGCACGGGCGACTATCTGGACAGGATCGCGCCCCAGGCGTCCGGCGATCTGGCGAACACGCTCGGCACGTTCCAGACGCTGTCGGGCGGCAAGTTCCGCACGGCCTTCGCCAGCCTGAGCCCGGCCGTACACGAATCCGCCACCGCCACCACGTTCAACACGACGACCCAGTACAACCAGACCCTCTTCAAGCGAATGCACAGCACGCGTTCGCACATCGAGAGCACCGACGACCGCCTGGCCTACAGCCAGACGGAACGACACGCCATATGGATGGATGGATTCGGCCATTGGGCCCGACAGGATGCGCAGGGCGGCTTGGCCGGCTACGACTACCGCCTGGCGGGAGCGGCCCTCGGCGCCGACCGGCTCATGGCCGACGACCTGCTCGTCGGCGTCAGCTACGGCCAGTCGAACGCCGACATCGATATGGATGACCGCATGGCCAAAGGCGACATCGACAGCTACTTCGGCTCTCTGTACGGCAGCTACTTCACCGATTGCATGTACGTGGACGCCACCGTTTCCTATGGAAGACAACGCTACGAGAACACCCGCAGGATCGAGGTCGGGACCGTCAGCGGCGCCGCGCACAGCAGCCACGATGGCGACGTCTATTCCGTCCACGCCGAAACAGGCTGGAACCTCAGCCTCAAACCATGGACGCTCCAGCCCTTCGCCGCCCTGCGATACACGTTTCTCGATGAGGACGGATACGCCGAGTCGGGGGCCGAAGGCGTGAACCTCCGCGTCAAGGAGCGCAAGACCGACAGCCTCGTCTCGAATCTCGGGCTGCGCTTCGCCTGCCCCCTCGAGAAAGACCACTGGCTGTGCATCCCCGAGGTTACCGTGGCGTGGGACCACGATTTCGACCTCGACGACCGCCGGATCACCGCCGCCTTCGAGGGCGCGCCGACGACGACCTTCGTCACCGACGGTCGCGACATCGACCGCGACGGCCTGGTCCTCGGCGCGGGCCTGACCGTCATTCGCAAGAACAACCTGAGCCTCTCGCTGACATACACCGGCGAGCTTCGCCGCCACTACACAGCCCACGCCCTCGCCGGCGGCATGCGCTACGAGTTTTAGCTTCCCGGTTGCCGGCTGCCGGTTGTCAGTCGTCCGTTCTCGATTCAACGACGAGACACGTCTTCCGCCCGGAGGCTGCGGGCCGCAGGCCAAGGTCTCCCCACTTCACACTTCACACTTCACGCTTCACACTCTTCCCGCACGACGCCTCTCGAGCGACGCCTTCGCCGCGCCGACAAAGAGGTTGACGGTCGGGCGCGATTGGCGTTCAATGGTGTCGTTCGCCGGATTGCACGGACAGACGGCAGAAAGGGGGATGACATGACGCTACGGCGATGGGTTGTGGTGATGGTTGTGGCGGCGGTGGCGACGCCGGCCTGGAGCCAGGATGCGGCGTCGGCCGCCAAGGAGGTCCTTGCGTATCTGCAGGGACTGGGCAACGGGTCGTATCTGTTCGGGCAGATGGCGACCTGGGTGCACAACGAGAACCCCGATATGGACCACGCCAGCAACTGGCTGCGGAAGGTGTACGACCACACGGGCCACTGGCCGCGATACGGGTGCGTGACGTACGATTTCCACGACGATCCGTTTGACGACGATGAATGGAATCGCGGGGTCAAGAAGATGTGGGATCGCGGCCTGATCGTCGGAGTCTACTCGTTCTACGCCAACCCCTCCGGCGGGTCGTGGAACGATCCGGTCGAGATCGATCGGATCTTCGAGCCCGACGACAATCCGACAAAGGCGAACTTCTATCGCCAGATGGATCGGATGGCCGCCAACCTGCAATGGCTCAAGGATCGTGGCGTGCCCGTGATCTATACGCCCTTCGTCGAAAGCGACGACCGGAACAAGTGGCATGCCAAGGGCGGCACCGAGCGGATCGTCCGGCTGTACCGCCTCGTCCACGAGGTCTTCACGCAACGGAAAGGCCTCGACCATATCCTGTGGGCGTATCACACCACGCAAAACCACGGCGCGATGCAGCGGGATTATCCGGGCGATGCGTACGTGGACATCCTCGGCAAGTCCGCCTACGGGACCGGCCTGCCCTTCTCGGAGTACGACTGGGCGGTGCAGAAGAAGAAAGACGCGGGCAAGGTGATCTGGTGGGCCGAGCTGGGCATCCGCGGCCGCTCCGATGCGCCCGTCGATTGCATGGCCGTGCTGGAGAGACTCGAAAGCCGCTACCCCGAACTGGCCGGATTCGTCTTCTGGAGCGACGCTGGATACTACAACGTCGTCAGCAACCGCAGCGGCCGTGAGCTGATGGCCTCGCCCAAGACCGTCGTCCTCGAATGAGGGATAAATCAGACACACAACGCCCTCAATTACAGCCGCCTCGGCCGGCTGCCGCTATTTTCCGGCAAAATTGCCCCCAGAATTCCATTGACGTCCGGACAGTGAACCGTTAGGATGGCTTTCAGTCAAGACGTGCGGTCAGACCCGTCGGGAGATGGTCCTGCTGCGGAATTTGGGAGCCGCCACGAAGGCCGATGCGCCTGTGGCAGTCCGGTTTGATTCTATCCATAAAGGAGGCGTTGACATGAGTACCATCCATCGGATCTTCTGGTGTGCGGCCCTGTCGTGCATGGCGCTGTCACTGGCAGGCTGCGGCAACGGCGATGACCGCGACGAGACGACGGCCGGCCCCGATGCGGCGGTCAGTGCCAAGGCGGCGACCGGTTCGGGCCCGTCCAATCCCTACGTGAAGAACCTGCCCCAGCTCGAACGGGCCCGCATCGAAGAAGCGAAGCAGTTGCAGCAGCAGCTTCGACAGCTTCTGGCCACCGACCTCGAGAAGGGCGAAGCATTCCGCCTGCAGGTGAAGGAAAAGGCGAGGCTGCAAGACGAGAAGATCTCCGAGTACGTCAGCACGAATCTCGCGGGGCAGACCATTCCCCTCAAGCCTCTCGAAGGCAGGCCCTACGCCTTCGACGATCTGACCGTCGTCTACTATACGGGGGCCGAGAAACTCCCCTACAATGCACTGAGAACCAAGACCACGGCCACGCTGACACAGGACCTCACCGGCGACGGCGCCAGTGTGGCGGACTTCGTCCTTGCCAGAAACTTCTACGTCTACGTGAAGGCGGTGGACCGGGACGGCCATGATATCCCGGGCATCAAGACCCTGGCGTCCAGCAGTACGAGAGGCGCAGATATGGTCGAAGGCAGGACGTTCGAGCTCTATTTCAACATGGGTCCGCGCGATACCGTCCAATTGGACAACTTCGGCGGGTTCGTCGAAATCACCAGAGACGAATACAACGCCAAGTAAGCTCCGTCACGAAGGAAGTCGCATAGGCGGTGCCCCACACACCATCCCACCGCCGACAAAGACACTCGGGCGGGCCGAGTGAGAAGGCACGAGATCGGAGTGGCCCACCGCCGTTGGACCGGCCCGCGGGCAGGAGCGTCACGCATGCGGCCGTACCCGCCGGGAGAAAGCCGCGACGCGCTACCTGCGATTCGCAGCGCCGCAGGATGGGCTTGAGCCCATGCCGAACTCCCGTAGGGTGTGCCCAGCACACCGAGTCCACACCGCCCCACCCCACGCCATCCCCATCCCGTGTCCAACACGCCCCTTACCCGCCCGCAGAAACCAGGGTCTGTCCCCATGCACACCAGGTCTTTCAGGTGTCACTTGCTCCTATCGCGAAGGACGCATGATTCGAGGCTTGAGATCATATCGCAGCCAGCGAATCCAGCTCCTTT
>Ga0209612_1001497_pt1 | contig 18738 bp, 14 predicted proteins | sample BioC12SIPDNA_FD_185746 | JGI IMG/M metagenome (GOLD analysis project Ga0209612, IMG submission 185746) | Anaerobic biogas reactor microbial communites from Washington, USA - Biogas_R1_B C12 SIP DNA (SPAdes) (version 2) | ecosystem: Engineered > Bioreactor > Anaerobic > Unclassified | place...
GCCAAACGTCCGGACCGTTCCGATTGGGTTATCGGCCATGCGTATAGCCAGCGACAACGCAACCGGGTCAATACTGTCCGCACTGTCAGCCGCTTTAGCGGCGTAGTGCTTTGCCGAGTACTTACCTGCCTCGACCTCCGTATCCTCGTCTTCCTCCGCCCACTTCTCTGCCATCGTTTCGCTATTGGCAGAATTGCTTTCACTGGCCGCAGCCGCGTCCCGAGCCGCTTCAACCTGCGCCAGATAACTTTTGTCAATCGCGTCTTTGTTTTCGAGCCCAGTACCGGCTGAGTTCCACCCAAGAACTTTATTAGCTTCTGGTTCCGGGAGTTCCAAGTCGCCGGTCTCAGACGTGACTGGGAGAAGCAACGACCGGGTGGTCGCGTTGTCTATCTGCTGTACCTGCATTGTCAGCCGGTCGAGAGCGCGTTCGAGCGTCTGTTCGTGGAATAGTCCGGCAGTTGGGACATCTGTCGGTTGGGTGAAATCAATGTCTCGCCCGATGAACACGTCGAGGCCCGACACAGCCGCCGTGAAGCGCACTGTGCCGCCCTCGTAGAACCCGTCTTGCGAGATCGCCACGCCATTGGCATCGAGCAGAATGTAATGCGTCGTCAGCGTCTTGAGCGTCGCTGTCTCCGGCGTCGTCGATTTGTCGATCGTGTAGACCAAAATGTCACTGGGAGAAAAGAACGGGAATGGGAAATCAAAATCCGTCAAGCCCCCACCCGCTGTCCTTACCGGTGCGTATGTACTCTCTATCGCCATCAGTCACCCCCATCTATCCGGCTCGCCGGGTAATCGAGCAGATACATTAGCCCGCGTCCAAGCAGGTCTCTCCAATCAGTATAACTGCTCATGTTTGGATTTGCAATAGCATAAACTTCTCTTGCGATGTCTCCGACCGGGACGCCCCCGGCGGCCACAGAGCCGAGGCTGCCTGCTGCCTCCAATAACTCGGACACCGTAAGCTCGTCAATGAAATATGTCAGATCTGTGGCTGACTCTACGATTGTATTGACGTCCCGTATGATCGACGAGTAGAGTGTACTCGACATCGAATCCCGCTCCCGCGATCGCGCCCCCCACAGCCCGTTGAACACGATCTGAAACAGGTCCGCGACCAGAAACATTTCCGCTGCCGGGCCTGCAAGCATGGAGTAAAACAACTGCTCGTCGTCAATATCATTGCCGGTGCGGATGAACTCGATCATATACGGCAGCAGGAAGTGGTACGTGAATACGTTACGGGTCAGCGCCCAGGCGATGTCCATACTTGACGCTTTACCTTCTTTCCCGCGCACGCGCCCGTTAAACGCGTTCTGCCATGTCATCAGGTAATTGTTCAGAAGCTGCGACGGCATCCGCCGGAACGTCCACACCAGCCGAGAGAACGGATTGGTGGACTGCGCGCCCAGCGGAGCCATGTACAGATCCGTAGACTGGTTGGTGATCGAGGCCATCTCCATAGCCTTGACCGCGGCTGCTTCTTTACTCAGCCCTGCTTTCTGCCCTTTCTTGTACTCAGTCCACATCGCCCAGGTGAACGCCGCCTGATCGCCCCAGCGGACGTTTGTCAAGAAATACCGCAACATTTTTTTGACCGTCGGGCTGTCCGTCATCGCCGCCTGGAGATCGCGCAAATCCGGGTCGAACGCCGACTCATCCCCGAAGCGATTACGGTACATCTCCGTCTTGGTCAACTCGTGTATTTCTCCTGTGCGTATCGCATTGATAAACCCCGGGAATTCCGCGATCATACTCCGATACCCGATCTCATTTGCCGCGGAGATCGTGCCGGTAAGCTGCATAAAGAAGTGCTTGTCAAACGGGACCGTGCCTCCGATGCGACTCAGCGCGTACTTGGAAATCCAGCGGTTAACGTTGATACTGCTAAACCGGAACTCCCGGGCCAATCCGCCGCGTCCGATCGTGTGAAAATACTCCATCATGCGATTGTAAAACACCTTGCCCTCGCGCTTTTCGATGCGCGAGCGTACTTCGTCCCGGCCGAGGATCTCATAGACGTTACGCAGGTACGGCCCGTGGGCGAGAAAATACTCCATGTCATACATGTACTGCATCGTGGTCGCCAGCGCACTGGGTATCTTCGGCATCTTGTCACTGCCCAAGCGTTCCTTCAAGTGGTCGGTATCGGCGGCGTCCAACGGACGAAACTCCCCCGTCGCCATGCTGTTTATCATGGTCTCCAGAGTCTTGACGTTGTCCGCCCCGGCAACATAACTCAATGGGAAGTATTCTTTAAGAAGCGTCGCCGGCTTGCCCGTGGCCCGCTCATAGACCTCACCGATGCGATCACGATACGAGCGGTACAGCGCGTCAATGCGCTCAGCAAACGCCAAGTCTTTGCCCTTGAACCGCTCCGCTATCTGAGCTTGCAGCGACTCGACGTCCCACTGCGCTTTACGCAGTTTCGTTTCAACATCCGGATTCTTCGCCATCAGCCAGAACGCTATCGCCTGTGTACGAGTGATCTGGTGGGGCTTCGCCTCCAGGATCGTACCGTCCACATCAAATTTGACCCCTTGGTACAACGTGTACACCCGCTGACTCTCCATATCCCGCGCCAATTTATCGACGCCTTTACGCTGGCCTTCGTTGTACACGTCGGCAAAATCCTGCCAGAGCTTGCGCGAACGGTAGTTAAACTCCGCCTCAAACACCCGGGCGTGGATGAACGGGTTGAGCAGCTTCATGACCGGCCCCTGCCCCGGCTCAGACGCCGTGTGCATATCAAGAATGTCGATCATGCGGTACAGGTTTGTGAACATCGGGTTGTTTACCGTGGCCTCTTTGAACGTCGCCCGCAACCGCTTGTCAAGTTCGAGCGCCTGCGCGTGAAGGTCGTCCGTTACGATCGGGGCTTTAGACTCAAGCGCCTTGACGATCGTACCTACGCCTTTGTCGATTATCTCGCTCTGCCGGCGCACCCACTCTTTACGCCCGGCAACGCCGATCTCGTACATCTCCGCCACGCCTTCGGCAATGTCCCGCATCTGTCGAAGACTTGCGTCTCCGCTGCCGGCCAGCGACCCCATCTCCTGATAGATCTGCGTCAGTTCCTGGAGCTTGCGCTCATCCTCCGTCGCCTTTGGGTCCACCTCGACCAGATCGACCATATATGGGTGATTGTACGCTTCCTCGAACTTCTCAAGGATGCGCATAGCCTCGGGGCTGACGTTCTTCTTGCCGAGTTTGAGCTCGATCGCTTTAGCGTACTGGTCTCGGGCCAGCAACTCCAGCGAGTCCTTTATCTTTTGTTCAATGTACCCCTTCTTCGCTTCCAAGTCTTCGACCGAACGGATCGACTCGGACGCCCGGCGCATGTCGTTCAGAAGCACCGTCTTCGCCTGCCCCTTGACCGGGATGTTCTTGATGTAGTCCCGCAGGAATTTCTTGATTTCTTTCATCTCCCGGCGAGCGGACTTGGCCCCGGCGTTGAACGACTTCACCTTATCACGAATACCCCGAAGCCGGATGTCTGCGATTTTACTGGCTTTAGTCGTGACGCTGCCCTTGATCGTCGCACCAGCGAGCAGATCCGCCCGGGATTGCTCCAGCTTATCTTTCTCGACCAGCGCCTCCTCGACGTCCTCAAAGTTGAAATCCTCCTCAGCCATCATCTCCTCGATGCGCTTGTCAATGTTCTTCATCGTCTGGTCGATCTCGCGCACCGCCGCTTCAACTTCAAGGCGCTTCTCGGGGGGTATGTCCTGCTCTACCGGCGCCTGCGCACCCTCGATGTCAATATCAGGCATATCCGCCGCGCTCATCGCCTGTTTTATCCCGTTGGCCTTGGCGATCAGGTTGCGCACCGACTTGATGTGCTCGACTTTAAGATTCGCAAGGTCCACGCCTTGATTGACGATAAGCTCCGCCTGGCGCACCAGATACTCGTGAATGAACGAGCGGGCTTCTTCCGGCGTATTCACTATCTTTTTATCGACCATGAAATCTACGGCTATCTGCACTTTACTGCGTACCATCGCTGCTCCGGCCGCACCGCCATAGACCATACCAATCGACGCTTCAAACAGCGCGTTACGCAGTATCTCGCCTCCGTCTGCATCGGACAACCCGAGTACGCGGTCTGCTACGCCTTCGGTGCCGGACTGGAGAAACTCCGTCATTCCCTCCGCTACCATGCCCGAAAGGGTGCGCTTCCACCACGGGCCAACGTACCCGACGATCTTCCCTACGCCGATCATCTCCAGCCCGCCGACCGCCAATCCCAACCCTTGTGCCAAGGCTTCTGCCTGTTCCTGCGAGTACCCCGCCGCCTCAAGCTCCGGTGCCTTGTTGACTGCGGTCTGAATCGCGGTAAACGCTCCGCCGCCGGCAGCCGCTGCCGTCGCCACCCCGGCCGTAGACGCGCCGGCAATCGCCGCCACACCTCCGGTCAGCGCCGACGCCCCGATCATCGCCAACATATTCGGCGCAGTGCGAAATGCTGCGTGCCACCAGGCTTCTCCACCTTCCGGTCCACCGGGGCCGTATGTCTGTTCCGCAATCGACGCCTGCTCTTCCTGTATCTTCATGCGATACGCCAACAGAGAATCTCGTATCTTTTCCCCGACCGGAGTAGACTTGACCCAATCGGCAATCGTATCTACCGCGGCCATCTGTGTGACGACCCCCGGTAGTGCCATTGCCTTCCGCCAATTCGCCGGGCGTTTCTTTGCCAGCCATCCGGCGAAGTTGAGCGCCCCGACCTCTAAGTCGCCCATGCCAAGCTGGAGGTCAACTCCACGCCGCTGGAACCAGTTGAGGTCTTTCTTACGCAACTCCGCGTCGAACTGCTTGGCGTCGATCGAAGGTATCTGTTCGATGCGCTCAGCGTTCTCCGGCTCCATGAGCGTAAGCCCCGGGTCCGGTTCTGGGCTGCGCCCAGTGCGCTCCAAGTACTGCATATATAGGTCAAGAGGGATCAGCGGCATTACTGGTTCTCCATTATTCGCTGAAACTCAGCATCCGACACATTGATCACGGCTTGTCCGTTGGACAGCTTCATCACTTTCTTAAGTATCGTCGGATGGAGGCTGCCCTCTTTCATGTTGTACCCCCGATACTGCGCGTCCAGACGGTCAAGCAGGCCCATGGTCTCCTTGCCGGCGGCATTGGTACTGGAATTGAGGATCGCCTGCGCCCGTTCCTCGGCGTTCCTGCCGCGCAAAAATTCTTCTTTAGTGCTGAGTTCTTCATTAAACTGCTGGTATGCGTTCTCCAGCGCGGTCTGGTACTCCATAGTGCCTTTCTGAAAGAACTGCGACACGAGCTTCTTGATCTTGGGGTACGCTACGTCCTGCTCGTTCTTCTTCCCGAACCATGCCGGGCCTCTAGCCGCATACTCCAGAGCCTGCGCTTTGGAAAACACGACTGTACCTTCGCGATTACCGGCGATGCTCTTGTGTAATCTCGACTCCAGCGCGCCTCGCGCCGTCACCGATATGTCGCCTTTACCCAGGGCTTCAATCAGATCTTTCTGGATAGTCAGCACCCGGCGCGACAATTCTTTATCCCGGGGGTTGCGTGCGAGCTCAGTCCGCAATGTGTCTATTTCACTCTCCAGTCGCTCGAACACTACCGGATTGGAATTCTTACCCAGCCGCCGGTCCATGTTGAACGCGTACTTGATGATCGCTTCGTACCCCTTCATCGCCTCGGCTTTGTCGGCAGGGAACTCTACTCCGTCCCGTTTAGCCGCCGCCTGCTCCAGCACCAGCCGTTCGTATTCCGCCTCGGCCTGCATCACCGCTGTCGGAGCGTCTCCGAGATCGACCAACTGTCGGTATACGTCGATATGCGCCGGGATGTCCTGAGCAATACGGATAGTGTCGAGCGCTTCAACCCGCTGCTGGGCCTCTTTTATCAGCGCCTCCGTGCCCCCAGGCCCAAGATACTCTCGAAACTCCTTGTACTCGCCGTCGGTCAACTTACGGATGAGCCCACTGGGGTTGCGTTCGAGCTGCATAAGCAGGTGATCTTTGACCCCTTTGGCCGAGTACCGTTCCCACATGAGTTCTTTGCTGTCCGGTGCAGTCAGTTGATCCGCGTCGATGCGCTGGCGCATCTCTTCCAGTGCGGCCTTGACTTCCTGTGGGTCGTCGATCTGCCCCATAGCCGAAGCCCGGGTAATGATCGAGGTCTCAAACATCGCTTTAGCTCGCTCACCTTGGGTGCGGTACGCCCAACTTGTATCCTCTGAATGCACAGAGAACACGTACTTAGCCGCTGCCTGCTGAAACAACTTGCGTGCCCCTCGGCTACGGATAGTCTGCGCCACCTGCTTGGCCGACTGCCGCGTCTTCTCCTGCACCTGCTTAGGAACCGACATCAAGTCAGATTGAAGATCTTTCTGCGCATCGAACCGGGTCTGCTCCTGTATCGACGTGACTTGATCTTTGAACTTCGTGAAGTATAGATCAGCCTCAGTCGCGTCGATCTCCCGCTGCCGACGCATCATTAACTGCGCCGCAGTGTTCACGGCCTTGGTTATCCCTTCCGCCAATATCTCCCCGCTACGATCGACCATCCGGTCGCCCGTGTACGCCGAAGCCAACTGTCGTCTCTGGTACTCTGGTATGCGCCCCATTATCCCCTCGCACTGTATATGCTGGCGGCGTTACTCGCCCCGCTGAAAATCGAGCTGATGAACGACGCCCGGCCCTGTTTACGGTAAATACTTGCCTCCCGGTTCTTCATGTCCGCCATCCGGCCGCCCCGATACTCGATCGCTTTAGCCTCGGTCTCAGACAGTTTTATCGTCTCCGCCACGGTCAGCAGCGCCGAGCCTTCGAGCTGTACGCCCGAGGACATATATGCCATCGCCTGCTCCTTGGCATAGCGGATACCTTCGTCACGGGTGATCGCCGCTTCTCGCTCTGCCTCCCATTTCAGAAGCCGAGCGTCATCCTCGGCCATCCCCGCCTGGGCCTTAGCCGCGTCTTTCTGCTTCGACCCAGAATATACACTTGCCACCAACGACGCTACTGCCCACCAAGCCATCACTCACCTGCCCTTATATCTATAAACGGGACAATCGACATGATCGTACACGGATATGGTTGGTCTTGCACGATCGTGATGCGTTTGTCCAAGGACGTCTTGTTGGTAAGGTCAAGCAGCCGGGGGCCGGTGAACAACTGCGGTGGCCGGTCGTAGAAATCGACCCCGTCCCGACGATACGCGATGTCGGAAACGCTGTAAAACCCCGGAGCGATGCACCCATACTTGACGCCAAGAGTATCCCGAAAATGCATCATCAATTTATTCGCCGTCTTCTCCCGGCCCTGCGACGCCCCGTCCGGTGCGCCCGGCTCAATCGCCATCGTACGCAAGATACCCGTATAATCGTACCCGAGCACCGCATAACACGCGTGCGCCGGCAGATCGACGTACCCATCCGTTACCTCAAGCGGGCTGGCAACTGCCATCCCGTCGAGCGTTGCGTAAATCTCCTCCCCGTTAAGGTGCCCCAGCCCGCCAAGACGGTTGGCCGATAGACTCCAGCCATTGGCCGCATAAGATGTCGCATCGAAATCCTGGAGTATCTCGACCGTCACGACAGTCGAGGACGTATATCCCGTAATCTTTGCCACGCCCGTCTCGTCGCCGTTCACGAACTTTGCTCGGATATGTCGCCCGATGTGGTCCGACTCAAACGTCGCTGCCCCAGCCGTCGCCGTCACACCGGTACCAGTCTTGGCCGAAAGCGTCAACGTTGTACCCTTAGTCCCGTCGTAAACCAGCGCGCTGTCCAAGCGCACAAACGTCTTCTGCTGCTCATAAAATATGTTGCGCCAGACGGCTTCATCCGAAGTCTGATCGCCGGTATAGTAATCCACGAGGTCTGGCAGTACCGGGTCGTCGGAGAAATACTCCAGATACCGACGAGTCAACCCCCCAATCGTGCGCTCGACTACCATCCACGTGCGGTCCACGTTGCTGGGGCGAGGCTCGCCGCAGACGCTCAACACCGCACCACTGCCGCCGAGCTTGTGCCGCGCCCATGCGGCCACGTCCTCACGAGAAAGTATCGTGCACGACAGCAGTACCCCGTCAGAACGTACGCCCCAGACAATGTCGGGGCGCCCTTGGGCGTACCCTAACTGGGTGATACCGCCAACGGTTATCTCGTCTGCAAGCAAGGTGCGGTCGTATGCCGTGAAATCGTCCAAGTACCAATCATACTCAAACGAGCGCAGCGTCAGCCCGCCGCGCTCCAGAAAGACGATCTGCCCGCCACCGAACAGCGGGTTGATGTTCTCGCAACCATAGTCGTCCGCCGGAGATACCGATATGTTGGTCGGGGTGATAGCCACCCCGTCCGATCCGCCGTTGGCCTTGTACACACCCCCAAAGGTGCCAATCGTCAAAAACTTGGGGTTGCCGACAAACCAGCGGATGCGGTCCGCCGTGTTATTCTGGGATGTGATCGTAAACCGCAGCCCGTCATTGGCGGCCGTACCTACGGTGAAATCGTCGTACTGCGGAGCACCAGTAGACGTATCGGGCCCGCGGGATCCATATATCGAATCCGGGTTATTGTCTGTTCCCCCCATCCACAGGCGCCCGCCATAGAACCCAACCGCTCCTGGGTAATCCCCGGCTCCGGTAAAAGGATCGGATGTGCGCGAGTACGTCGTCAAGGTCCAGGATGTATGCCCGGTACGGGTCAGCTTGTACGGCGCGTAGTCAGGATGTACGATATACATGACATCCGCCGTCTGCGCGTACTTAAGCTCAAACAGATCCGCTTCGGCATAAGGAGACGCCAATTCATATACCCGCGCCACTTCTCCTCCGGAGCTGTATGCGGTGTACCCGCTGGTATCGAAATACGTGCCGTCCACGTCAGTAATACAGAATGAATTAACCCCGGAATTGGCAACCAGCGCGAACTGCCCGTTGAGTTCGGTCATGCCCACGATGCCAGAGAAGTATACCTCGTCGCCGTTGTTGTACCCGTGGCTAGGCGCGGTCACGACGCCGGACGACGCCGCTGTGATGTCAGTAATGCTGACGCCAGTCTCCAGTGCGTTACCGCCGTCCTTCAAAATACGCAATTTGAAGTTGGTGAATTCGAGTACATACGCCTGCTCGTCGTTAAACTGAAACGGGATCAGGACCGCCTTCTGATTCAACCGCGTATGATTGACAAACATCGTGCCGGGTCTGAACTTGGCCGGTCCCGTAACCTGGGGGATAAAATTCAGACACACCTCCTCCCCGGACTGGTAGAACGGACGGTCCGTCCGCGCCCAGACTTTGGGTGAAAGCTCACCGGACGAAAAACTGAGCAAGGGCATGTTTATTTCCATTAAGATTCTTCCTGAAACTTCAAGTCCGTGACGGTACTCAAGTACGTGGCTTGCGCCCGGGCGCCACTGTACCGACTACGGCGTCGAACTTTGACCGGGTTCTCCTGCCCGTTGGCGGCTTTCGCTTTCTGCTCGATCTCGTCGCGGAACTTACGCGCTGCGTCCGTAGCCGACGGCTTTCCGATCAGCGTCGCGGCGAAAATGATCGCCAGCTCCGCTGCCAGAAGTTTCGTGAACATCGGGTCGAACCGGCGTACGTCTGTCTCGTCACGCACGTAGGTGATGTTCAGTGTCTCGGCGCCCATGTTGTCAAGCAGAATCTGATTACCTTCTATGGAGTAGTCATAAGCATATGACTCCGTGTAATTAGTGCCAATCGAGAGTATTTTCAGGAAATCGTTGGGAAGGTCGTAGGCGTCGTCATACCCGAAAGTCGGGTCAGTCGAGTTGCGCGCGATCCGCCGGCGGCGGCGAGCAAAGCTCCAGGGGTGTGATTTGAGCACCATTTCGCGCGTGATGTCGTAGTGCCGGGCGGCGATCGACTCAACTGTAGAGATAGGGGACGTGATGTCACCCAGTGTCGCTTGCTTTACATAATCCAATGCTAAGTTACATACCGCACTTGCGGACACCGGAGATGCCATCACGCCCCCTTATTTAGTTACTCTTACGCGCCGCGGATAACAAAGAAGTTACCCGAAACCACCTTGCCTGCCGTGCCTGCGTCATTGGCAGTGAACGCCAATTCGTACGCTCCAGAACTGGCAGCCTGCGCCGAAGTCAGCCCCAGAAGCTCGTACATGCGCTTGCCGTGGTTAGCCGCGGCCAGTGACAAGTAATCGAGCGCCCCGGAATCCGCGCGGGCGGTCACGAATTCAACCCCGTCGATAAAGATGTCTTTATCGAGGACTCGGCCATCGTCACCAACCTTAGGTGCGTAAAGCCCGAGGTCGTAGTCATTCGCCCCGGAACTCGCCTCGTTGACGAGCTGCACGCCGAGATAGATGTCCTGCGGGGACACTGTCCCCACACGGATAACATCCCCGTCGGTATCAACCGTGTCAAAGTTAAACGGAATCGCGGTGACCGCTCCGCCGCTGAAATACACGGCATCACCGGTATTCACCGCAGCAGAGGTCACGTTGTGTGTTGCATATGCGTCAGCCATGGTATTTGCCTCCTGCTGATTGATAAACGGTTACGGAGTCAGGTTTACCTTCTGGATGCGAGAGCCACGAGTACGGACGGAACCACACTCCATGACCACATGCACCACATAGCTCTCGACGTAGTCCGGATGATCCTTGATCTCCAGAGTCCGCTCACGGCTGGAACCGAACACCATCGCCCCATCGACCATCGCGAACGACACACGGTACGGGTTGGTGTCAACCTGTAAGATCGGGTTGGTCACGCTGGCGCCAAAAGGTATCAGCTCGATCCCGACAGCCTGTTTGACCACGCCGCGGTCAACGACATATTGCCGAGAATAGTCCCCGCTGGTGATCTCGGACTCACCCATGAGATCAGTGTGCTCGTCACCAGTGATACCCATGCATACCCGGCGATTACCGTCGATAGCGACCTCACTGTCCATGAAGTTCTGGAGGATCTCCAGGAACTCCTCGTAGACCAGCCCGGAAGTAGCGTCCACTGTCAATCCGCCGTCGTTGGCGAACGTGACTGTAGTAGAGAAATCCCGACCCGTCGAAACAGAAGCGAACATCTGTGCGTAAATTACGCGATCGACTTCCCGCTCCATCGCCATGATACAGGCCGCGGCCAGCTCACCCTGGGGATCAGTAATCATCCCGCGGATGTTCTTGCGATCGACCAGCAGTGTCACCGCAATACGATTGCGGGACAATTTCCGGCGATTAAAGTTAACGTTGGTCGGCTGGATTCGCGCGTTGGCTCCATTGGCGTAGTACGCGCTCACATCATCGAGACCGTCATAGGCGAAATCGTCGCCCGTGACCTGCACCCGACGAGAGTACGGCAGAAGACGGGAAGTCATCTGCTGCTCTTTAATATCGAGCATCGCATTGAACTGGGTTGTTTGTACGACATCGTAAGACATCGACGCCCTCCTCGTTAAGATACAGTTACCGAAACCCGTAGAATCCTTTGACCCCACGGTAACGATACCCGTCTTCGAGTACGGACGTCACCAGGCTGGGCGGCCCCTCCACACTTACGCGTGGGTCGCGGCCTATTTCTACACATACCACAAACAGAAAATATTGTCAAGCATTGCTGCGAAAAATTTTATCGCTGCGTCAATTTCGCCATCTTTTCCTTGATCGCCTCGACCTTACGCACTGCGTTCTCGTGCGCAATCTTGTCCTTAAACGGATTGGCATACGCCGGGTCAGACATCGCCGTGCGCAACTCGTTTGTCAGCGACTGCATCGTAACAGCTCCCGCCCCTGGGGCGCCCGCGCCGCCGCGAAACGCATCCTCCTGCCCGAACTTCTTGAAAAGCGAACTCGCCAGTGCTGACACGATGGCGATACCTTTTTCGTCCATCATGTTCAACAAGTGCTTCTGCTTCTCATCGAGGTTCGACGCCAGAACTTCCTTAGCGACTTTCATCACATTCTCGCGCTCAGCGCCAAACGTCTCGTTCATCGTCTTCTCGAACAATGCGTCTGCCGCATCCTTGTCCGCTTTCTCAGCGCCGTACACCTTACTCAGGAACGGAGTCAAAAACCGCTCGAACTGCTTAGGCGCCAATCCCGCAGCATGGGCCATCTTGCGTACCTCGGCCTGAAACTCCGCCGGCATGAAGTCGTCCGGTGCCCCTTCGATCTTGGGAAACCCATACTTATCGTCAGTCTCCGGGCGGATCTTACGGAAGAACTCGTCCCACTTATCATCCGGGCTGTCCGCCTTGGGGAACGGATCTCGCCCGATCATCTTCTGCGCACCGTGGAACTTGTTGTTGAACGCTTCCCAGGGCTTCTCCGCCGCGAATACATCCTTGAGATACGCTTCCCCCCGGATGGTCTCCGGTATGAGCTGTTGAAACTGCTCTCCGTTAAGCGTACTCAGTTGCTGTGAGATCGTGCCAACGTCGATAGTTCCACCGCCTCCCTCCGCGAAATACTGGATTCCCGCAAAAGCCGTCAGCCAATGCCACAGGGTTTTCCCGAAGATCATCCTTCACCTCTTTCGATTTCTACAGCGATTATATCTTTGGGCCTCATCAGCGCCCGCAATTCCAGATACTGCAACCGACGGTATTCGTTACCGATCGTGCCTTCAGCAGACACCCCACCGGTAATAAACGCCAGAGACGTACCGATCTGACACCGAGCCAGATGCCGTAGCACCTTGACTCCGCTGGGGTTCTCCGCCATCGCCTGCACCGCTACCCGCAGCTCATCGAAATACGTCTTCTGCCGCTGCTGGGCCTCTTTCTGCTCCTGCACCCGTTTCGCCTGACTGTCGAGTCGGTCTTGAATGACGTCCTGTTCGCTCATCAGCTCATCGCCCCCATCATTGTAGCCTGCGCCTGCGCCTCGGACTGAGCCGCTCCGGCGTTGGCTTTGCGTATTCCTGCCTGCTGCGCCGCCGCCTGCATTGCAGCTATCTGACCCTGCATCTCCTTATGCGCGGCCATTCTCTCTTGAAATACCTCGTCAGACGCGTGGATGTCCGGCGTCGAACCTGAAAGCTCGTTGAGCTTCTGGCTGACCTTATCCGGGTCCAGACGCATGGTCAATTCCGGCATGATCGACGCGTACTGCGCAGCGATACTCAGCTCGGTCATAATGCCCCGCAACTCCTCTGAACGCATGATCCGCGCTGCCGGTGAAACATAATTGATCTTGTACCACGGCTGCCCTTTGGAGATAGCCTCAGCCACCGCTTCCGGTATGTACAGCGGCTCCTCGCCCCGCGCCAATACTTTCTGCTCCTGCTCACTACCGGGATAAACTCCGAGGTGCCCGATCTCCCAGAGCAAATTGACGCACCGCTCGATCAGCGGGGTGAACATCTCATTGATCTGTCGAGCGTAAGTGCCGCCCATGGCGTCGGCACGGATCTCGTTTCGGATCTGTGCCTCACCAAGTGTCATGCGCGTGCTGTTGTTTAAGTCCAACAGTCGATCGAGGAAGAAGTGCTGCGCGACCGATTCCTCCAGCATTTCTTTGAGTTTTATCGTCGAATTAAGCTCCCCCGACTGAGGGATGGGGAATATCGGGTTGGCTGCTGTGGTACGCTGTGAGATATTGAGCACATTCACCGCGCCGGCGGACAAGTCGATCGTACCCCCACCGAACGTACCGTCATCGAGAATCGCCAGTGCCGGACGCAGATTCGTCTCCGCCGTCTGGTGCAGCAGCTCCACCACGGCGTTGAGCTCGATGATGTCGGGCAAAGCCTCCATCGCCGGCGAGCGACCGTAGTCTTCCTCGACGTTCTTGTAAAATCGACATATCTTGCACGGGAGCTCGTCGTATCCGCTCTCACGCATCGTCGCACCTTCCTGGGTGGTGAAATGCACCGACTCGTAGGCACGGTTAAGCATGTCTGATTTACTGGGGTCGTAACTGGCGCGGGGGCCAATATACGTGGCAATCTCGAACTTAGTCTCGGTATCCTGCTTCTCGAAAGCGGGCTTCATCTTGTCAGTCAGTTTGTCCTCGCCGTACTCCTCCGCCACCTGCATGGCATTGAGCTTGCGGCAATAGAAAAACGACTTGACCCGGCCCATAGCGTCGATCTCGATGTAAAGCCCCTTCAAGTCCCAGCATTTGAAATCCAGCAGCGGCCCGTTCTGCGGGCCGTGAAACGCCGCCACGCCGCTGGTACCGAACGAAAGCTGATCGTTCATGTACTCATCGAGCGCGACCTCCAGGCCCGCTGCCGGGTCTTCCATCGCCTCGATCAGCCGGCGGTTGGCTTCTTCGTAGTATTCTTTGACTTCTTCGGATTCTTCGATCTGTCGTGGTCGGGAAAGATAAAACGTCCGCGCCCCGTTCTTCCAGAGAGCGCCCAGAATAGCAGAGGCAGCGATATGGCAAGCGCGATTAGCTGCGGAGCTGTACACATCTCCATGGACAAAAAAATCCCCCTTGGTATAGTCCTCGATGAACCCGTACTTGCGGAATCGCACAAACCGCGCGATCAGCTCGTACTGGTTGTTGAGGACTGCTCGGTTGGCCTTAGCCGTTTTCAGGCGGCGATTGAGTTCCTGCGTGCTCGTCATGCGCCACCTGCCTTATGAAAAGACTTTCTGTTTGCCGGTGGAGAACGGTCCGGTCAACCCCATCGGAGAAGTGAATATCCGCCCCAGGCGCGAGAACGTCTTCTTAACGATGTCTTCGGATTCTTCGGGAGTGAGACGACCGGTGTCGATTGCATCTTGGCCCGCTTCGATCGGGTCTGGGTTGATCTTCCCGCCCCAGCCAAGGTCTCCGTACAACTTTTCGTTCCTTTTCTTGTACCCCTCTGACATTAGCGGGTCGATGACCTTGTCTTGGAAACTGAACCCAAAAGCCTTTTTAAACCACCCCACGCCGCACCCCCTGTAGTGTTCGCAGGCCGGTCTTCGGACTCTGCGCCCGCTGGCCTGTGATGTTGGTGACTGTGATGCCGCTGTGCACGCTTACGGTGCGCGGGCGGCGTTTCACTGGGAAAGCGAAAGTACACCAGAACGCATCCATGTGGTTGGTACTTCGCTTAAGCCCCTCTCTGAGTATATCCTTAGAAACAATGAATTGCAAGTTATTTGAAGTTTCTTTCTCTTTAGGCAGCGCCGATAGCTCAGCCAGAAAGATCTTATCATCGGGTATCGCCACGTCTTCATCGAACCAATCTCGCGATTCAGCTGCCATTTCCGCGCGCTTATTGCGATAGACGTCATTACGTATCGCCCCCGACCCGAAGGTCACGCCACGGACTATCCCGCGATAACCCATTTCGCGCAGGCGATCAATAATCCCTGTGCCGTACCCAACGTCGATGTTCACCGCGTCGTAATCGTGGGTCTGGATCATCCGGGCGATCTTGCCGGCGGACACCATATCGTGCGTCTCCCCCTGGTACGGCCACTGGGTAAAGCCCATGACCTTTCTGCCCCAACGATCGCAACACACCGTCGGGTCGCCCGTGCGCCCCGGGTCTACCCCCAGAATACGGGGCAAATGCGCCACGTGCTGATCGAGGAGGGTGGCATAGCGGTCTACGGCCAGATACACCCGCTGCATCCCGTAAAACGCCTCCTCGACCCGTTTCCAGGCTTCCTCCGCGGTGCAGTTGTGGACGACCAGCCCGCTGGCGTTAAACGTGTGTGTACCCTCGACCTCTAAATCAAAAACCTCTCTGTCTCCTACCTCCTCGACACTGACGACGCGGGACGAAAATTTCCTGTGCTCGTCACGGTAGCTCACGAAAGATTTATTAACTACTGCGTGCTCCTCCTGCCATCTCGATAGGAACCCATACTCTCGGTGAAACCGCCGCGCCCAATACGCATTGATCGTGACCTCGTATCCCTCGTAAGTTTTACCGCGTTTCTCCGCAAACCCCAACCGCTTGGTGTTTTTGTACACTTTAGCTCGTAAACCGAGAGACTGGAACATTATTTGCAGATCATACGCGAAACGCACATATTTTGTGAATATCCGTATATTCGCGCACGACGAATACACATACCCATCGGTCGCAATCACTCCACGTAAAAATTCAGCTTTCACCTGCTTCCTCGCACGCATGACCCACTCGGGGACGCATACCTTTCTCCGGCGGGGGCAGTAATCTGTACCCTGCGTAACCCCCAAAGCCTCAAATACTCGGGCGAGCCCTTCGTCTGCGAATCGTATCTCCTCCCCGCGTTCGCTAACCTTACGCACTTGTATTTTGTTGTCCGTGTACTTCACGAGAATCCTCATGAGATCCACTTTTATGTCCTCGTCCCGAACATTATTCACGAAAGAAAAAGTGTTGTCGCTTAGACTCCCGCCCCCCACGAAATATCCTACCAACCGAGCCAGCTCCGGGGTGGCTTCAATCTGCGCTTTGACCGCCTTATGCACTGGAACCAGGATCTTTTCTGCCGGCGTCTCCACTCCGGGGGTTAATACTATCCTCTTACCTAAGGACTCTTGCGCCGGGACAAACCCCTCGTCAGTGAGCACCTCGTGCTCCGGCGTACATACAAGTTGGTGCCCATCTTCCGTGGTAATCTTGACGCACGCCTTTACGCCCTTGTTCATCGTCTTAAGCACTCTGCCTTGCGGGAGTACATCCCCCACCACTATCTCCCGGAGCGCCTTTACCCCCGCAGTCGTGACCACACTCGAATCCCCACAGACGCACGGGTATTCTTGCATAAACCGCCACGTCTCGCCTTCCATCTCTGCCAATTTCAGCCGTCGCCACTGGAGATGCTCTTTGGTCAGTCCGTCTTTTTGGAACAGGCGCAACAAACTCATTTCTTCTTCCGTAAGCTCAAAATCCGGACGCAGTTGTGCGGTGTACTCGTCCTGCCAGTACCATGGGATGAATATGGCTTGGAAATCCCCGTTGCCCTCGAGCGACTGATGGTACATGTTGTAGAAAAAGTTCCCCGGCCCGTTGGCCGTGGACTCGATGATGAACTCCGTACCGGGCGTTCTGGCGACCGCCTGAAACATACCGGTCGTGATGTCGGTAGCTTTGTCATAGAAGGCTGTTTCCGATGAGTGAAAGTACTGCACCGTGCGCCCACGGCCGACCGTGGCTCTTCCGGCGGTACCAACTGCGTAAGACGAGCCGTTTTTGAACGTCATCTCTCGCTGGTTGTCCACCAGCATGTCCGGCTTCATCGGTTCGGGTAGATTTGCCTTGAAAGTGCTCGCCATCGAGAAGATATGCTCGGTCGAATCCGCTGCGTGGGCTAAAATAAAGGCTTTTCTGTTGGGGTTAAACTGGAGATTATGGAAAAACCGGGCTTGTGTGTAGGTTGACGAGCCCATTTGACGCCCTTTGAGCAAAATCGCCCGCACCATGCCGGTAGATTTACGTTGCGCTTCGAGTTTCTCATGGAGGAGCCACTGCGCCCTATTGAAAACAAACGGCGTCAGCGCCCCCGCTTGCTGTTTATTTGCTATTTTCAAGCAATTCTTAGCGTAAAACGGCAAGTCAGATCTCAAACGGGAAAGTGTCTGAGCCTGCTTCGTCGAAAGTTGCATCGACGGCGTTTGCATGGGCGTTCTCCGGTTCGTTATCGGCTATTTCGTCAAGAAAATCCGACAGGTTAGCCTTAAGATTGAATGATTCCGTCCGCTGCGTCGCTTTGCCCAACACCCGATCGAGCAAGGACTCCCGGGCTTTGATGCGAATGGCCGGGTCGAAGTGGATCGCATCGTCCACGTACTGACTGATGATCTCCTCCGCCTTGGTGGGGGAGAGGGGATCGGTCGGATCCAGCCGCCGGGCGAGCTGCACGTCGAGGGCATTTTTAAGCTCCTCGGCGGTCGTATGCCCGTTCGGCCCCAGCGGCACCGGTCTGCCGTTGACTATCGTCACCGGCATCCGTGGCGGTTCAGATAAGGTCTGTTTGGGCCGCGCCATCGGTCTTTCCTTTGGCCGTCGTGTTTATGCGGGATACTCCGTTAGGCAGAGCCACGTCTTCAAGCACCGGATCCGGCATATCCGCGTTAAGGTCTTTATACGCGTCCTCATGTGAGAGTCTGACCTTCAATTCCTTGAGCCGATGGAAGAACGTGGTCGGATCTTCAAGAAAGCACATAACCAGACTGCGCAGACGACAAGTATCCGGAACTGTGGCAGGATCGAGTGGGATGTCGTTCTTCTCGATATACTGCTCCAAGAGATGACGGGACAGGAACCTCGGAGGGATCTCGTGCCACGGAGCGCCGTTGTGCGCCTCTACGGCATCTATCCCGATCGTGCGGATGCGTACGAACCCAGGGATGCGAGCAAGAGCGCGGTGGCCGAACTCACGCTTCATTACGCCTTGGATATTGACTATGTGCGTTTCTTCAAGTATCGGCTGGTTCTTCTCGTGGTCGAATCCGACTTCATGGCGTTTGATCTCTTTAAACGGGTCAAGCGAATCGAACTTAAGGGTTATCGGGCGAAATGCCTTGACTACCGAGCCCGTGCCCGACTCGTTCTTGACAATGCACGTACCACTGAACGTGACAGTGTAGTGCGGGATCTCTTTTGGGGTTACTGACTTTGCCATCGTTCCATCCTCCAGCTATGGGCCAAGGCCCGGTTTGTAAGGCTACAAGAGGATTCTATCATTTCGGGCGGGAGGTTGTCAAGATTTGAAACAAGAAAAAGCGAAAAGGGAATATTGCATCTGAACGGGGGTGGATTGGGAAAATGGGTCGAGAGAATGGCGTCGGCGGAGAGAATGGCGTCGGCGGAGAGAATG
>Ga0209612_1001502_pt1 | contig 18717 bp, 11 predicted proteins | sample BioC12SIPDNA_FD_185746 | JGI IMG/M metagenome (GOLD analysis project Ga0209612, IMG submission 185746) | Anaerobic biogas reactor microbial communites from Washington, USA - Biogas_R1_B C12 SIP DNA (SPAdes) (version 2) | ecosystem: Engineered > Bioreactor > Anaerobic > Unclassified | place...
CGGCCAGGTGGAGTCGCTCTTCGTCGGGCGATCCGACAAGACCGAGGTCGGCCTGCCGCAGGCGCGCGATCACGTCCATCAGGGCGGCCGTCACCTGAAGGTCGGCCAGGTCGTGCTCGTGCCGGGTCTGGGCGCCGCGCAGGCGGTCGGCGACGGCCTCGTCCACCTCGGCGACCAGGGCCAGCGGCGGCAGGTGCGGCAGCGACAGACGCAGGGTCGCTCCGTCGGCATAGGGCTGCGCGTCGCGCACGGGGCGGCCGTCGATCAGGCAATCGAAGTGGACGTAGACCATGACCAGTTCCTGAGCGGCCGAAGTGCATTGCCGCGTCGGGATGCCCGGCGGGATCAGGATGGCCCGTCCCGGCCGCAGGTGGAGCGTGCGGCCGAGGAGGTGAACGTCGCAGGAGCCCTCGATGCCGAGCCAGAGGTCGAAATCGGCGAACAGGTGGTCGCCGTCGTCCTGGTTGGGGCCCATGGTGTAGAGGTTGGGCCCCATGCCCCATGGGCGGGGCCGGCGGCGCGCCACGGTCAGACGGGACCAGGGGCTGTATCCGGATTCGGGGATGTCGAGCATGACCAGATTCTGTAATATTCTGTCGGATAATCAACAGAATTCCAGCTGTTCCGCCGCGGTTTCATGGGATAGACTGCTGTGATCGTGCAACTGTGGCCGGCGCGTGGAGCCGGCCGCCGGTGTCGACCGGCTGTCTGCGCGCAGGGAGGCGAGGACATGAGAGCGTCTATCGGCACAGGGGTGGCGCTGGTTCTGGTAGCGGCAGTGGCAACATCGGCGGCGGCCGCCGCGGGCGACGAGGCCGCGACTCCGGCGACCGCGACGACGGCCGTCAAGGCGACCATCAAGGACGCGCCGCAGGCCTACCTGCGAGGGTGCCTCAGCAACGCCCGCGGCCGCATGGACGGCAAGTTCACCGGCGACGGGTGGACGTGGCACGCCAATTACCCGATGGACAGTTTCATCGAGTCGTATCTGGCCACGCGCGACCGGGCCTGGCTCGATGCCGCCGTCGAGTACTTCGACTGGTGCATCGAGCAACTGCTCACCGGCCCCGACGGTCGCAAGGGGTGGCTCGGTGCGGCGTACCGCATGCCCGGACGGCTGGGGGAGTACCCGCTGGGCGACTGTCTGCTGCTGGAGCCCATGCTGCGGTTCAGCGAGCTGGTCCTGAAGGACGAGCCCGCGCTGGCCGACGCGTACGGCAAGTCCGCCGCGTCGTACGTCGCCCTGGCCCGGCAACTGATCTTCGAGAAGTGGGACCATCGCGGCATCTGGCACGAGGACGGGCCCTGCGGCGTCTACACCGACTGGCCGTGGACCTTCACCGAGAAGGAGCCGGACCACTGGCAGCCGCCGCCCGCCGGGACACACGCCTCCACGCTGCCGATCAACATGCAGGTCCACTGGGGCATGGCGGCCCTGCGGCTGTGGAGGATCACGGGCGAGCCGGCCTGGCGCGATCGGGCCCTGAAGATCTTCAACTTCGCCAAAAGCCGCCTCAACCTCTACGACGACCATTACAGTTGGAACTACTGGGAGCCCTTCGGCCCGTGGGACATCAAGCCCGACCGGCCGCAGGACTTTGTCACCTGGATCAACACGCACCCCTACCGCGATTACCAGCTCGGCGAGGTGCGGGCCTTCGTCGAGGCCTACCAGCGCGGCATCACGTTCGACGAGACCGACATGCGCCGCCTCGTCCGCACCAACCTCCACGTCATGTGGAACGGCAAGACGGGCGACGACGTCGCCTGGAACAACTCCAACGCCGGCGTGCAGAAAGGCGCCTTCGGCGAAATCCGCCTGCCGAGCAAGCCCGAGGGCATGTTCAACCGCTACGCCGGCACGCTCTGGACGTCCCTGGTGGCGTTCGACGCGACGGCGCGGCAGCTCTACGAGGCGCAGCTCGCACCCGGCACGTGGCAGCACGCGTTCTACCACAACGTGACGGCCGCGCAGCCGCCGAGTTTCCAGCGACGCCTGGCCCCCGCCGAGGCCGCCGTCTTCAAGGCGCCGCTGCACCCGTGCTGCACGATCACCATGGTGGCCGTCATTCCGACGGTGGTCCAGCGCGGCAGCGACACGGTCCTGGCCTGCCAGGGCCGGCTGCCGGGCGCGCTGAAGATCGAACTGGCAACCGCCGACGGCGGCAAAGTGCTTCGCACCCTGAAAGAGGCCGAGCTGAAGCTGATCGTGAATCACCCGTGGAGCACCGGCGACGTCAAGCCGGGACGCTACCGCATCCGGTGGACGCTCAAGGGCCAGTACCGGGAGATGCCGGTCGAGGTGCGGTGACCCCGGGGCCGCCCAAGGCTTCAGCGACACGCCGCGGCCGTGGCCGCGGTACAATGCCTGGACGACAGGACGCACACGCAGTAACACTGGAGGAGAGGCGATGATCGATTTTCACGCGCACATGGGCTTCCTGAACCGCGAGGGCCGGGCCGATCGGCCGAACCTGAACGCCGACGGGCTGGTGGCGCTGATGGACGCGCGCGGCCTGGATCAGGCGGTGCTCCTGCCGCTGGAAAGCCCCGACTGGGGCGGCGGCTACCTGCTGAACGAAGAGTGCCTGGCGGCCCGGGACAAGTACCCCGACCGGTTCATCGTGTTCGCCTGCGCCGATCCGCGGTATCCGCTGGCGTCGAAGATGATCGACCACATGGTCCGCAACTGCGGCTGCGTGGGCTTCGGCGAGCACGTCAACGGCCTGCCGCTGGACGATCCGCTCAACAAGCAGCTCTACGCGCAGGTGAACGAGCTGGGTCTGCCGATGGTGTTCGAGATCGCGCGGCCGAGGATCTGTTTCGACGAGCCGCACCTGCCGCGGCTGGAGAAGCTCCTGGCCGAGTTCCCGCGGATCAAGTGGGTGGGCCATGGGCCGCACTTCTGGAGCGCCATCAGCGGCGAGGACGGCACGCAGCAGCGGCCGTATCCGCAAGGCACGATCACGCCCGGCGGCGCCATCGACCGGCTGATGGACCGGTTCGACAACCTCTACGCCGACCTGTCGGGCATGTCGGGCTACAACGCCATGACGCGCGACCCGGACTTCACGCCCGGCTTCATCGAGCGGCGGTGGCGGCGGCTGCTCTTCGGCACCGACGTCTGCTACGGCAACGAGAAGCTGCCGATCATCGAGTGGATGCGCCAGACGCCGATGGACGAAACCGTCCGCTCCGCCATCGCCGAAGGCAACGCCCGCAAGCTTCTGGGTCTCGGCTGAGCCGGGGGCGCCCGAAGCGCAGTGCTCGTCCGGTCAACCGGTGTGGACGCACAGAAGGGGTTCTTCGGGGATTCCCGGGAACCCCTCTCTCTTGCGGGGAGGGTGGCTGATGCACACGGCGCGTAGGGCGGATTCCCCGGACCCACGCGGCCTCTGGCGTTCGGCCCTCACCCGCCCCTTGACTGCGCTCGGGGCGCCTCCCCCTGCACGCAGCGCGTAGGGTGGGTCCACCGGACCCACGCGGACTCTGGCGTTCGACCCTCACCGCCCCTCGCTGTGCTCGGGGCGCCTCCCCCTGCACGCAGCGCGTAGGGTGGGTCCACCGGACCCACGCGGACTCTGGCGTTCGACCCTCACCGCCCCTCGCTGTGCTCGGGGCGCCTCCCCCTGCACGCAGGGAGAGGGGTTGCTGCCACCTCGTCCGTGAGGGGAGAGCGGTACGTGCAAAGGCTTCCCGAGAATGCCGGATGAGCGCAAAAAAAGAGTGGTCGGGAGGGGGGATTACCCGACCACCAGTGGCAAAAGGTAACTAACCGATTGCCGAAGCCCAACGTGGGCACTGTCCACTCTACGTGAAAGTGCAAAGGCCATGCCACAGTTACCTTTTTTCCTGTGGCATTGATTTCCGACCGGTGTGCAGCACTTCATTTATCGAAACATCGACGGACCACACTGGAAGTCACACACGGTGCGCATTATCACACACCAGAATTGCGTGTTTTCGCGCATTATCTGGCCTTCAAGGCATACCACGACAGCCTTTGATTCGTCTCGATCGGCGTTTTTCGGCCCTCAAACCACGGTGTGCGTAAAAGGCCGCATGCCTCTCTCTGGGTCTCGTATACCAGGGCTCGTCCATCGCCGAACCTGCGGGCTTTTGCGCCATGCGTCTGTCTGCCTGTGACGATGCCCTGTCAGAACGCCAGCGCGTAGGCGGGTTCCAGACGCGGGCTGGCTGCCGCCGAGAGCAGCGTGCCGCCATCGCTCTCGTGCTGCACGCGGCAGGCCCCCGTGTTGCCGCCGGCGAAGGCCGCTTCACGCTGAATCCGGTGGCCGCGCGACGCCAGATCGGCCACGACGGCCTCGTCCAGGCGGCTCTCGACGTGCAACTGTCCAGGCGAGCACGTGCGAGGGTAGAAGCTGTTGGGCCAGTGGGCGGACCAGAAGGTCGGGGCCTCGACGGCTTCCTGGAGGCTCATGCCCCAGAGTTCCACGTTGAGCAGGAACTGTAGGGCCCACTGGTCCTGGCAGTCGCCGCCGGGGGACCCGAAGACCATGTGCGGCATGCCGTTGCGCAGCGCGAGCGTCGGCGTCAGGGTGGACCGCGGGCGTTTGCCCGGGGCCAGGCAGTTGGGGTGTCCGGGCGTCAGCGAGAACATCTGTCCTCGCGTTCCGAGGGGAAAGCCCAGGCCGGGAATCACCGGCGACGACTGGAGCCAGCCGCCGCTGGTCGTGACGCTGATGGCGTTGCCGGCGGGGTCGAGGATGTCGAGTTTGGTGGTGTCGCCGTGGGCCGATCCGTCGCCGGCCGCAGCGGCGTAGGCGGCATCGACGTCGGCGCCGGAGGCGTAGTCGGCCAGCGGCGGCCGGTCTCCGGGCCGCAGGGCCAGGCTCGCGCGTCGCGGGTCGATCAGGGCGGCGCGCCGGGCGGCGTAGGCGTCGCTGAGCAGGCGGTCCATGGGCACGTCGGCGCAGGCAGGGTCGCCGTAGTAGACTTCGCGGTCGGCGTAGGCGAGTTTCATGGCCTCGACCACGGTGTGGATGGCGTCGGCGGAGTTGTGGCCCATGGCCGCCAGATCGACGTGGCGGAGGATGGCCAGCGTCTGGAGCATGGCGGGCCCCTGGGTCCAGGCGGGGCACTTCAGGACGTCGAGGTCGCGCCACCGGACCTGGGCGGGCGGTTCGAGGGCGGGCCGGTAGGCGGCAAGGTCGTCGGCCGTCAGCAGGGCCGCGTGCGCGCCGCCGGTGGCGTCGGCTACGGGCGTGCCGCAGGCGAAGTCGAGGATTTCTCGGGCGATGGCGCCGCGGTAGAACAGGTCGGCGGCCGCGTCGCACCCGTCGCCGCGCGGCTTGCCGGCGGCGGCCTCGATGAGCCGCCCGAGCGTGCGGGCCAGATCGGGATTCTTGAAGACGGTGGCGGCCGCGGGGGCCTGGCCGTCGCGGAGCCACACGGCGGCGCTGGTGGGCCACTGGGTGCGGAAGCGTTCGGCGTTGGCGGCGATGACCTCGCGGAGACCGTCGGTCATGGCGAAGCCATGGGCGGCCAGGGCCATGGCCGGTTCGAGCACGTCGGCGACGGTGCGGGTGCCGAATCGCTTGAGCAGGAACATGTACGAGGCGAAGGCCGGGGGCACGATGGCCGGGAGGAACCCGTCGCCGGGGATGCTTCGGACGCCGAGGCGCCGGAACCGGTCGACCGTGGCGGCCCGCGGGGCCGGTCCGTGGCCGCTCAGGGCCCACGGGCGGTTCTCGGCCGCCGACCAGAGCAAGGCGGGCACTTCGCCGGCCAGGCCGTTCTGGTGCGGCTTGAGGACCTGGAGGGCCACGCCTCCGGCCACGGCGGCATCGAACGCGTTGCCCCCGGAGCGGAGCACATGGATCGCGATTTCGGTGGCCAGATAATGACCGGTGGACACGGCGGCGCGCCGTCCGAACACCGTCGGGCGTCCGCCGCTGGTGCGTCCTGTGGACGTGGGCATGAGTTGGGTTCCTCCCGCAGCGCGTCGCGTCACTGTACCGCGGACGGCCGCGACGGTCAACCGCGGGCATGAGCTAGCATCCGCGTGGGTCCGGCGGACCCACCCCACGCCTGTCGGGTCTGTTGGCCCGACCTACGCAGGCTCTCGTACCGCGGAAACGGGTGGAAGCGATGTAGGGGTCGCTCGCGAGCGACCCGCGGGGGACAGGCACCCTGGGAGCGCGGCTCCCCCCTCGACGAGGCTCGGGACTTGCAGCGCGCCGCCCCTACGGTTGGCGCTATCAGCAGACCCGTTGCACGCCACAAACATGTCGTGCACGCCGCCGGCTCCGTCCGTCGCCGGTTCTGTCCGCCGGAGGCTTGACGCGGCGGATACAATGCCTGATGAGGGGGCTGTGGCGGGCAAGGGGAACTGCGATGGCGCGACCGGCGGTATGTGTGGCGACGATGGCTGCCACCGTGTGGGTGGCCGCGGCCGCGGGCGGCTGCCTGGACCGGGAGGAACGACCGATGAACGCAACCAGAACCGACCCGCAGCCGAACGGCGACGCGCGCGATGCCGCCGCAGGCCGCACCGAAACCGCCACCTTCGCCGCCGGATGCTTCTGGGGCGTCGAAGCCGCCTTCCGCCGCATCGAGGGCGTCGTCGCCACGACCGTCGGCTACACCGGCGGCACGGTGGATCGCCCAACGTACGAGCAGGTCTGCACCGACCGCACCGGCCACGCCGAGGCCGTCCGCGTCGAATTCGATCCCGGCCAGGTCTCCTACGAGGAACTGCTCGACGTCTTCTGGCAATGCCACGACCCGACGCAGCTCAACCGGCAGGGGCCCGATGTCGGCCGGCAATACCGCTCGGCCATCTTCGTCCACACGCCGGCTCAGCAGGCGGCCGCCGCAGCCTCGAAAGCGCAACTGGCCGCCTCCGGCCGCTTTGCCCGCCCCATCGTCACCGAGATCCTGCCGGCGCCGGCCTTCTATGCGGCCGAGGCCTATCACCAGCAGCACCTCGAAAAACAGGGCCGTGCCTCGTGCTCGCGCAGCGTTCGATAAAAGAAAGCCTGCGCCGCGAGCTTTCGCCCGAGGCGCAGGCATCGTCCATGCGCATGGACCTGTTGCCGGCCGGTTACCGGCCTGTGCGGCGGCGGCGCGATACGATCAGGCCGCCCAGGCCCAGGCCCACCAACGCCGCCGTCATCGGCTCAGGAGTTGGGGTGCACGACGGGTACGCGCCCGTCAGGTCGCCCACGGCCACGTTGCCGTTGTGCTTGGCCAGAACGAAGTCCGTCAGCGTGCCGTAGGTCGGATACACGTTGCAGATGAATATGAACACGCCCACGCCGTTCTTGCCCGGTTCGTCCATGCTGCCCGGTATGGCCTCGTACTTGATCACCGGCAGGGCCAGCGGGTTAAGCTCCGACGGAATGCTCGGATCGCCGCCGGTGCGAAGGAACGAGCCTTGGTAGGCCACGCTGAAGACCACCGGATCGCCGGGTTCCCATTCCTCGCCCGTGGACAGGCCGTCGAAAGGCGCCAAGCCCACGTCGCTCGGAAACAGAAACAGGTGGTCCAGGTTCGCGCAGCCGGGCAACTGGAGGAGGTCCAGATGGCTCAGGGCGCGGCTGAATCCGGACCATTCGACCGTGTAGGTGTAGCGGTACCACTCGTACCCGTCCCACACGCCGTCGGACTGGACCGTCCCGACGGCCGAGATGGAGCCCTCGATCAGGTCCGCCCGTGCCGGCACCGAGGCCGACAGGCACACCAGGGCCGCGACCACGGCCGCAACAACGATACGGAAACGAGACAACTCGCTAGCAGATGACATAAGGATTCTCCTGGGCGATTTCAGTACCTGTTTTCAGCGTGATACACGTCCGAACGCACGATGCCTTCGGCCAGATGTCCAGTGCTTGGTTCCCACCCGCGAACAGGGTGCCAGTGTGCCAACAAAAAAGGGACGAACCGCGCTCGATCACGCGTCGTCCCCCGGCATTCGGCATCCGCGCCCGTGCGACCCGCCCCTATCGGGACGCGCAGGCCCTGACGCCAAACGGTCACCAGTTCTTCACGGTGCTGGGAAAAACTCCTTCAATCCGCAGTTCCGCAATCCGCTTCGGCTCGCCCCGCAAGGGAGCAGCGCCCATAGACGAGCCAAAGCGCTAAAACAGGGGGATAAACAGCCGCCAATCGCCGCGTTGCGCCGCGGACGGGCAAGCCCAATGACCCGCTCGCCGCAACGCCGCCGCCACTGACCGGTTGTTCATCCCCGCACACTTCGCATCCGGGCCATGGCTTCGCCCAGCCCGATGCCTCCAATGAGTATATACCACGACTCTTCGCCAGAGTCAAGTCGATTCGACTCCAGCCGCGCGATTCGTTGACTTGTCCTGGTGGAAAACTGTGGGTAGCCGACGCAATGGCGTGTTTTCAGTGTTAATAAGGCCCTCAGGCTCGCACGGGCGGGCAACTCGGACCCTCCTCGTGTCAACTCCGTGTCACCGGACCACAATCCAGCAAATGAACAGAGAACACCTGAACGATATTATCGTGAATGTGCCCCGGCCTTCGCGCGGCTCGTCAGGAAGTCCGCCAACTCGCGGCAGCGGAAGAATTCCGGCAGTACTTCGTGCCCCTTGCCCGGCACCACGAGCAGTTCGGCCTTGCCGCCCAAGGCTTTATACCGCCGTACCAACTCGCCGGCGTTACGCTCCACCGGCACCGTCCCGTCCTTGTCGCCGTGAACGTGGAACACTTCCACGCCGGCCTTGACCAGGGGGGCCAGCCGGTCGATCGGGTTGTGCTGGGTCAGAACCGCCTCCAGTTCGTCCTTGCTCATGCCGTAGGCCGCCGCGGCACGGTCCATGCCCGGATAGCTGCGCAGGTCGCAGACCGTGTAGATGCCGCCGATGGCCGCCACGCATTCGGGGTGCTCGGCGGCCCAGTTGTAATGCATCAGGCCGCCGCGGCTCTGGGGCAGCAGGACGGCCCGTTTCGCCAGGCCATGCCGGTTGGTCAGCGTTTCGTAGAACGCGGTGAACGTCGCGCGGCCCGCGGGGTTGCCCTGGCTCTCGCCGACGTTGACCACCGCCACGGCCACGCCCTCGCGCAACAGCCGCCCGACCAGCCAGGAGTGCGACGGATCGAGCCCGTTCGGCGCGTGCCAGACCCAGGGCAGGGGGCCGTCGCCGTCGCGCCGCCGGGGCAGCACAAGCGTGCCGCGCGCCTCGCCGACCTGGATGGGCTCGGCCTTGCCGCCGACCAGTTCGATCCAATTGCCCGGCCGCGCGGCCTTGGCGACGGTGAGGCGGCCGCTCTTCCAGGCGGCCTTCAAGCCACACGTTGCCGCCGCAGCCTCCAGCGCCTCGCGAAGCGTCAGGTCCGCCGCCAGGGGCACCATGAAGACGGCCTTGGTCTCGGCCTCGAAGGCAACGTCGGCCGCGCCGCCCCGGGCGGCCAGCTCCCTCAACGCCTCCTGGGCGGGCTTCCACGCCTCATACGGAGCGCCCAGTTTCTCGTTCCATCTGCCGTTGGGCCAGGCCTCGGCGTCGCCGACCGGGACCGCCGCCTCCTCAGCCGCCATCGCGCACCCCGCCACGGCCCCCACCACGACCGCCGCCAGAAACCCCGTTGCCGCACCGATCATTGTCGATCCTCTCCTTGCCGCGAAGCCTGCGCGCCCTGCCGTCCGGCGACAACCCCTGGCTCCGTGATCGTCGGAACAGCCATGGTGTCATTGTAGGGAGTAGATTGGCCAGACGCAAGCTGTATAAAGCCGGACTCGGTCTGGGCGGCGCGCCCGAGGGTTTTAGCGTCTGCGGCGTTCCCAACCGGAACAGTGTGCTGGTTCACCGTGCCGGAATCGGGGCCCGTCAAGGCCCCTCGCACGCGTTGGAGCCCGCGGCGCCAGCCCCAACCACCACAGGAGATCCCATTTTGTGCTTGACACGGATTATCGCGACAACGATAATTCGCGCCCGGATTATTGGTGTGTGCACCACTGTCGGAGGCCACCGGTGGCGGACAACTCAACTATCAGCAAAATAAAAGCTTACATTGCGCCCATGGAGGGTCTCGACGCCGAGGTGGTTGCCCAGGGCGTCCAGCTCTACCAGAGCCACCGAGCCGTCGAGCTCCTTGTCGAGACCCACCTGAGCAGCCAGGGCGTCTCGGCCCGGCAGATGGAAACCCTCGAAACCCTCTATCACGCCTCCGACCAGACCATGACGCCGGCGGAGTTGGCCGACGAGGTCGCCCTGACCCGCTCGGCCATGACCGGGCTCCTGGACTCCCTCGAACGTCTGGGCTACGTCAGCCGCTCGATGCACCCGGAAGACCGCCGCATGATCAACATCACCCTGACGGCCCGGGGCCGCCGCTTCTGCGACGAGGCGCTGCCCCGCCGGTACCGCGACATGTCCCGCATCGTCAGTTGCCTGTCGCCCATGCAGCGGTCCCTGATGCTCAACGCCTACCAGCGCCTGGCGCGGGAGATTGCCGCCCTGATGACGGAGGCCAAGCCGTGACCCGTTCGTCCGAGACCCTTACGCACCGCACCGGTGGCCGGGCGCTCGCCGCGGCGACGCTCGTCTTTTCGCTGGCCGCCGCCCTGGGCGGCTGCTCCGCCGGCGACGCCGACCAGCTCCGCGGCGACCACGCCCGCCGCCTCAGTGACGAGCTGGCCCGGCGCGCCGCCGCGACGCTGCCCCAGGGGCGCCCCGCCAGTCTCGACGACTGCCTCCGCATTGCCCTGGCGAACAACCTGGACGTGCGCGCCGCCGGGATTCAGGCCCGCCTCGCCACGCTCGACCGCAAGATCGCCTTCGCCAACTTCCTGCCGCAGATCGATCTGTCGTGGAACTACCGCGAGACGCACGACCCGGTGATGACCAACGCGGGCGGCCGGTTCATCCAGACGTCCGACCGCTGCGTGTGGAACGTGGCCGCGGCCGCGCAGCAACCGGTGTTCGCGCCGCAGACGTGGTTTCTCTACGCCGCCTACCAGAAGGGCGAGCGGATCGCGGAGCTCGTCCGCCGCCGCACCGGCCAGTTGATCGCGCTGCGGACGACGGCGCTCTACTACGCGTGCCTGTCTCAGGACGAGGCGGCGGCGCACCTTCGTCGCCGGCTCGACGAGAGCCGCGCCCTGCTCGACGAGACCGCGGCACTGGAGCGTGAGGGGCTGGCGCTGCCGGCGGATCGCCAGGCCGCCGAGGCGATGGTGCTGGGTCGCCGCCGCGCCGTGGACGACAACGACCGCGCGCGTCGCCAGGCGCGGGCCGAGTTGCTGGAGACACTCGGCCTGTCGCCGCTGGGGAGCTTCGACTTGGCCGCCGCGCCGTCCGGCGCCGCGGAGCCGCCTGCCGGCGACGTCGCCGACCAGGCGCTGGAGGCGCTGCTGCACCGGCCCGAGCTGTTCGCCGCCGATCGCACGGTGGAGATTCGCCGCGACGAAGTCCGCATGGCCATTGCCGCGTTCCTGCCGGTCGTGGGCGCCTTCGGCAGCTACGACCACTCGTCCAACAGTTACCTGAAGTTCGCCGACACGTGGACCTATGGCGCCTCGGCTGTGCTGGCTGTGTTCGACGGCTTCGCCGACATCCATCGTTACCGCGCCGCCCGGCAGAGGCAGGCCGCGGCGTTTCTCCAGCGCGAGCAGGCGTGCCTGACGGTCATGCTCGAGGTGGTCGCCGCGCGCCGCCAATTGGACGACGCCGCCGACGCGCTGGCCGTGGCCGCCGCGACGCGCGTTGCGGCGGAGGCGCGGCTGAAGAATGTGGAAGCCCAGTGGCGCGAGGGGCTGATCGACGTGTCGTCGCGGCTGGCCGCCCTGGCCGACCGCGACGCGGCCGTGGCCGCCGAGGCGGCCGCACAGTACCATCGCCAGGTGGCCGCCGCCACCCTCATCGACGTCATGGGCATGACGCCTCTGAAGGAGCACGAGCAGCAATGATCACGCGAAGAGTCTTCGGGACGATTCTGGCCCTGGTTGTCGTCGCAGCGGCCGTTGCAGGGGGCGTCCTCTGGGGCAGACGCCAGCACAACACCCCCGCCGCGAGCGCCGCCGCCGAGGCCGCGCCCGCGCACGCCGCTCGGACCGTTCCCGTCAGCGTCGTCCAGGCTCGCGCGATGACGTTCGAGTCGCGGCTGGTCACCAGCGGCAGCCTCCTGGCCAAAGACTACGCCCTGGTCTCGGCGCGCCGTCCCGGCGCCCTCGACGCCGTCTACGTGGACGAGGGCGACGCCGTGACCGCCGGCCGGACGCAGCTCTTCCAGACCGACAGCCTGAACCTGACCAAGGCCGTGGAGATTGCGCGGCAAGGCGTCGCCGCGGCCGAGTGCTCCGTCCGCGAGGCCCAGGCCAACCGCGAACGCATCGAGGCCGACTTCACCAAGGCCCGCATCGACTACGAGCGGTTCCAGCGGCTCTACGAACAGGACCAGGCCGTGACGAAGAACGCCCTGGAGGCCCAGCAGTCGCGGTTCCTCCAGGCCGAGGCCGCACTCAAGCATGCCACCGTCTCGGTCGAGCTCGCCGGCAACCGGCTCGAGCAGGCGCGCGGCAACCTCCTCATCGCCGAGAAGGACCTGCGCGATTCGCTCGTCGTGGCGCCGCTGGACGGCGTGGTGACGCACCGTCTGCGTGAGCCCGGCGAGATGGCCGCCGCCGGAACGCCGGTCCTGCGCATCGAGAACCCGAAGTCCCTGGAGGTCTCGGCCTACCTGCCGTCGGACGCCTATGCCGACGTCGTCCCCGGTCGCACGGAGATTCACGTGCGCGTCGGCGGCGTCGACCTGGGCAACCGCGTGGTCACGTACCGCAGCCCCACGGTCGATCTGAAGCTGCGAACGTTCGAGGTCCGCTGTGACGTGGCCGACCCGCCCGAGGGTGTCGTGTCGGGGCGCCTGGCCGACGTGGCCGTCGTGTTGACGCGACGGCAGGCGCTCGGCGTGCCCGTGGCGGCCGTCCAGCAGCGCGCCGGCAAGCACGTCGTCTTTGTGCTTGACGGCTCGACGGCGCGCAGCGTCGCGATCGCGCCCGGTCTGGAGACCGACGGATGGGTCGAGGCCGGCGACTCCTCGCTTGCCGACGGCGCCTCGGTCATCGTTCGCGGGCAGCAGTTGCTCGACGACGGCGCGGCCGTCAACGTCATCGGGGAGGGCGACTGATGTTTCTGTCGAATGCCTCCATCCGCCGTCCCATCGCGATGGCGTGCCTGATCATCGGACTGACGCTGCTCGGCGGCAACGCCTATCGCAAGATGGGCCTGGAGCTCATGCCGCAGATCGACTCGCCGTTCATCACCATCCTGACGGTCTATCCCGGCGCGAGCCCCGAGGACATCGAGACCGACGTCGCCAAACGCATCGAAGACGTGGTCGTCTCGATCGACGGCCTCAAGCACGTCACGAGCAGTTGCATGGAGAACGTCTGCCAGACGCTGCTGGAGTTCCAGCTTGACGTGGACGTGGACATGGCCGCCACCGACGTGCGCGAGAAGCTCGACCTGATCCGCGCCGACCTGCCCGCGGACGTCGAGGACCCGAAGATTCAGAAGTTCGACATCAACGCCAAGCCGATCATCACGCTGGCGCTGGCGGGGGACGCGCCGCTGGACGAGCTGTACGACTTCGCCGACAACACGCTGCGCGACCGCATCACCGTGATCGCGGGGGTGGCCGACGTGCAGCTCATCGGCGGCGCGCGGCGCGAAGTCCGCGTCGAGCTGGACCGCCGCCGCCTGGCCGCGCGCGGACTGACCAGCACCGACGTCGTCCGGGCCATCGAGGGCGGGGTCCGGACCATCCCCTCCGGCCGCGTGCGCGATCACGGCTCGGAGTACACGGTCACGTTCGACGCCGACTTCCAGGCCGAGGCCGACATCGCCGGGCTCGAAGTCGCCAACGCCGAGGGCCGGCGCTGCCGCATCGGCGACGTCGGACGCGTCGCCATGAGCACCGAGGAAGTGCGCCAGACCGCGACCATCGACGGCCGCACCGCCGTCGCCATCCGCGTTGTCAAGAAAGCCGACGCCAATGCCGTCCAGGTCACCGACAACGTCCGTGCGGCCATGGACCGCCTCAACGCCGATCTCCCCGGAGGCATGGACCTTGTCTGGGTGACCGATGACGCCGGGGTCATTGCCGCCACCAACGCCAGCGCCTGGGAAAACGTCGTCGAGGGCATCCTCCTGACCGCTCTCATTCTCTTCGTCTTTCTCTACAACGTCCGATCCCTCGTCGTCGTCGGCATCACCATGCCGCTGACCGTCATCATCGGACTGTTCTTCATGCACCTCGTCGGATTCACCCTCAACACCTCCACGCTCATCGCCATCGGCATGTCGGTCGGCATCCTCGTGACCAACTCCATCGTCGTCCTGGAGCTGATCGTCTCGCGCCTGGACCGGACCGGCGACCCGAAGGAGGCCGCGCGACTCGGCGCCTCGGAGGCGTTCATCGCCGTCCTGGCCAGCGCCGGCACCAACGTGGTGGTCCTGTTCCCGCTGGCGATGATGGGCAGCATGATCGGACGCTTCATCCGCCCTCTGGCCCTGACGATGTTCATCATGACCGTCGTGTCGCTGTTCATCTCGTTCACGCTCACGCCGATGCTCTGCTCGCTGCTGCTGAAGCCGCGGCGCGACGGCGACAACGGCCTGCTGCGCCGCGTCGAACGCCTGTGGAACCGCGGCTTCGACCGCGTGATCGCGTTCTACCGGCGACTGCTCCAGTTCAACGAGCGACACCGATGGGCGGCTATCCTGACCCTCGTGGCCGTCATCGTCCTGTTCGTCCACTCGCTTCGTCTGGCCGGCTCGCTCGGCACCGACATGGTGGCCGAGAGCGACCGCGGCGAGATCTATGTCAAGCTCGAACTGCCCACCGAGTACGACCTCGCCAACACCTCGGCGCGACTCGCCGTCGCGCAGAAACGCCTCGCCGGCTTGCCCGAGCTGAAGCACACCCTGACGATGATCGGCAAGGTCGAAGGCACCATCGGCCAATCGTCCGAGGGCGTGTACCTGGCCCAGATCCTCCTGAAGTTTTCCGAGCGCACCGCACGAGGCATCACCATCGACCAGCTCCAGGCCGAGGTGCGCCGCCGCCTGGCCGACTTCCCCGGCGCGGTCATCGTGGTCTCCACGCCGGCCGTCATCGGCGGACAGTCCGTGGACATCGACATGGCCATCGCCGGCGACGACCTGGCCACGCTCGACCGGTTGGCCCTGGCCACGGCCGAGGCCGCCCGCGAATTGCCCGGCATCCTCGATGCCGATACGACCGTGCGGCCGGGCAAACCCGAGCTGCGCATCCGACCCCGGCGGGCCGTGCTCGCCGACATGGCCGTCCCGGCCGTGCAACTCGGCCTCAGCCTTCGCGGGAACCTCGAAGGCATCACCGCCGGCACGTTCAAGCGCAACGCCCGCAACTACGACATCGTCGTCAAGCTCGCCGACGAGCAAGGCAAGCACCAGGTCGAGCGGTTCCAGTCGCCCGGCGACCCCGGCCGCCCCATCCTGCTCGGCGACGTCGCCACGATCTCGCAACAGCAGAAGCCCATCCAGATCACACGCAAGGACAAGCAGCGCATCAGCAAGCTCCTGGCCAACCTCGCTCCGGGCACGCCCCTGGGCACCGGCGTCGGGCGGATACGCCGCACCGTGGACGACACCATCCAGATGCCCGCCGGCTACGACTACAGTTTCGGCGGCGTCTACGAGGTTATGGCCGAGGCCATCGGCGAACTCGGCGAGGCCGGCCTCATCTCCGTGGTCCTCGTCATCCTGTCCCTGGCGGCCATTCTGGAATCGTTCAAGCAGCCCGTGCTGATTCTCGTGACCGTGCCGCTGGCGCTGATCGGGACTCTCTACGCCCTGGCCCTCGCCGGCGGCAGCCTCGGCATCTTCGAGATCATGGGCGTCGTCATGATGGTCGGCATCGTCGTCAACAACGCCATCCTCATCATGGACCAGTTCAACGTCCTGGTCGCCAGCGGCACGCCGCGGCACCAGGCCATGATCGCGGCCTCGTGCGACCGCTTCCGCGCGATCATCATGATCACGCTTGCCGCCGTGCTCGGCATGTTGCCCCTGGCCCTCAGCCGCGGCATCGGCGCCGAGATGCGCAACGGCGTCGGCATCGCCTCCGTCGGCGGCATCCTCGTCTCGGGCCTGTTGACCCTCGTGGTCGTCCCGATCCTCTACGACCTCTTCACCCGGCGCGCACGCCCGAAGCCCTGAGCGCGCACATCGGGCCGACAGGCGCAGGCCAGCGCGTAGGTCGGGTCAACAGACCCGACAGCGCAGGGTGGGCCCCTGCGACCCACGCGTGTGTTCCTTTCGAGCCTGTCCGACAATTCGTTGCGTGGTTCGTTGTTGCTGGGTGCCATGCCTGCCCCGTCAGGCATGGGCGAGTTCCCTTGCGCTTCCGCGTGGCTGCCCCTCGACGGTGCTCGGGAACTACGTCAAGCAGCCACCCTACGCCTGAGAAGTTTGTAATGCCATGTTCCACGGCGTGTTGCGCGTGACGAATTGTCGGACAGCCTCGTGTTCCTTTCAGGTGTGGGCCGCCGTGGCATGGCGGCTACCCCTCGACGGGGCACGGGCCTTGCAGCGAGGCGCCTCTACGGCGTCGGGGGCTGCTGGGGCTGACGGCAGCGCGCGAGGAGTTCGTTGAAGAGTGCCTGCGCTTGGGCGTAAGCCGTCGGCGGCGACCACGCGTGCCCCGACAGCGGACTGGTGATGATGTGCTTCGGGCCCTTGAGCTGGTTGGCCATGGCCAGGGTGCCGGCGGCCCAGCAGGTGCGGTCCACGAGGCCGATACGGACGACGGCGGTCGCGCGCGTGCGGGCAGCGAAGTGGCAGACGTCGAAGTAGCGCATGGCCTGCATCTGGGCGTCGGACAGGTCGCGCGGGCCGAGGGGCCACCCGGAGGCGCGGCCGGCGGCCGGGCCCGCCAGGTCGCACAGCGCCGGAACGCCGGCCGAGACGATGGTGACGCGGCTGTCGAGCCCGGCGGCCACCAGGGCCTGCGCTCCGCCCTGGCTGCTGCCGGAGGCGATGACCGTGCGACCGTCCCAGGCGTCCTGGGCGCAGAGGAACTCGACGGCCCGGGCCAGGCGCAGGTACATGCCCAGGAAGTAGCAGGTGTCGCGGAGGTCGTTGCCGCGGAAGGCGTAGCCCTTGAGGTCGCCTTCGAGCTGGTCCTTGTAGAACTGCTCCGGTCGGCCGTTGGGCAGGCCGTGAGCGTTGATCTCCATGCCGAGCATGCCGTAGTGCTTGGCCCGGCCCGCGACGGTGGCGAGGGTCGCGCTGCGGGCCCCGGCGCCGTGGAAGCTGATCCAGGCGGGGCAACTGCGGGCCTTGGCGTCCTTGGGTCGCGCGAAGTAGCCTGTCACGGCCGCCCACGGCTTCGGCACGTCCGCGCGCACCTCGAAGCACTCGACCTCGGCGGCCCACGGCACGTCGGGCACCTCCACGCGGGTCCACTGCACGTCCATCGGTGTCTCGGCGAGGCGCTGCTTCTGGGCGGCCCAGAAGGCGTCGAAATCGTCGGGCATTGGCAACGACGGGGCGAGCTTCTCGCTTTCCACGGCTGCGCCGACCTCGGCCTTGATCGTCACGGAATCGGCCGGGCGACACGCGGCCGCCAGGATCAGGCATCCCGGCTCGCTGCGCTGCGTGCGGACCGTGGCGGCGCCCGATTCGAGGGTCAGCGTCTTGCGCTCGATCTCCTGTTTGCCGTTGAGCAGGATCGTGTAGTCCACCGTCACGGGCTGCTCGGGCGGCTTGTCGTCGCGGGCCACCTGAACGGTGAAGACGATCGGGTCGCCGGCGGCGTAGAGGCCGTTCTCGCGGTCGCACCGGACGGCGATTCGCCAGCCGGCCTGCTCGGAGCCGGGAGCGACGTCCGGCGCCGCCCTGGCGACAAGAGCGGCCAGGACGACGGCGGTCCAAGCGACAAGCGTTCGTCGGATGGTCATCGGCACAGGTCCTCCACGGGTGTTATGGTCGGCGTCTCTCTCACCGACTTTGTCCGTGTGGGTCCGGGGGACCCACCCTTCTACGTGCTCCAAAGAGGCCGGGGCACCTCCATGCCTGACGGGGTAGGCATGGCACCCGGCGCAACCGTAGGGTGGCTGCTTGCAGCCACGCGCACCGTCTCGGCCTTGTCTCCCGCGTGGCTGCAAGCAGCCCCCCTACCTCTCTCAGAGGACCGCATCGAGGGTCTCCAGGCCGAGGGTTTCGCGGACGGCGAACGGTTCGCCGAAGTGGCGGTTGATCTGGCGGCCCCAGTAGCGGTTGGTGTCGAGGACGTAGTCGAGCACGGCGCCGGCCTGGTCGCCGCGGCCGTCGTAGAACTGGCTGCGGTAGCACTCGATGGCTCGGCGCTTGAGGTCGATGTGGTCGGACACGTCGAGCACGAAGGCCACGTCGGCGCTGCGGCGCAGGTGCGTGCAGTAGTAGTAGATGAGCCGCGCGGGATAGTGCGGCTCGCCGCGCATGCGGGTTTTGGTGAGCTTGGCGTGGAAGCGGGCCTGTTCGGCCAGTTGCGTGGCGGCGACGTGGTCCGGGTGGGCGTCGAGCCAGTAGGGGACGAAGACCACTCGCGGCCGCAGGGTGCGATAGACCTCGGCCAGTCGTCGCCGGTTGTCGAGCGTGGGCATGAGTTCGCGATTGGTCATGCCGAGGTTCAGGCGCACCGACAGGTTGAGCACGTCGGTGGCGGCGGCGGTTTCGCGGCGCCGCTTGGCGCGGGAGCCGAAGGGGGTGG
>Ga0209612_1001507_pt1 | contig 18677 bp, 13 predicted proteins | sample BioC12SIPDNA_FD_185746 | JGI IMG/M metagenome (GOLD analysis project Ga0209612, IMG submission 185746) | Anaerobic biogas reactor microbial communites from Washington, USA - Biogas_R1_B C12 SIP DNA (SPAdes) (version 2) | ecosystem: Engineered > Bioreactor > Anaerobic > Unclassified | place...
CCGGCTGCCGGAATGAATCACCAAAAAGATTTCATCAGTCTTTTCGTCCCGTCCAAGCTCAATGAAGTGATTTCCCCCACCTAAAGTGCCAACCTGCCTATCGATGACCGAACTTTTGATCTCATCAAAACACAGCAACTTGTGCATAAATGGTGCATCTTGAACTGCTTGTTTCCAGGAATTGAAGCCAGCCGGGATCTCGTGCACTACCCGGTCAAAAGATTTCAGATCAAAATCCTGTTTCCCCAGGCTTTCCACATACATGCCGCAGCCAATGTCCACCCCCACTAGATTGGGCACGACATACTCTCCCAACCCAGCTGTGAATCCGATCGTACATCCGGCTCCCCAGTGATAATCGGGCATGATTCGGACTCTGGAGCCTTCAACAAAAGCTTGGTCCATTAAAGTTTGGATTTGCCCGACCGCCTTCTCATCACGAATTTTTGAAAAGACCCTGGCTGTGCCGTATCTTCCTTTTACTTCAAACATGCTTCCCTCACTTTTATTCTAACGAAAAAGAGAGTGATAACCAAATTTGATCGGGATTCTTGGATTAAAAAAGAGCCACACACCGATTGAGTGTATGGCTTGGTCCTAATTAAGTAGAAAAATTAACTGAGGATCATGCGGCTGTCAATCGCCATCACTCCCTGCCCTTCAGGATAGACGATCAGAGGATTGATTTCAATTTCCTGGACTTCAGGATGTTGCATGGCTAAATGACTCAGTTGAGCGATCACCTCATAAAGTGTGTCAAAATCGCCCACAGCTTCACCCCGATAACCGTTCAAGAGCCTCCCTGCGGTGGTTTCTGCAACCATTTCCTTGATGTCTCTGATTGATAAGGGAGCGACTTTGAATTGAATATCTTTGATCAACTCGACCATCGTTCCACCCATGCCAAACATCATCAGCGCTCCAAAGGTTGCGTCCCGGCGCATCCCCACGATAACCTCAAAACCTTTGGGTGCCATTTTTTCAACCATGGCACCAATGATTTGCGCTTTAGGTTCGGTTTTGTTGATCCGCTTAATTAACTTGCTATAAGCTACGCGCAACTCTTCTGCATTATGAAGGTTAAGTATAATTCCACCCGCATCAGACTTATGGATCAGCCCTTCAGCAACAATTTTCAGGACTACCGGATACCCAATCATTTCAGCGATTTTTTCGGCAGCTTCCGAGTTGTTGGCCAAGTCACCAGGCACATTTGGGATGCCATAGGCGCTCAGGAGCAAGCGGGATTCGTACTCACCAATCACCTTGCGCTGGCCTATTGCCTGCCTGGCTTTTTCAACCTCATCGCTATCGGCGAGAGAATACGAAACTTCTTCAAACGTCGGCCGTTCCAAAACCTCTTTATAACTCCACATACCTTTCAAAACCGGCCCAGCCAGGTCAGGGAATTTATAGACTGGCACTTTGTTCGTATTGAGAATTTGCTCTGATTCACCGGTGCTGCGTTCCCCCATCAAACAGGTCAGCAGGGTCTTTTGAGTTGTTTGACCAAATTCCACCCAGGCTTTTGCTACTCCAACTGTGTCAACCAAAGATTGAGGGACCAAAATGGGCATGAGCACATCTACACCTTCATCCTGATCCAGATTACCCAAGCTCCACAAATAATCTTCAGGGCTGACTGAACCAAGCATATCAACCGGATTAGAGACTTGCGCGCTGGGGTTAAGTTTTTCCCGCAAGCGCGTTTGAATCTCAGGAGCAATTTTCGCGAGAGTAAACTCGTTGAAATCGAGACTATCCGCTGCCAACGCGGCTGCCCCACCCGCGTTGGTTGTCAGGGCGACCCGTTTGCCTTTGGGAAGTGGCTGACTGCCCAGCGCCCAGGCCAAATTGAAAAGTTGGTTAATATTTTCCACCTCAATTACGCCAGATTGTTTAAGCGCGGCCTGGTAAGCGGCATAGGAGCCTGCCAGCGATCCGGTGTGCGAACTAACAGCTTTGGCGCCGGCATCGTTCTTCCCGGCTTTCAAGAAGACGATTGGTTTCTTTTTGCTCACTTCACGGGCAACTTTCATGAAGCGCTGCCCATCCTGGATGCCTTCCACGTACATCGCGATTACTTTTACGTCGTCATCTTCCGCAAAATACTCCAGCATATCGGTTTCGGTTACATCCATCTCATTGCCCAGACTGGCAAAATGGGAAAAACCGATTTTCGAGTTGATGATCAAATCGATCACGCCCCCGCAAATGGCACCGGATTGAGAGATAAACGCGATCGGCCCTGCAGGAGGGACGCCCTTGATGAAGGTTGAATTCAATCCTGTGCGCACATCAAGTGTTCCCACACAATTTGGACCAACTACTCTCATACCATAGTCCTGCGCTAATTTTTTGACCGAATTTTCGATCTCCGCCCCTTCTGGACCCAATTCTTTGAATCCGCCGGTAATGATCACAACGGTTTTAATGCCACGTTCTCCAATTGCCTGCATCGTTTCCATGATCACGGTGACTGGTAAAACTACCACAGCCAGTTCGACCGGGTCAGGCACGTCCGCGATGGAAGCGTAGGCTTTCTTCCCCAGGATCTGATCGGCTTTGGGGTTGACCGGATAAACCTCTCCCTGATAACCGTTGATCAAAAGGTTTTCCACAATGCCATAACTTAATTTTTTTGGATTTGTAGATGCTCCGAGAACCGCTACACCTTTGGCATTAAAAAACGGGCTGAGTGATGAGTGCATACTTTCTCTCCTATAGTAAGTGACAAAGGGATTATACCAATGGAATATCATCTCGGATTCTTCACAGGACACAATCTTTCGCTATTTTCAGACTCTTTTTTCTGAATAATGCTTGACCCAATAAACCTTACATACGTGATGAAATTTTCGATTTTTCCTGAGAGGATTTGCCCATAAACTTGAGATGTCTGCTTGCGCTTGTCCTAGCTAAATCTACCGCTTATGCCAGTGGCCGCTGGTATTGGATATAATTCTATGCAGGCCATGGATATCTCAACTGGAAAACTAAGCAAAGAACAAGAAGCGGCTGCCGATCCTTTCCGCAATTCCTCAGTTTTTTTGTATGGACCTGCCGCAGCGGGCAAAACGACGGCTGCCATTTCACGCTTGAGCAAACTGCTTGATTCTGCCCCGCAGGTACAGGGTAATCAGGTTTTAGTTTTACTACCCCAGAAAAGCCTCGCCAAACCCTATCTCAGTTGGATGTCTGCCAACAAAAAAGCCGCTGATTCAAACGTCTCGATCCAAACCATGAGCAGTATTGTCCGGCGTATGGTCGCTTTATTTTGGCCTCTGATCGGCAGCTTTCAGCTATTTGAACACCCCTACGAACAACCCCGCTTTTTGACACTTGAAAGCGCGCAATATTACATGGCAAAAATAGTCGACCCCATGATCGACCAGGGTAGGTTCAACAACGTAACCCTGCCCCGTTTTCGACTTTACAGTCAGATCATCGACAACTTAAACAAATCAGCCCTGGTCGGGTTTTCTCATACCGAAATCGGAAAACGTCTTTCCAGTGCCTGGATTGGGGATCAGAATCGGGCCAATGTGTTTTCTGACGTCCAGGAAGCGGTAAATCAGTTCAGATCGCTCTGTTTGCGTGAAAACTTGCTTGATCTATCACTGCAAGTCGAGTTGTTCAAAAATTATCTCTGGCCAAATCAAACCTTTCAACGCTATTTTTCAAACCAGTACCGGCATTTGATCTACGATAATTCGGAAGAAGATCCACCGTATGTACACGATATTGTCAGACAATGGCTGCCTGCGCTTGAAACGGCTTTGATCATTCACGACACAAATGCGGGTTACAGAAGCTTTTTAGGTGCGGATCCACAATCTTCCTTATCCCTTGCAGAACATACGGAAACAAGCATTGAACTCAAGTCAAATTATGTCAGTTCAGCTGACTTGCTGCGCCTGGGAAAGTGCCTGAATGATGTTCAAAACTGTTCTCCTGATAAAAAACTTATTCAAAACACGCTCTGGTTTTCAGACCGGAAAATCAGGTATTTTCCCGAACTGCTTACTGAATTGTCAGATCAGGTCAACAAGCTTATTCAGAAAAATGGTGTCGACCCTTCCGAAATTGCCATTCTCGCCCCTTTTGTTTCAGACAGCCTGATTTACTCGCTGAGCCATGAACTGGAGCAGGCTGGCATTAAGGCGAGCGTTCAAAAACCATCTTCCTCATTGATGCAGGATCCTTTTATCAAAACGCTGGTCACATTGGCAAAGTTCAGCCGCCCCTCCCTGGGCTTCCGGGTGGAATACCACATCACTGCGGTGACACTCAGCCAGTCGATCCAGGATTTGGATCTCATCAGAGCTCACCTACTGCTTGGAAAGTTTGATCCAAAGAACATCCATTTATACGCGCTGCCGGAAGCAAAAAAGCTTGATGATCGTATTTCAGATAACTTGCTCCAACAATATCGAACCCTCAAATCCTGGCTCGAAGATGCTGATGAGAACGAACCGCTGGATAGCTTTTTCAGCCGGCTTTTTGGAGAAGTGCTCTCTCAACCGGGCTTTGGTATGCATGATGATCTTCAGGCTGGCAAAAGCACCGCCATCCTGATGGAATCTTACCGGAAATTTTATCAATCTTTAAGCCAGTCCCAACGAAATGACCGGGCGTCCGCAGCCCAGGCATTTATCGAATCGCTCGATTCCGGTCTGATTTCAGCTATGTATTTGAGCGACTGGGACAGCTCGGATCCCGATTCAATTCTGATAGCCCCAGTAATGAGCTTCCTCATGCAAAACAAAGCCGTTAAGTATCAATTTTGGATAAACATAGGCAGCAAGGGCTGGTATGAAAGGTTGGAGCAGCCCCTGACCCATCCGGTGGTTTTGAGCAGAAGCTGGCAGTCAGGCGATCAATGGACCGCTGACGACGAATTTGAATACAACCAGACCAATTTAAAACGAATCTTAAGTGGATTGTTAGCCCGCTGTCGAACAAAGATTTTTGTTTTATCCTCAGATTTTAATGAATCCGGTATCGAGGAACGGGGGCAATTGTTGACCCTGCTTCAGACCCTCCACCGCAAAGCCATAAGGAAATCCGATGGCGGATAAACTGCAACTGCGACCTTCACAGGAAGAAGTGTTGAAGTACAAGCAAGGCCTGCTGGGGATTTCTGCCGTGCCGGGCAGCGGTAAAACCTGGACGCTTTCACAGCTGGCAGTGAAATTGATCTTAACCACCGATCTTGAACCTGAGCAAGAAATTTTGATCGTCACTTTTACGAATTCAGGGGCTGACAACTTCTCTTCCAGGATCGGTGAAAAGTTAAGGCAGAACGGACTGATGGAAGGATTTGGCTACCGGGTCCGCACCCTGCACGGCCTGGCTAACGACATTCTGCGTGAACGCCCTGATCTGGTTGGTCTCCCGAATGAATTTAGTATTATTGACGAGTCTGAGACCAGAGAAATCATGAAAGACCTGGTTTCCATCGCTCTTGAAAACCACAAAGAATTTCTGCTGGACTTGCTTAGCTCAACCCTATCCGATAAAAAGCAGATCTCAATTATCAAAAAAGAGCTGCCTGATCTGGTTGAAAAATTGGCGACCAACTGGATCAAAACAGTCAAGGACAAACAAATTAGCCTCCACGAACTTGAAACCTGGTTACCTGACGCGGATGTAAACCCTCTCATGTATATCTGCCTGAATATCTATCGGGGCTACCAGGCCGCTTTGAATTATCGCGGCGCGATCGACTTTGATGATTTGATCCGCTACGCCTATGAGTGTTTAAAGCGAGATCCTGATCTGGTCCGGCAGCTGCAGCACCGTTGGCCTTACATTCTGGAAGATGAAGCCCAGGATTCCAGCAAACTGCAACAGCAGATCCTGACCACCCTGGTCGGTGAAACTGGCAATTGGGTCAGGGTTGGGGATCCAAACCAGGCCATCTATGAAAGTTTTACGACAGCAGACCCCAATCTTCTGAAAACATTTGTGGCCAGAGAGGATGTAGAGGCGCTGGATCTACCAGTGTCCGGTCGCTCTGCCCAAAAAATCATCGATTTGGCAAACGCGATGATTGAGTGGGTCCAAAATTCGCATCCAAATTTTGCGGTGCGGGATGCCCTGTCCGAGCCCTTTATCCAACCGACACTTCCAAACGATCCTCAAAGCAATCCAAAAAGCAGCCCTGATTCTGTTGAGATCATTCAAACCGCCATGAGCGCTGATCAGGAGCTGGGCTTTTTGACCAGACAAGTCAAAATCTGGTTGGAGGAAAATCCTGAAAGCACAGTGGCAGTCCTGACTTTTGTGAACGAGAGGGCTTTGACCATCATAGAGCATCTCAAAAAGCAGAAAATTGAAACCTCAGATGCTTTGATGAAAACGCCCGAGCCAACCAGAAATTCTGCCGGCTCGATTGCCCTGATCCTGAAATCAATTTATGACCCCTTGAATCCTGTCCATTTGTCAACCAGTTTTACAGTCTTCTTCAGACATTTAAAAGAGAACCCGGAAAAGTACAAGCTGGTAAATGAGACAGCTCAACTTCTCAAAGACTTAGATAGGACTGAACTTTTTCTATACCCTGAGAGTGCGATTGATCTCAGTGAAATTTTTTCCCCTGAAATCCTCGCAGAACAAATCGACATGCTGAAATCCTTCCGAAGTGCCATCCAACGCTGGCATCAGGCGGCATACCTTCCCATGGATCAGCTGGTGCTCGTAATCGCTCAGGATTTGGTGCTGGATAACGGCGAGAGAGCGATCGTTCACAAACTCTCCGGTTTAATTAAGACACTGCTCGAAAATAACCCTGAGTGGGATTCCATGAGGATCATGGAAGAGTTGATTGGCATCTCCAAAAACCAACGTGACTTTGCCACCTTTAGTCAAAAAGAAGATGGTTTTGACCCGGAAAACTACCGCGGCAAGGTGATTGTGGCTACCGTTCACAAATCAAAAGGACTTGAATGGGACAAAGTATTTTTGACTTCAGCCAACACTTACGACTATCCGTCAGGAGAAGAAAAAGATGTATACACCTCTGAAAAATGGTTCATTGAGGGGCGAAGGAACCTTCAAGCCGAGTTGTTTTACGACCTCGAAGCCCTGAGAGTCCAACACAGTGGAGGCCTCATGTTCCAGCAGTATGACAAACAAAACTCCAGAGATGATATTGTTCGCGACCGCCTGCGCCTTTTTTACGTCGGCATAACCCGCGCCAAAAAATCTCTTACCATAAGCTGGAACACCGGGAAAATGAACAATCTAAACGCCAGTTTGCCTCTCAAGCATTTGGCCGGAGTGATTTCAAATGAGCGCTAAGTTGATCCCTGACAATTTTGTTTTCACACAAAGTAATCTTCACACATTTGAATATTGCAAATTCCGTTTCTATTTGCGATACGTACGCGAACTGATTTGGCCGGCTCAACTGGTAAGTGACCAAGCCTACATCGCAGACCAACAGGCTGGGATCCGATTCCACCAATTGATTCATCAGCACTTTCTGGGTTTTGAGCTTGAAAGCCTGCGCAAAGTGGCAAAGAATGACACCGATCCCCGCATTGCGGTTTGGTTGGAAAGCTTTCTTTCCAGTCCCTATTCAAACTTATCTGGCGATTTGTACCCTGAAACGAGTTTTTCCTGCAACTTGAACGGTTACACGCTCCGCGCAAAAATTGACCTGCTCCAGGTTGAAAAAGACGCCATTCAAATCTACGACTGGAAAACCTCCCGTAAGCTGCCCAAACCAGAGTGGATCAAAAAAAACGTGCAAAGCCAGGTTTATCCTTTCGTGATCATGGAAAACTTCCCGGATCACTTCCAAAAATCAACGCACAAAGCCATCACCATGATTTATTGGGAGGCTAATTTCCCTCATCAACCCATCGAGTTAATCAGCACTGTTAAGGAATTGGCTGAAAGCAAAGAAAGTCTCACTAAATTAATTGACGAAATTGTCTCGCTTCAGCAGGAAGAATTTGTGAAAACTGCTGATCTGCAAAAATGTGATTGGTGTGAATATCGTTCCTATTGCCAGAGAGGAAGCAAAGCGGAATCGACCTTGCCTGAAATCTGGCTTGAACTGGAAGAAACTCATCCAACTGAAACTGAAGATTTGATTGAACATTGGGAAGTAGCATAGAATAAACTACAATAAATATGGGCAGAACAGGGCTCGAACCTGCGACCTCATCTGTGTAAAAGATGCGCTCTAACCAACTGAGCTATCCGCCCGAAGAAACATTATTATACGATAAAAATGAGAATTGTAAGATTTAAAACTAATTCAAACGAAATCCACTATGGCTGGATCCACCAGGAAAAAGTCGGCCTGATCTATGGCGATCCCTTTGGTGAATACAGAAGACTGGAAGCTACTTTCTTGCTTTCTGACTTGACGCTGCTTTTGCCCTGTCAACCTGGGAAAATCATCGCGGTGGGACGAAATTATGCCGACCACGCAGCGGAGATGAAGTCAGAATTACCAAGCTACCCACTTTTGTTTCTCAAACCACCAAGCTCTTTGATCACGAATGGTGAGCCAATCTTATTACCAGTGCAATCAAAAAAAGTTGAACACGAAGCGGAATTGGCAATAGTGATTGGCAAGCGTTCGAAAAATTTGACCATGGACAACGCAAAAAGCTCCATTTTTGGCTACACTATTGCGAATGACGTGACCGCCCGGGACCTACAAGCCATGGATAAACAATGGACCCGAGCCAAAGGGTTTGACTCTTTTTGCCCCATGGGACCCTGGATAGATACCGATTTTGACCCAAGCGACGCCATGATCAGCTGCCATGTTGACAATGCCTTGCGACAGATGGGATCGACCAAGGACATGCTCTTCAAACCTGAACAGCTGCTCGTTTTCATCAGTTCCATCATGACGCTCGAGCCGGGTGATGTCATCCTGACAGGGACTCCCGCCGGGGTTGGACCCCTCAACGATGGAGACGTGGTAACTGTTCACATCGACGGTCTGGGAACTTTGGTAAACCCTGTCAGAAGGGTCGATTGATCACTTTATGCCTTTTGCCCTCTGCACACTCAAATTCAGAATTGACCATTGTGACAGTTTGAAAGAAAAACGCGCGATTCTGTCAGTTCTGCTCAACCGTCTCAGAAAACTGAACCTTTCTGTGATTGAGACCGACCACCAGGACGCTCATCAACTCATTGGACTTGAAGTGGGCATCCTCCGAGCAAATAGCCAGATTCTGAACAGAGACATTCAAAAATTACAGGAAATATTTGAAAAAGAGTTCCCAAACTTATACAATTACGACTTTACAAAAGAAATTTACAGCTAAGGCGATTTTAATAACAATAATGAACAGTCTGATCGAGAAAATACTTTATCATGTTGAAAAACCAGGACGATACGTTGGCGGTGAACACAACCAGATCGAAAAAGATTGGGGGTCAACTCCGCTGCGTTGGTGCCTGATCTTCCCTGATATTTACGATATTGGTCAAACCAATCTAGGTCTGGCCATGCTTTATCAAATCCTCAACGCTGAGCCCGATATCCTGGCGGAACGGAGTTTTGCCCCCTGGATCGACATGGAAGCGCAATTGCGGGAACATGATCTGCCCCTCTTTTCGTTGGAGTCTAAAAAAGCTTTAAAAGAATTTGACATTCTGGGTTTCACATTACCCTACGAATCCATTTACACAAATGTACTCAACATCTTGGAACTCTCCGGGATCGAAGCTTATGTTTCCCATCGTACTGAAAATGATCCTCTCATTTTGGGTGGCGGACAGGCCTGCTTCAACGCCGAGCCGATGGCCGATTTCTTTGACGCTTTTGTGATTGGAGAAGGGGAAGAGGTTTCGCTTGAAATTTCTCACCTGTATAAGGCATGGAAAGCCAACAACGGTTCAAGACAAGAGCTGTTGTTCCAACTGGCAAAATTTCCTGGAGTTTACGTGCCTTCTTTGTACGAAGTCGACTATTTACAGGATGGCACCATTGAAGCAATCAGGCCTTTGCGGGCAGATATACCGGCAAAGATCACCAAACGAATTGTTCCGGTTTTGCCTCCTCATCCTGAAAAATTCCTGGTTCCCAATGTTGAAATCGTGCATGACCGCATGTCGATCGAAATCATGCGAGGCTGCACCAGAGGCTGCCGTTTTTGCCACGCGGGCATGGTCAACCGGCCTGTCCGTCAACGCAGTGTAGATCAACTGATCCCTACCATCAAAAACGCCTTGAAATCCACCGGCTACGAAGAAGTTGGCCTGCTTTCGCTCTCTTCTTCAGATCATACCCAGATCCTGGAATTGACTCAACAAGTACACGAAAATTTTCACGACAAAAAACTGGCCTTTGGTCTGCCCTCATTGCGGATAGAATCTTTTTCAGTTGACCTGATGAATGAACTGCAGGAACTTAAACCTGGCGGAGGCTTTACCCTGGCTCCGGAAGCTGCCACAGAGCGCATGAGAGCTGTGATCAACAAACCCCTGGACGAAGAGGATTTCTATTTTACGGTCAAAAAGATCTTCGAGCACGGCTGGCGAAGTTTGAAGCTTTATTACATGATCGGTTTGCCTACAGAGACAATGGAAGATGTGGAAGCTATCCTAGAAGCCGGGATTAAGGTAAAACGTATCGGCAAAAGTATTCTTGGAAACAGCGCTAAAGTCCACCTGGGCATTGGCACCCTGATCCCAAAACCCCATACCCCTTTCCAGTGGCTGCCTGTTGAATCACCTGAAACGATACAAGCAAAAATTGATTATCTTAAGGCTGGAACGCGCAAAGCAGGCATAAAAATGTCCTACAACATCCCGGATTCCTCCCTTTTGGAAACCTGGCTTTCGAGGGGGGATCGCCGTCTGGGCCCGGTCATCTATCGAGCCTGGAAAAATGGAGCAAAGTTTGACGCCTGGGGTGAGCGTGAAAACCTGCCAATCTGGAGAGAGGCTTTTGAAAGCACCGGAGTTGATCCAGATTTTTATGCTTATCGGGAACGAGGTTTGGACGAAATTTTGCCCTGGGACCACATTGACATCGGCGTGAAAAAGAATTTTCTTAAACAGGACTTGCAGTGGAGTTTGCGCGGACGAACACGCCCTGATTGCCGCAACACCTGCTATGCTTGTGGCATCCTGGACGCTTTCGGGGAAACAAGACCTGACAATAACATTAGTTATTGGGGTTGCCCATGAACGATACACCGATCCGTATTCGTGTCAAATACTCAAAGAGTGGTAATTTACGCTTCCTGGGACACATTGACACCCAAAATCTGTTTGAACGTGCCTTGCGCAGAACTGAATTGCCAATTCGGCACACCCAAGGTTTCAACAAGCGAATTCGCATCAACCTTGCCAGCGCTTTGCCTCTCGGATTCATCAGTGAGGCAGAAATACTCGATATTTGGCTGGATCAACCCATAGATACTGAAATAATCGGGAAAAAGTTGAACGAAGCTCTGCCAGATGACATTAAAGTTTTGGAAGTTCAAATGGTGGATAACGCTCTTCCATCGCTCCAGGCATCCCTTGTTTCAAGCGATTACCTGATCAGTATCCCAGCCGATCCCGGCTTGGAAACTTTCAAGAATAGATTCCAGGCTTTGCTTACAGGTGAAAAAATTGAAATCATCAAGAGAAAAAAGACCATTGACCTCAAACCGATGATTTTGGATTACTCATTCCAATCAGAATCACCTGATGGAGACCAATTTTTCATCAGGCTTTCCTCCTCGCCAAACGCGAATGCCAGACCAGATGACTTGCTTCAACTTTTGGAGATCGATCCGGCTGACTGTCTGGTAAAACGAACAAAATTAAACTTCTCATAAGGGAGATTTATGGAAAACTGCATTTTCTGCGCCATAGCTGAAAAGAAAATATCAGCAAACCTGGTCCTTGAAAACGAGACTTGCCTGGCTTTTTTAGACAACAATCCTGTCTCTCCCTATCACACCCTGGTGATCCCCAAAGTTCATTATGAAAACATGTTTGACATCCCAAAAGCTGTGCTGATGGAGGTAACAGAGACCATTCATCAGGTTTGTTTACTATACGCGGAAAAGCTTGGCATCGACAGCATCCAGATTTTTAATAATTCCGGACCGCACACTGCCCAAACGGTTTATCACCTTCACTTTCACATCCTGCCCCGTTTTGAGAAGGACGCGATCAGGTTTGAGGTGAATATTCGCAGGGATCTGGTTGAAAAGTTCCCTGAGATGCTCACCAGGTTGAAATGAATCTTTTTGCAGTTTTGCAGTTCCTGATTATAATAAGTGCTCACGTCTCCGTGGCCTAATGGATAAGGCACTGGCCTCCGAAGCCAGCAATCTGGGTTCGAATCCCAGCGGAGATATTATCTTCTTTGTCCAATCCGGAGGTGACTTATGACCAAAGACACTGCCCTCATCCATGAGTTAGACGCGCTTCGTCAGAAAATAAATTATCACAGTTACCTCTATAACACCCTGGATACACCAGAAATCAGCGATTACGAATACGATCAACTTTTTAACCGTCTGAAAGAATTGGAAGCTTTACACCCTGAGCTGATCACCCCCGATTCACCCACCCAACGCATTGGCAGTAAGGTGTCCGAAAAATTCCGCAAGGTCAGGCACCCAGCCCCGATCCTCAGTTTGGCAAATGGCTTCGGTCCTCAGGAAACAATTGAATGGTATGAGCGCATTGCAAAAGTAGATTCAAGGGTAAAAACATGCGATTTTCTGCTTGAACCTAAACTTGATGGTCTGACCGTGGTATTGCACTACGAGAACGGTTTGTTAGTTCTGGGAGCAACCCGGGGAGATGGGCTTGTTGGAGAGGACATCACCGACAACATCAAAACTATCGCCTCGGTGCCATTGCGAATACCGCTTAAGGCTGATCTGCAAGCCCCCGAAAAGATCATTTTCAGAGGTGAGGCTTTCATCACAAAAACTGATTTTGAAAAGCTCAACCAGGAAAATGAAGAAAAAGGACTCAAGCCTTATTTGAACCCCCGCAACACCGCCGCCGGCTCTTTGCGCCAACTTGATCCGGCTGTCACCGCCTCAAGACCTCTGAAACTATATCTTTACCAAATAGTAAGCTCCAGCGATCCCATCCCTGCCTCCCAGGAAGCGATTTTGGAGTACATTGCTGGCTTTGGATTGCCTGTAAACCCAAGCCACTGGAAAGCAAAAACTATTCAGGAAGCCATCGAAATCTGTCAGGAACAAGGCCAAAACCGTTATGCCTGGGATTATGACGCGGATGGCATCGTGATCAAAGTCAATGACCAAAGCTTGTTTGAAGATTTGGGAGTTGTAGGCAAAGACCCCCGGGGAGCCCTGGCTTACAAGTACCCCGGACAGGAAGTCGAAACGACGCTGTTGGACATTCAGGTCAATGTTGGAAGGACCGGTGTCCTGACGCCTTTGGCGCTGCTTGAGCCAGTGAACATCGGCGGGGTTGTAGTAAAACAAGCCACCTTGCACAACTTTGACTTTATTGAAGAGAAAGACATTCGGGTCGGGGACAGGGTTTTGGTCAAACGCGCTGGTGAAGTTATCCCTTACATCATTGCTTCCCTGCCGGAAAAAAGAACTGGCAGCCAGGAAACTTACATTCCTCCTGAAACCTGTCCCTCTTGCGGGGCTCCAGTAGAAAAAGACCCTGAGATGGTGGCCTGGTATTGCATCAATTCCAGCTGTCCGGCTCAGTTATCGCGCAACATTGAACATTTCGTTTCCCGTTCCGCGATGGACATCGTCGGCCTGGGTGGTCAAATCGTTCAACAACTGGTCGATGCTGAATTGATCAAATCAGCTGCCGACCTTTACTCTTTGGAAGTTTCCGATCTGGTCGGGTTGGAAAAATTTGGTCCCAAAAAGGCTCAAAACGTGATCGATGCCATCCAAGCCTCCAAAAATCAAAGCCTGGCTCGATTAATCACAGCCTTGGGCATCAGAGGTGTTGGTGAAGTAGCGGCTGAGAAGCTTTCTAAGACCTACCAAAACCTCGATCAGTTTTCAAAGGCCAGCCCGGAAGAGCTGCAGCAAATTGAAGGGATTGGTGAGATCGTGGCTGATGACATTGTCTCCTGGTTCAGGGAATGGGACAATCAACAGCTGCTCCAAAATTTCAAAAAAGCTGGTCTATGGCCTGAAAGCCTTCCGGCGGAAGAAAAAACAAACGGTAGCCTGACTGGTTTAAGTTTTGTGATCACCGGCACCCTGCCCAACCTTACCCGAGAGCAAGCAGAAGATTTGATCAAAGAACACGGAGGCAAGGTGATTTCTTCCGTAAGCAAAAAAACCAGTTACCTGCTCTTGGGCGAGAATCCGGGTTCAAAGTACACAAAAGCGCTTGAGTTAGGCATTCCCATCCTTGACGAAGCTTCTCTTAAGGATCTCCTCCAAAAATAAAAGGCCTCGCTTAGAGGCCTTAGGTGGAGATGGCGGGAATCGAACCCGCGTCCGAAAGATTAGACTCTCGAATATCTACGAGCGTAGCAGGGTTTTTATGTTCATCCACTTTAAGATCACCTGCGGACCTACCAGCGGACTATTCGCTCGAGCCCGAAGGCTCTCTTAGAAGCACCCCGCGAATTGGCGCTTAGCATTCTGACTTCTATGACATCCTGGCTGAATTCGGTCAGAAAAACGACTTCAGGGGACGTGACCTCATTTAGGAGATCATTGCTCGTCCTCAATTAGCTTATGCAGCTAAAGGAAGAGTTGCGTAACTTGTGCGATTGGCACTTGTTTTTTTGTACTGATTTCACGAGGTCGGTACCTCTCGGCTCGCAATCCGGAACCAGCCTCTCCCGTCGAGACCTGGCATCCCCATGCATACACATTATAGCAAAATTAAAACCTCCCTGCAAATCCAGGGAGGTTTTCTTACTAATTTCTAATCTGAATTATTAATTCAGTTGTTCAAGCTGTTCAGCCAAAGTATCATTACCAAATTGGTTCAAGGTATCGAACTCTGCCTGGACGTCCAGATCAGGATTGTCCACAACTGCTGCCATGACAACTTCAATTTCGTCACGAACGAAGTCATAACCAGGAACTGCGGGCTCGAAGTAACCATAGTCAAGCAAATCCCAGGCTGCTTTGTAAGTGGGGTTCGCGGCCATGTAATCGGACATCATATCAGCAACGCTCTTGCGCACCGGGAAATAACCAGAGGCTTCTGCCCAGATTTTCTGGATTTCAGGGCTGGTGTAGTATTTCAGGAAGATCCAGGCGGCCAGTTCACGTTCGGGGGTGGATTTCGGAATTGAAACACTCGCACCGTAAACGTTCTGCTTGGGGGTACCGGTGGTGGTAGGAAGTGCGGCAACAGACCATTCAAATCCTGCGCCTTCGTTAACAGCATTTCCGTAATAAGGAAGACCAGAGCTGGAGCCTACTGTGAACAGTAAGGAACCATTGCCAAAGTCGGTCTGATCACCGTAGTTTTCAGAAACCAGGCGAGCACAACCATCTGCAAACAGATCCTGCATGAACTCAAAAGCTGCAACAGCTTCAGGGCTATTCAGAGTGTACTGGTTGGTTGCTCCATCATAGATATCTCCACCAAAAGCGAAGGTCCAGGAGGCAAAACGGGAAGTATCTATGCTGAGTTGATAACCCATTGATTCTTCGCCTTTGGAGCCGCTGAAGGGATTTTCAGATGCTGCACAAGCCATCTCGCGGAATTCTTCCGGGGTGGTGGGAGGACCATCAAAGCCTAATTCTTTCAGCCAGTCCAGGTTGTAATACAGAACTTCCATGGAGCGGTTGGGGGCCAAACCTAAGCGCTGGTTGTCATACAGAGGATAGACATCCTGATTGAAGAAGCCTTCAAAGAAGTCGGCTTGATCTTCTTTCGGCATACCGTATACAGGATCGTCAATGACAGTATTCATGTCAAAGAATGAATCAGCCAGTTGGTAAGTCGCGATTTGGTTCTGATAACCAACAACGATGTCAGGGACATCCGGTGTGTTCAGGATAGCCAGCATCTTGGTATAGATGTCGCCGTATCCACCAGCATACTCATCTGTCAGAGTGATGCCGTATTCGTTAGTTGCATTGAAGCCATCGACGATGATCTTCATAGCAGCTTCACGCTCTTCACCAGAATGCTGATGCCAAAAAACGATCTCTTTGGCTGGAGTTACGCCTTCCCACGGGGATGTCGCTACTGGTTCTTCAACAGGTTCGTCAACTGGTTCCTCGACTGGTTCGTCTACAGGTTCCTCGACAGGAGCTTCAACAGGAGCATCTGTGGGTGCGGGGGCTTCTTCCTTGGGGGTACAAGCACTCAGCATGAGCGCAAAAACCATCACAAGGGAGAAAATTCCAAATAACGTTCTTCTCATTTTTCAAAACCTCCATTTTGAAACTAGGTTAATTGATATCGAGAGTTTTCTCGTATCTTACGTATTATATCCTAACCTTTTAAACCAGTTGTTGCAATACCTTGTGTGAACTGTTTTTGTGTCAGGAAGTACATCAGCAGGATCGGGAGTAAGGAAATCACCGCTCCTGCCATCAAAAGGTGTGTCTGTGGACCAGCTTCATTGACGAAGGACCACAAACCAACCATGATCGGTCGCCAGGTATCCTTGGTTGTAACCAACAAAGGCCATTGGAAAGCATTCCAGGAGCCGGTAAAACCGAAGAGCATGACGGTCATGATCGGGGCTTTGCTGATAGGCAGAACAACCTGGATCAAGAAACGCAGGTGATCCGCGCCATCCATGCGAGCCGCATCCCACAATTCTTTTGGAATTTGGGCAAAAAATTGCCTGAGCAAAAAGATGCTGAAAGCATTAGCAATGAATGGAACAGTCAAAGCCCAATAAGTATTGAGCCAGGTTCCGCCCGGTAAGGGAAGAATACTTCCCCGGATCATCAAATAGTTTGGGATCAAAGTGACCGATTCAGGAATCATCATCGTGGCCAGGAACAGCGCGAAGATGATATTCTTACCTTTAAATTCCATTCGACCAAATGCGTATCCAGCCAAAATCGAGGTTATCAGCAAGCCTGCCAAGGTGCCTAGTGTAACCAAAACGCTATTGAGGAAATATTTTGAAAACTTTGCCTGGTTCCATGCGTCTTCATAGTTGACCCATTGAGGAACTTTGGGCAGCAATTGCCGGGTAATGGTTTCTCCCAGGGTCATCAGAGAGCTTGAAATCATCCAAAAAAATGGGAAAATAAAAACTATTGCTCCACCAATCAGAATCAGATAGGTTAACAATTTAACAATGTAATAGAAAGGAGAGCGTTTTCCCCGGGTCACTGATACCACTGGTACTTTTTCGACTGCAGCTTTATCCATAAAATACCCTCTCTCCCATCAGTTTGTTTTGTGCAAGAGTTAAACCCAATATCACCAGGAAAAGCACGATGGCCTGGGCAGTCGCAACGCTATACTGATTGGCTTTGTAAAAATTATCAAAGATGAGCAAACTGGTGGTGATAACTGAATCACCCGCGCTGGGTGTTCGCAAAACGTAAATATGGTTGAAGGCTTTGAAGGTCCCGATGAAACCGATCAAGGTCAGGTAAAAAGTGGTTGGGGAGAGTAGCGGCATGGTGATGCTGCGGAACATATCAAACTTTGATGCGCCATCGATTTCAGCGGCCTCGTAGGTTTCTTTGGGGATATTTCCTAAACCCGCCAGGAAAATGACAGTGTTGTAGCCAACAAAAGACCAGATACCATAGAGCATGATCGAGACTAAAGCCAGGCTGGGACCAGCCAGGAAACCTGATAAATCAGCACCCAGCAGGTTCAACAAGGGTTTTGGTTCAAAACGCCATTTCTGTGGGCTGATTCCAAAAAATCCAATGACGTTATTGGCTATCGAGGTTTCGCGCAGTGAAAAGATGATTTGGAAAACCACAGCTGAGGTTACTGAGGGCGTGACATAGGGGAGGAAGTAAACCATTCTGAACACTTCTTTCCCAATGATGTCCTGGTAGAGCATGAAAGCCAGGATCATCCCCAGGATAACTTCTGCCGGAACAGTGCCCAGGGCGTAATAGAGAGTGATGATCAACGAGTTGAGAAAGTCTTTGTTTCCCGAATCATACATCTGACCCCAACCAGTGACAAAGATCACCCCACCAACGATTAGAACCAGGGCTGCAACGAGCTTGGCGATCTGTTGTCCCTTATTCAAGGATTTGAAGGCATTGCTCCAAAGCCAAAAAGCTCCAGCAATGAGCAGTAAACCAAGCACTGTGATCAACAAATTGGTCCAACTACCAAAAATCAATAAGTAGTTTTTGTCTCCAACAAAGGAGCCTTTGGTGACTCTCCAATTGAATAGACTCATATAAAATGAGTAGCCAATAGGGAAAAGTCCAAATATGAGGATGACAATAAAGGCTGGTAATACGAACAAATAACCGGTTATTTGTTCCTTGGTTTGCAGTCCATGCAGAGATGAACTGGCTTTCTTAGGTCTTGTACTTATGGTCGCTTCGGTCAAAGAGAACTCCTCTCTTGCTTATCCAAGATTCCTACAAAAAGTCATTATAACCAATTAATGAAGTTTTTTTGTTAATGTTTGAATTTGTGTAAGAGCAACATGATAATGTCCTAAAGTAGCAAAATAGAAATGTCCTAATTACTATTAGGAGCTATGAAAAGGACTATCGAAATGAGCAATGAAGAACTACTCCGAAAAAGTGTCCTTGAAGGAG
>Ga0209612_1001509_pt1 | contig 18646 bp, 16 predicted proteins | sample BioC12SIPDNA_FD_185746 | JGI IMG/M metagenome (GOLD analysis project Ga0209612, IMG submission 185746) | Anaerobic biogas reactor microbial communites from Washington, USA - Biogas_R1_B C12 SIP DNA (SPAdes) (version 2) | ecosystem: Engineered > Bioreactor > Anaerobic > Unclassified | place...
ACGGTGCGGGCGGTCCTCTGCGGCTCCGAGAACCTCTACCCCTGGCAGCGCAGCCTCCTCGAGGAGGCGTTCGGGTGCCGGGTCTTCTCCTGGTACGGCAACTCCGAGCAGACCGTACTCGCCGGGGAATGCGAGGAGAGCACCCACTACCACATCTTCCCCGAATACGGGATCGTCGAACTGATCGGCCGGGACGGCCGGCCTGTGGCAAACCCCGGCGAGATGGGTGAGGTCGTCGCCACCAACCTCACCAACTACGTCTGCCCCCTCATCCGCTACCGGACCATGGACCTCGCCACCGCGGCACAGGGACCCTGCACCTGCGGCAGGCACTACCCGCTGCTCGAACATGTGGAAGGGCGGCTGCACGAGTTCATCGTGACAAAGGACCGTCGGCTCATATCGATGACTGCGGTCAACATGCACTCCGACGTCTTTGATAACGTCGTGCAGTTTCAGTTCTACCAGGAGAAGGCTGGGGAAGTCATCCTCCGGATCGTGAGGAAGCCCGGGTACACCGACCGGGATACGGATTATATCCTCAGCGAGCTTGAGAAGAAGTTCGAAGGCGACGTGGATGTGACCGTCCACTTTGTCACAAAGATCCCCCGCACCCGGCGCGGCAAATACCGGTTCCTGATCCAGGATCTCCCGCTGGACGGTGGGGACATATCACTGTGAGGCAGGAGCATGGGAAGACTCAGGCTGATGGCAGCAGGAGATATCTGGCTGCAGACAGGGGATGGCCGGCACCCATTCGGGGAGGTCGGGCATATCCTCCGGGACAAAGACCTCCTCTTTGGGAACCTGGAGACCACGCTCTCAAGGACCGGAGAGCGGGCACGGAAACATCATGTTCTCTCTTCACCCCCCGAAGCAGCCCGGTACCTGGTGGACGCCGGCTTTGACATCCTCAGCGTTGCAAACAACCACTCGACCGACCTCGGCGCCGAAGGACTGAGAAACACCCTGCATGCGCTCGAGAGCCGCGGCATCCTCCCCATCGGGGCGTCGGCGTCTCCAGACCGGCAGGGGCCGGTAATCCTTGAGAGGAACGGTGTCTCGATAGGGTTTGCCGGCTACACGACCGGGAGAATCGTCGTCCTGGGGGGCGCCCGGGTCAACCGGCTGGTCGAGGAGGAGGTTGTTGCGGATATCGAGGCCCTTGCAGGCAGGTGCGACCACATCGCGGTCTCGCTGCACTGGGGGACAGAGATGGCCTGCTATCCCTCTCCCCAGCAGATCAGCCTCGCCCACCGTCTCATCGATGCGGGCGCCACCCTGATCCTCGGGCACCACTCCCATACCATGCAGGCGATAGAGCACTACCGCGGCGGGCTCATCGCCTACTCGCTTGGCATGTTCCAGTTCGACCCCCGCTGGCCCCACAACCTCTCGCCGGAGGGGTTCATCCTCTCGGTCGACTTGCAGAAAGGAGGTGTTATCGGGGAGGTTGAGGTGATACCGATCGTCGTCGACGACAATTATGTGCCGCGCCCAGCAGGGGGAGCCGTGGGCGAGGAGATCCGGGTCTTCATCGCCGGGATATCGCGACCGGTCGCCGAAGGCGGGATCACCTGGGCACGCTGGTTTGAGGAGATCGCGCCGGCCTACATGAGGATGAACCTCGAGAGTTACCGTTACCGGATACGCCGGGACGGTCTCCTTCCTCTCCTTGAGATGGGAGTCTGGCTTTGCACGCCATTCTGCCTGAAGTGCTACGCCGGACTGATCCGGCGATCTCTCCGCCCGGTTCTGTTGCAGGAAGGGCGCGCTCCGGGGGAGGAACCCGGGGGCTGAGGGAGGGGGAGCGGGTTCCCGTGGCGGTGCCCACCCACGGTCCACTGCTCGGGACAAGGCTGGTTTCATGCGTGCATCCTCCCGGATCCCAGCGCCCACCATACACCCACCACACCTGGACCGGGGCGCCTGGGTAGGTGCTCCCCGAAACCGTTATTCCAGCATTAACCCGCATAGCACCATCTCCACCTCACCAGTTTCCCTGGGAGGCCCCCAGGTGCCCGGGGACAAAACCACAAAACCCTCATTACAATTAATGACAAATATAGAGAAGAGGAGTGTAAACAATTTGTCCGCGATTCCGAAGGAGGAGTATCTGTTCAAGTGCACGTCCGCCTGTGCGGGGTGCAGCTCTTCCCTGTGTCTGCGCTACGTGCTCAAAGCAGCCGGCCCGGATTCTGTCCTGGTCGTGCCTGCCTGCTGCACCAGCGTCCTCCAGGGGATCTACCCCGGCACGGCGATGAACGTGCCGGTATATAACATAGCATTTGCCGCAGCCGCCGCCTGCGCCTCAGGTATGAGCAATGCGTTCGCGACGCTCGGAAGGAAGACCAACGTCATCGTCTACGCAGGAGATGGAGGGACCGTCGATATCGGTATTCAGGCGCTATCCGGCGCTTTCGAGCGCGGCACCGATTTCCTCTACATATGCTACGACAACGAGGCATACGGCAACACCGGCATGCAGCGGTCGGGCTCGACGCCGCTCGGGGCACGCACCACCACGACCCCCGGCGGCAAGCCCACAGCCAAGAAGGACCTCGACCGTATCGTCGAGGCGCATAACCCCCCCTACATGGCGACCGCCTGCAGCGCCTACCCCCTCGACCTCTACAAGAAGGTGAAGAAGGCGCTCTCGATTCCGGGGCCGAAGTTCATCCATATCCTTGCACCGTGTCCCCCCGGGTGGCGCTACCCCTCGGAGAAGACCGTCGAGATGGGGAAACTCGCGGTGAAGACCGGAACATGGGTCCTCTACGAGCGTGAGTTCGGGAAACTCTCCATCAGCGGCCCGTCGAAGGCGGCGATGAGGAAGCCCGCGCCCTTGGAGGACTACATCAAGGGTCAGGGCCGGTTTAAGAACATAGATCCTGAGGTTCTCGAAGAGATGCGGCAGCAGGTTGAGCGCAACATCCAGCGCCTCTCCCGCGAGGAGGCCGGCATATGCTGACGATCGCGACCGGCAACAAGGCAGTGGCGGCCGCGGTGAAGGCCGCAAAACCCGGCGTCATCGCTGCATACCCCATCACCCCCCAGACCGAGATCGTGGAACAGATCGCCGAGTATGTCAACGCCGGCGACCTTGCAAGTCAGTACATCCCGGTGGAGAGCGAGCACTCGGCCATGGCCGCCTGTATCGGGGCAAGCGCAGGAGGCGTCCGCACCTTCACGGCGACGAGTTCGCATGGCCTCCTCTACATGCACGAGATGGTCCACTGGGCGGCGGGCGCACGCCTGCCGATCGTCATGGCAAACGTCAACCGTGCCCTTGGACCCGGGTGGAACACCTGGGCCGAGCACTCCGACGCCTTCTCCCAGCGCGATACCGGCTGGCTGCAGGTCTTCGTGAGCACGGTCCAGGAAGCCTATGACGCCACCCTGATGGCGTTTAAGATCGCCGAAGACGAGCGGGTCCTCCTCCCGGTGATGGTCAACCTGGACGGGTTTGCGCTCAGCCACATCATGCAGTCGCTTGAGACGGTGGAGGTCGGTGACTTCCTGCCCGCCTACCACCTCCCGCACGCCGTCGATACGGAGAACCCCTGCGTCTACGGGCCCATGACCGGACCGGACGACTACTTCCGGTTCCGCTGGGATATCGAGCGCTCGATGCGTGACGCGAGAGGCGTGATCACGGAGGTCGAACGCGAGTTTGCGGAGCGGTTCGGCCGCTCCTACGGTCCCACCGAGGAATACCGGTGCGAGGACGCCGATGTCGTCGTCATCGCCATGGGGACGCTCGGGAAAGAGGCGGAGGTGGCGATCGACCTCCTCCGCGACGAGGGGATCAAGGCCGGGTCCATGCGCCTGCGCTGGTTCCGGCCCTTCCCGGACCTCGACGTTGCCGGGCGGGAGGTCGTGGTGATCGACCGCGACTACTCCTTCGGCTTCGGCGGCGTGGTTGCAAACGCCGTCCGGGCAAAGACCGGTGTCGAGCCCTACAGCGTGATCGCCGGTCTCGGCGGCCAGGAGGTCACCTACAACGATATCGTGGAGTTTGTCAGGAACCGGCGTCCTGGTGAAGAGACCTGGTTTGGGGTGAGCGACCATGTATGAGATCAGGATCCACTCCCGGGGCGGGCAGGGCGGTGTCACCGCCGCCCGCCTGCTTGCCCTCGCGGCGTTCCGGGACGGAAAATACGCAACTGCCTGTCCGTTCTACGGGGCGGAACGGCGCGGGGCGCCGGTCGTCTCGTTTGTCAGGATAGACGATAAGCCGATCAAGATCTACAGCCAGATCCACGAACCAGATCTCGTGATCGTGCTCGATGCGAGCATCATGGACGTCGTGGACGTCCTGCAGGGTCTCAAAGAGGACGGGACGGTACTCTTAAACAGCGCTCACGCGCTTGAGGGGTGCGGCGCGACCTGCCGCCACGTCGACCTGACCGGGATTGCGCTCGCCAAGAACCTGGTGATCGCCGGGAGTCCCATCCTCAACACCCCGGTGCTCGGGGCGCTTGCGAAGATGGGCGTCGTCACGCTCCCGTCGGTCGAGAAGGCGATCCGGGAGATGTTTGCCGATGAGCGGAACGTACAAGCTGCTGAAGCGGCATATGAGGAGCTGAAGATATGAGAGAGAGACTTGCGCTCAGCAGACCCACGGAGGCCTCTTCAGGGAAGACGGGGTCGTGGCGGACGTTCCGGCCCGTCGTGGACAGGGAAGTCTGCAACGGCTGCGGGCTCTGCGCCCAGTACTGCCCGGACGGGGTCATCGACGAGGAACTCAATATCGACCTTGATTACTGCAAGGGCTGCGGCATCTGCGCAAACGAGTGCCCGAAGGAAGCCATCACTATGGTGCGGGAGGAGCGCTGACCTCCCCCTCCTCGTCGATAGGACACTGGCCGATATACTCCAGGTTGAACCGGTAGAAGTGCGTATAGCCGCAGTTCCGGCACCGGGTTGTAAGGTGGTTGCTCCCGACCACGAGGTCGTGCGCTCCTTCAACCCCACAATTTTTGCACCGTGCACCGGTTTCCAGGGTCCAGATATCGTAACGCCCAAGGGGCGTGCAGACACCAACCACCTCCGTGTTCTCAAACCTTGGAATGAAGATCCGGGTCGCCCCACAGTTTGAACAGATCACCTGCGCCTGCGCGGAGACCGCTTTTATGATCTGGTCGGCATCCTCGCCGCAGTGGTAACAGTCGGTGCGGTACCGGGTGAAGATGAACTGCTCGCTCATGCATGATACTCAACGGCCGCAAGATAAAACCTCGCATCCCGCGTGCAGGCACTGCCCGTGATCCATCGCCCCGGGAGAGGGGGGCGACCGGGGACAACAATTAAATATCTCTCTTGCATCCCTGTTGCCGTCGAGGAGGTTACCAGGATGGCAGCGTTAAGAGTCGCACCGTATGTCTGTGCCTATTCAGACGAAAATGAGGAGAATCTTCACATCGAGATCGAACTACCTGGCGTCGATAAGAAGGATATCACTTTTAAGATGCAGGAGACCAGTTTCTCCATCGATGCAGCCCGTGGCGACGTCCGGTACGTCGGCACCTATGCGATCGGATGTCCCGTCGATCCCGACAGGGCGAAGGCGACCTTCAGGAACGGGCTGCTCGCCGTCGACGTTCCCTACATACAGCCGGCCGCAGAAGAAGTAAAGCAGATTCCCATCGCGGAGTGACGGGGGTTCTCATTTTTTGATCACGGCCCTGCGGAACTGGCCGGAAAGTATGCACGGTGGGGTACGGGCATACCCAGATGAAACCACCATACGGCGTAGCGAGAGGCTGCACGGATGAAGTCGGCCTGCTCCCTGGACTCGGACCGTGGTGGGCATCTCCCTGGGGGTGGAGCAGGGAAGGGGCGAGTTCCCTTCCAAAAGGCAGTGCCCGGGCAAACCCCCACCCCACCCCGGGAGGATGACAATTGACCTCAGATCAATCAGAAATGTCCCGGATCGGCCCTCGTCTCCTGCATTGAGCGGTATCCTCGTGAACTTCTATACCTAAGGTCGGCGCGTATGGGTGATCCCTGCCGGAGGTGCCTCCCGCCACCCCCTCCACCGGTAGAGGGTCACCTTTATTACCAAGCGTCCGCACGTCAGGTGTATGAACCCGGCACGCGGACGTGACCAGGAAACATCAGTCAGGGAAGAATCGCCTCCAAACCGGCTTATCCACGAACAGAGCCCGTACCTGCTCCAGCATGCCTACAACCCGGTCGACTGGTATCCCTGGGGCGAGGAGGCATTCCTCCGGGCGAAGGAAGAGGCGAAACCGATATTCCTCTCCATAGGCTACTCGGCCTGCCACTGGTGCCACGTCATGGAAGAGGAGTCGTTTGCAGATCCCATGGTCGCAAAACTCTTAAACGACGTCTTTGTCTGCATCAAGGTGGACCGCGAAGAGCGGCCCGACATCGACCAGATCTACATAGATGCCGCCCATGTGCTGAGCGGGGTTGCCGTAGGATGGCCCCTCACCATCTTCATGACCCACGATGGGCGACCGTTCTTTGCGGCGAGTTATATCCCGAAGGAGAGCCGCTACGGGATGACCGGCCTCGTAGACCTTATCCCGCGGATTAGCAGGATCTGGCAGACACGGCGGCAGGAACTCGAGCAGACCGGCAGCCGGGTGCTGGAGGCGCTTCAGAGCGCGGCCCGCACTCCCCCGGGGGAGAGCGAACTCTCGGAGGCGACCCTCGATGACGCCTACGATACCCTGTTCCGGCTCTTCGACGGAGAGAATGGCGGGTTCGGGGACGCGCCCAAGTTCCCGGCCCCGCATAACCTCATATTCCTGCTCAGGTACGGGCACCGGACCGGCAAAACCCCGGCATACACGATGGTCGAGAAGACGCTGCACGCCATGCGGCGGGGCGGGATATTCGATCATATCGGCTGGGGGTTCCACCGCTACACGACGGACGCAGAGTGGCTCGTCCCGCATTTTGAGAAGATGCTCTACGACCAGGCGCTCCTGATCATGGCGTATACGGAGGCCTACCTCGCGACAGGGAGGGAGGAGTTTGCCAGGACTGCCCGGGAAACGATCGCCTACGTCCTGCGGGAGATGACCGACCCGGACGGCGGTTTCTACTCGGCCGAGGATGCGGACAGCGAAGGCGTGGAGGGGAAATTCTACATCTGGACGAAGGCCGGGATCCTGCAGGTACTCGGGGAGGAGGACGGGGAACGGTTCTCCCGGATCTTCGGCGTCACGGAGCCGGGGAACTACCTTGAGCAGCCGGGCGCCAGGAGGACCGGCCAGAACGTCCTCCGCCTGCGGCGGCCGCTGGCGTCCTGGGCACATGAGTTCTCGATGCCGGAGGAGGACCTGGCATGGTTCGTGGAGGATGCCCGGCAGAGACTCTTTGCGGCGCGGGAAGAGCGGGCCCGTCCGGCAAAGGACGACAAGATCCTCACCGACTGGAACGGGCTGATGATCGCCGCCCTGGCGACGGCGGCCCGGGCGTTCGATGACCCCGAATACCTGGCGGCGGCAGAGAAGGCGGCCGCGTTCGTTCTCACCCGGCTGCGCGGGCCAGACGGGCGGCTCCTCCACCGCTACCGGAACGGTGAGGCCGGCATCACGGCGACGCTTGATGATTACGCGTTCATGCTCTGGGCCCTTATCGAGGTCTATGAGGCGTCATTTGCTCCCGGCTACCTCCGGACTGCAGTCAAACTCGCCCGGGACCTCTCTGCCCGCTACTGGGACTGCGACCACGGAGGGTTCTTCTTCACGCCTGATGACGTGGAGATCGCCGTCCGGCAGAAACCGGTCTTTGACGGGGCGACTCCCTCCGGCAACAGCGTGGCCATGTATGCCCTCTTCCTCCTCGGCCGGATGACGGCGAACCTCGAATTCGAGGAGATGGCGAACCGGATCCGTCGTGTCTTTGCCGATACCGTCCGGGAATCCCCCATCGCCTACTCCTACTTCCTCACCGGCCTTGAGTTCATGCTGGGACCAAACGTCGAGGTGATCATATCGGGCGTCCGGGACGCAGAGGATACCCAGGCGATGATCCAGGCCATCCGGTCGCGCTATACACCAGACGCCGTCGTCATCTTCCGCCCCTCTGACGAGGAGGAACCGGAGATCACGAAGGTGGCCGGGTTTACCCGGGATATTGTGACAATCGAAGGGAAGGCAACGGCGTACGTCTGTACCAACTACGCCTGCGACATCCCGGTGACTGATATCGACGAGATGCTGCGGCTTATGAGGACGACGTCGAAACCGCCGGAACCGGTCATCTGAGGGCAGGGTTCATGGTATTGGCCAGCGGAGTGATACCCCGCGGGCGCAGGTTCCCGCAAGGAGTCTTTTCGGTATGATGATGCGAAACGGAGTTGATATGGAGCGGGTGAACGCCCGCGTGGAGGCGATGCGAAAGGATCCGGCAGGGGGGAGAAAGACCCTCTCCGGCATCACCAGCTGGAACGGCGGTGCGCACTCCACCACGATTGTCAGGAACTTTGCTATCCCCGCCGACGAACCAGGCGCCATCGGTGGGACCAACCGGGGCCCGAGCCCGATGGAACTGGTGCTCACGGCGCTTTCAGCCTGCATCGCGATCTCTATCGCCTACAGCGCGGCTGAAGACGAGGTTGAGGTCCATTCCATCGAGATCGACGTCGAGGGCGACCTCGACCTCAGGGGGCTTTTTGAGATCACCAACGACGTCCGGCCGGGCTTTGAGGAGGTCCGGGTGACCGTCCGGATGGAGGCGGACGCACCGCGGGAGAAACTTGAGGAGCTCGTGAACCACGGCTACCGGCGCTCACCGGTCGTGGATTCGCTCGAGGGGAAGGTGCCGGTCAGGGTCTGTCTCGCGCAGGAGGATGCGGGGACGGCCTGAATCCCGGCCGGAGCCGGGGGTGCAGCCTGCAGCATCCCGCCGCCTTAATCTGAGGGGTGTGGTGCGTGCAGGGGATCGCTAATACCGTCCGCAAACTTCGCGGCTTCACGGCAACGCGAGAGACAACCTGGGGTGCGGAGACGAGGATCCGGTCTCTCGCGTTGCCGCGGGAGTTCGCGAAAGGCGTGTGGAGTATTCGATGCCCTGGTACAATATTACACGACCCACAGGCGCCCGTCCGGTCGTGCCGGCAGTTGGCGTAGGCCGGGAGGGACGGCCTGATGAGGGAGGCAAGTTCCCCGACCCGGGCATCGCGGTGATGGAGGTGCTCTGGGAGACGATCCGTGGGCCGAAGACCTGGGGTCCCGGAAGGAGGTCTGGTCGTGTCTGAGAAACACAGAGTGTGTCATAGATCACTCTGGAGACGAGAACCTGGTTAATGAGGAACCGTGCTCGGGGTGAAAGTGAACGGGGGTGCCGGGCGGAAGGCGGCGACCATGATATCATCGGTCTCCCGGGCCCGTCCGACGGCGGCATCGTCGAGGGTTTTCTCTGTCACAATCCGGTGGACTTCGAGGGTGAACTACCCCGCGCTCTCGGGCGGGGCTTCCTGCTTCATTCTCCTCCCCACCGGGAGCGAGTCCACAGGCTCTTCGGCGCGTTCCACGCCTGTTATACCACACCTACAAGATTCTGGTCTTGTACGGCGAATTTTTTAATATTGATCGCTGCGTTGATATCACGGTCGTGGACGATACCACAATCCGGACATGTCCATTCACGATCCGAGAGTTTCAAATTACGATTCGTGTATCCGCAGCAATTACAGATTTTTGATGATGGTTCAAACTGTCCGATCTTCAGGAGTGTTTTCCCATATTTCAGACATTTGTATTCCAGTATCGTGAAGAAGGTACCCCACGATACATCGCTGATACTCTGCGCGAGGCAATGGTTCTTCTGCATTCCAGCGACATTCAACGATTCCACTGCGATGGCTTGGTTCTCGCTCACAACTCGAAAAGAGAGGTTGTGCAGGAAATCGTTGCGCTGGTTGGCGACCTTCTCATGACATCGGGCGAGTTTCTGGATCGCCTTCTTCCGATTCTTTGACCCGTTCTTCTTCCGGGAAACCCGTCGCTGCAACACTTTCAGACGTTTGAGGGACTTTTTCAGGTACCGGGGATTCTCAACCTTCTCTCCGGTCGAGAGGGTTGCAAAGTCTGTTAACCCGACGTCGATCCCGAGGGTGGTAGCCAGCGTGAACGGGGTGGGTTCCGGCGTTGCCGCTCCATCATCAACGAGAATGCTGACGAACCATTTCCCGGTCGAAGTCACCGAAACCGTCGCATACTTCATCGTTCCGGTGAATGTCCGGTGGAAAACAGCCTTGATCTCGCCGAGTTTGGGGAGTTTGAGCCGGTTGCGCTCAAAATCCACGGCGTAGTGTTGCGGTACCTGAAAGGACTGTACCGGGTTCTTCTTCGATTTGAATCGCGGAAATCCTTTCTTCTCGCGGAAGAACCGGGTGAAGGCATTGTCGAGATTCTTGTTTGCACTCTGGAGAGATTGAGAGTTGACCTCTTTGAGCCACGGATGCTCTTCTTTCAGTGCGGGAAGACGGGCGTTCAGGTCAAAACAGGAGAGTTTTTGACCTTCCTGCTCATATGCCCGGATCTTTTGCTCCAGAGAAGAGTTATACACAAACCGACAGGCATGGATATGTTGCATGAGTGATGCAACCTGCTCCCGGTTGGGATACATCCGATACTTGTAGGCTTGAAGCATACAAGGATTGTTTGTCCTTACAATAACATATAGTTCCTGGTAATTGTGTGACGAAGGGCGGCTCCGCTTTCATCCCCACCCTGAAGGGTGGGGTCTTCCCGCTCCGCCCCCTTCACCCCCGCAAGATAAACTCCGGGGTCAACGGTTCGTCCTTCCTCTCCCTGCAGAAGTCAGTCCTGCCTCCCCCTCGCCGCCCGCTCCGTCAGCCGTGAGTAGAACTTCCGGTGCCAGAACGGCACGTCCACCGGCCGGGAGAGCGATTGCCAGGCCGCCCACATGAGCCGTTCGGAGACGCTCTGCCACTCGCCCGCCCGCCGGGCCATGTCGTCCGCCGGTTGTCCGATCGCGTGCAGGATCTCGTGCCAGATGCGGAGGATGATCGCCTCGTCATCCCTGTCCTCGCGGGTGACCCGGACGCTCGCCCGCATATCCATCCCGCCCCCGAGCGCCCGGGCAGGGATCGCGTCGTCAAAGACGTAGACCGTCCCTGCCGGCACCGGGAAGGGGAAGCCCTTCCACATCGGATCCTTCTGGTCGAAGTAGCGGACCTCCGGCGCGCCTGTCTGGACCGTGAACTCGAAGAACGGCGGGATGAGCCGGAGGTGCGGCTCAAGTCTTTGCCGCAACGCTTCGGTCTTGAAGAAGAGGTCGAAGTGAGGCATCGGGGCCCCGGTGGTGGGCAGTAGAGAAAAACCTTCGGTTGTAGCGGGCCGGCGCCTCGCCTCTCGTAAGGCGGTCCAGGGTGCCTGCGCCTACTCCCGTGGTGCCTCTTCCGGGAACGCCTCTCGCCGCTTCTCGATCCAGGCCTGGGTCCAGACCCTCAGGTCATCGATGGTCGCGGACCCCTGCGCGGCACGCATCGCCCGCAGGTGGTCCTCAAGTTCATCGGCCAGCCCAAAGATCAACGCTTCGGACGCTTCCTGCGACGGAGGTTCTTCCGCCTGCAGGCAGGCGCTACCCAGGTCGAGGAAGTGCTTCAACTCGCCCGTCGCCTCGAGGATCGCGGTGAGATCCAGCCTGACAGTACGCCCCATAAGAGTGGGATAGACCCCCTGGTAGATAACCCCATCCATTTGTTCCCAGGGGCACCGGGGACCGCATCTGATCTGCACGGTCCCGTACGGGCGCCTCCGATAATCAGCCGGCCCCATACCCTCCGGCTCACCCGGCGATCCGGCATACGGCAACGCCCCGGGCAGGGGGAATTCCTCCCCCGGGTTGTGCAAAAAACAGGTCAGTAGGTTGTCAGGTAGCGGTCGAGTTCCCAGGGGTGGACCGCCGTCCGGTAGGACCCCCACTCTGCTTCCGCAACACTCGTGAGGGCCTCGACGACGTGGGGGCCCAGCGCCCTGCAGATGAGGTCGTCGGCGAGCAGGGCCTGGTGGGCCGCGTAGAGATCCGCGGGCAGCGTCCCGATCCCGACGCCCGTCCGCTCCTCAGGGGTCATATGGTAGATGTTCTTATCGATGCTCGCCGGCGGTTCGATCTTCTCCCGGACGCCCTCCATCCCGGCGGTGAGCATCGCGGCGAAGGCGAGGTAGGGGTTGCAGGTCGGGTCCGGGCTCCGGAACTCGACCCGGGTGCTGTTGCCGCGCGGTGCAGGTACCCGGATCAGTGCGGACCTGTTGGTCGCGCTCCAGCTGATGTAGCAGGGTGCCTCGTAGCCGGGGACCAGCCGTTTATAGGAGTTGATCGTCGGGTTCGCGACCCGGGTGATGGCCTTTGCGTGCCTGAGCAGCCCCCCGATGAAGTGCATGCAGGTCTCGGAGAGCTGGCGGGGGGCGTCAGGGTCGTAGAAGGCGTTCACCCCGTCCTTTGCGAGCGAGCAGTTGGTGTGCATCCCACTCCCGTTGATGCCATAGATCGGTTTTGCCATGAACGACGCGTGCAGGCCGCGCATCAGCGCCATCGTCTTGACCGCGAACTTGAAGGTGATGACGTTGTCCGCCGTGTGGAGGGCGTCGCTGTACTTGAAGTCGATCTCGTGCTGGCTCTCGGCCACCTCGTGGTGCGACGCCTCGATCTCGAACCCCATCTCGGTGAGGGCGACGATGATCTCGCGCCTGACATCCTCCGCAAGGTCGGTCGGCGCAAGGTCGAAGTAGCCGCCGACGTCCTGAAAGAGCGTGGTCGGCCTGCCGTCCACCATCCGGAAGAGGAAGAACTCGAGTTCCGGGCCGGTGTTGAAGATGTAGCCGTCCCGTGCCGCATCCTCCATGGCCACGCGGAGCACGTGGCGCGGGTCACCCTCGAACGGCTTGCCGCTGCTCGCCTTGTAGACGTCGCACATAAAGCGCGCCACCGTATACTCCCGGGGCCGCCAGGGCAGGAGGGTGTAGGTGGAGAGGTCGGGTTTGAGCACCATGTCGGATTCCTCGATCCTGACAAACCCCTCGATCGACGACCCGTCAAACCCGATCCCGCCGGTCAGCGCCTTCTCTGCCTGCTTCACCGGGATAGCGACGTTCTTGGGCATGCCCAGGACGTCCGAAAACTGGAGACGGAGGAATCGGACGTTATCCTGTTCGATGCGCTCGAGCATCTCTGAGGTGGTGTTTGGTGGTGGCATGAGGAAGGAAGGTTCCTTCCCACAATATTTATACTTGGCGACATAACACCTACAGGAAGTCTCTCCCCCTGCTACCCGCACCTTCGGAACCGCAGGGGCCGGAGAGCGACCCTGTGATGGCGATGTGCGGTATAATCGGCGTAATGGACAGGACACGCGGGACGATGGACGGCTCCGGCATCAGGCAGGCTCTCTCCATGATGAACGAGCGCGGCAGCGGCGAGGGGGCGGGCTACGCGGCCTACGGCATTTATCCCGACTACCGGGACTGCTACGCGCTCCACGTCTTCTTCGATGACGCTTGCGAGAGCAAGAAGACCGTCGACGCAACGCTCGCGCAGTGGGGGACGGTCGAGCACAATGAAGCGATCCCCACTTACGACCAGCCGAACCTCCGGGCGGTCCACACTCCGTGGCGCTACTTCTTCAAGCCCGACCCCTCCCTCGCGCCCGGGAGCGCATCGCCGGAAGATGATATCGTCAGCGCGCTCGCGATGCGGGTCAACGCCGCCCGACGGGGCGCTCTCATCGTCTCCTCCGGGAAGAACCTCGGTGTCTTCAAGGCAGCCGGCTGGCCCGAAGACGTGGCGAACTTCTACCGGATCGAGGACTACGAGGGCTACCTCTGGCTTGCGCACAACCGCTACCCGACCAACACCCCGGGATGGTGGGGAGGTGCGCACCCCTTCAACCTCCTCGACTGGAGCGTCGTGCACAACGGCGAGATCACCTCCTATGGTACCAACCGGCGCTACATCGAGAGTTTCGGCTACACCTGCACGATGTTCACCGACACCGAGGTCGTCGCCTACTTAATCGACCTCCTGGTGCGGCGGCACGGTCTCGATATCGACTTCGCGGTCCGGGCACTCGCCCCGCCCTTCTGGGAGGAAATCGATCAGATGCCGGAGGCCGAGCAGGAATGGAACAGCGCCCTGCGGCTTGCTTACGCACCCGCGATGATGAACGGACCGTTCGCCATCGTGGCCGCGGATGCTCGAACAATGGTCGGGTTCACCGACCGGAGCAAACTTCGGCCGATGGTCGTCGGCGAATGCGGAGACCGGCTCTACATCTCAAGCGAAGAGGCGGCGATCCGGGCCATGGAACCAGGCGTCGAGTCGATCGTGATGCCGGCCGTGGGTGAGCCGGTGATCGGGAGGGTTGCCCGGTGATGATCGGGAGCCTCCCGCCCCGGTACCGGGTCAGCATCGACCGGGAGCGGTGCATGGAGTGCGAGCGGTGCATCAACAACTGTTCCTACGGCGTATTCAGGCGGGACGGCGACCAGATCCTGGTCAACTCCCGGAACTGCACCGCCTGCCACCGGTGCATCGCCTGCTGCCCCCGGGACGCCATCAGCCTCGAGGAGCATCCCTGCGACTACCGGAGCCACCCCCTCTGGACCCGGGAGGCCCGGGAGACGATCTACCGGCAGGCGCAGACCGGCAGGATCATCCTCGCCGGGATGGGCAACGCGCTCGATTACCCGGTCATCTTTGACCGCCTGGTCCTGGATGCCTGCCAGGTCACGAACCCCAGCCTCGACCCGCTCCGCGAGCCGATTGAACTCAGGACGCATATCGGGAAGAAACCCTCAAGGCTGGACCTCAGGCGGAACTCGAACGGGGACGTCGAACTCCGGACCCGGGTCACCCCGAACATCCGGGCCGAGACCCCGGTCATGCTCGGCCATATGAGTTACGGGGCGATCAGCCTCAACGCCCAGCTGGCGATGGCCCGGGCGGCACAGGAGACCGGGACGTTCATGGGCACCGGGGAAGGCGGGCTGCACGCTGCTCTCCACCCCTACCAGGACTGGATCGTCGTCCAGGTGGCTTCGGGGAGGTTCGGCGTGAACATCGATTACCTGGAGCGGGGCGCAGCCATCGAGATCAAGATTGGCCAGGGCGCAAAACCGGGTATCGGCGGGCACCTCCCGGGCGAGAAGGTCTGCGGGGAGATATCCCGCACCAGGATGGTCCCGGAGGGGAGCGATGCGATCAGCCCGGCGCCGCACCATGATATCTACAGCATCGAGGACCTCTCCCAGCTCGTCCGGGGGCTCAAGGAGGCGACGGAGTGGAAGAAGCCGGTCTTTGTCAAGATAGCAGCCGTCCATAACGCCGCCGCCATAGCCGCGGGTATCGCCCGGTCGCCGGCCGACGCCGTCGTCATCGACGGGTTCCGGGGCGGGACCGGTGCGGCACCACGGGTCTTCCGCGACCATGTCGGCATACCGGTCGAGGCTGCGGTCGCGAGCGTTGATGCGAAACTCCGCGACCAGGGGATCAGGAACGAGGTCTCGGTCATCGCGAGCGGGGGTATCAGGGGGAGTGCCGATGTGGCGAAAGCGATCGCCCTCGGCGCCGATGCGGTCTACGTCGGGACCGCGGCTCTGGTGGCGATGGGGTGCCGGGTCTGCGGGAACTGTTACCGGGGGCTCTGCCCCTGGGGGATCGCCACCCAGCGCCCGGACCTGGTGCAGCGCCTGGACCCCGGTGTCGCGGCAAACCATGTGGCAAACCTGATTCGTGCGTGGACGCTCGAACTCGCCGAACTGCTCGGGGCGGCCGGGATCAACAGCATCGAGAGCCTGCGGGGCAACCGCGACCGGCTCCGGGGATATATGCTGGATGAGAGCCTGCTTCGGGTTCTTGATGTCAGGCCGGTGGGGGCGTGAGGGATGGGGACCTGTGAGCAGGCGCACCAGAGGCCTACCTGTCCGTCTTGTGGGAACGGTCCCTCAAAGGCGTATAACTTTCTCAACCGGTGATCTGCAGTAACGGAATACATGCGTAGATCGTCGCACGCCGGCCTCTCCCCTTCCTGATGACCTCGATGATATGCTCCTCGCTCATACCCTTGAGTAATCGCCGGGCACTCGTCTTTGGAATCCCGGATATTCTGACAAAATCCGATGCTTTGAATATCTGGCGGGAAAATATGGTGTCTATCGCCGAAACAGCGTACTGCGGTCGGGTGATCTCCGGGACTCTTGTTTTCATCTCCTCATACAACCTCAGGATCTCCCTGGCTTTCTGAGAGTTTTCCATTGCTTGTTCGTTTATCGCACGTAAAAAGAATGAAATCCAATGATTCCAATCTCCTTCGGTTGAGATCGAAAGAAGCGCCTGATAGTACTCGTCCCTGTTCTGTTCCAGATATGAACTGATATAAAACGTCGGCCTTGACAGAAGTCCCTTAGTATACATAATTAAAGGAACAAGCATCCTCCCTATTCTGCCATTTCCGTCTCTGAACGGGTGGATGAGCTCAAATTGCGCCTTCAGTACCGCGATCTGAACAAGAGGATCTTTCTCCTCGCTATGCAGGTACTGCTCCCAGTTTGAGAGGGCGTCAGGGACGAGAAAGGGATATGGTGGTACAAAGATGGCCTGCTCAATGGGCTGCCCGGGTCTTGCGATATAATTCTGGATTGTTCGTAGTTGGCCTGGCTCGTTATACCGGCCGCGTGCGTTGTTGAGGAGAACGGCATGCAGTTCCTTTATCATATTCACATGGAGAGGCTTGCGTTCAAGGTTCTTCTCTGCCAGCCGGAGCGCTTTCCGATAATTGACGATCTCTGCGATCTCATCTCGTTTCTTGGGGTTCACGTCTCCATCGGGGTCGGCCTCAAACACCAGCACCTCTTCAAGCGACGCCCGTGTGCCTTCAATACGCGACGAAAGCACTGCTTCACGGTTGATCAGCGGGGAGATCAATATCTCGGGGTTGACACTCGCCTGAAGAATTTCGTCATAGCGTGCAAGCGACGCGTTCGCTTTGCCAATCAGCGAAACATGCTCTGCCCAGTCGATGCAGTTCAGGGGGAGTTGATTTGGTTCGTAGGGTTCGGGCATATTCACATCTCCGGGAGCGACATTGCGCCATGCAAGGGATCTTATGTATCATATCTCCACAACGATGATATACGATCTCTTTTGTGTACCATAATTAAGAGTTTTTGGTCCACAAACCAGGTTTGTGTCTCATAGATGACGCACAACCGTTTGGTCCCTCTGCGGGGTTTGATTCTCCCCGGGATCTCCTTTTACCGCCGCACGTGAGAAGATGCGTTCTGCGAATGCCGGGCCAAACATTCACTGTGGTGACGCACCAAGTTCTCAACCCTGGAAAAACTCTAACTCGTCGATAGGAGAGGGATGGAGGATGAACTCAAAGATCTAGGGATCAGAACGCAGGAAGGGGACGATTGCCCCACTGGAGCCGTGCCGCTTCCCTCCTCCCGGAGACCCGATCGCACCGGTGCAGGCTCCAGACCCTGCCAGTGCGTCGCAGGCCTGGTGCCCTGAGCCGGAGGCACAGGAGGAGCCTCCCCTCACCCCGTCGCGACCTCGACGCACTCTTTCCTCGTCCCGATCCGGGCAAGCGCCCCGCACATCCCCGGCACATAGGCAAGCGCCTTCCCTGAGTCCACCATGATCGAGTCAAACTCATTCATCCGCGGCGAGACGACCATGCAGGTGTCCGTGATTACCCGGGCGCCGCTCCGCTCGATCACGGCCACGAGGTCAGAGTTCTTCTCCGCAACCCCGGCTGATGCGAAGATGTAGAAGGGTTTTGTCGTCGTCTTCCCCTTGAGGAGACCCGCGAGTTCCTCAAGTTCGTTGCTTGAACAGTGCGGGCAGCCAACCGCGACCGCCTCGACCTCCTTCTCCGCAAAGAGGGCCTCGACCTCGTCCTGGCTCACCGTCACCCGCTCAAGGTCGTCGGTCTTAAACGAGAAGACCCGGGCCTCGGGGGTGATCTTATCAACATGGAAGAGCGCGACCGCGCCGGTCGCCGCCATCGCGGCTCCGAGCGCCTTGAGCTGGTCGCGGTTCGGCCTGATGCCCTCGAAGATCGGGATCCGGTTTCCCACCTTCTTCCCGGCGACATGCCCGATCGCCCCCCAGTGGTTGGCCCGCGGGCCTGTGCCCTCCTCGACCTCGACGACGACCTGCGGCCGCCGGTTTGCGACGATATGCAGCCCGTAGTAGGGGGTCTTTCCGATGATCGCCGCCGCAAGCGCGCTTGGGCCTCCCTCCCGGTTCGTCCGGGCGCCGAGGACCGAGTTTGCGTAGGCGACCGCCGAGGACTCGGACCAGGCTAGGTGCTCCCCGTATTCTGTAATATTGAGGTAGTAGGGGGTGCAGGTGCACTCCAGTTTGATCCCGAGCTTCCGGTAGGCCTCGACGACCAGGGCCTGGTTGCGGGCAAACTCCTCCTTGATCCCGAACTCCCGCCAGCCCTCCTGCGGCATCCCGATCGGGTTTAAGACCGTCGGGACCGCCACCCGGGCATCAAGACTCTGCAGCCAGGCAAGTCCCCACTTCCCGATGGTCTTGTAGGACGCACCGCTCACCTGGGCGCTCGTGATCGGGATCAGTTTCTCGGCCTCGTAGACCTCCCCGAGCGCGACCAGGATCTCCATCATCT
>Ga0209612_1001510_pt1 | contig 18645 bp, 27 predicted proteins | sample BioC12SIPDNA_FD_185746 | JGI IMG/M metagenome (GOLD analysis project Ga0209612, IMG submission 185746) | Anaerobic biogas reactor microbial communites from Washington, USA - Biogas_R1_B C12 SIP DNA (SPAdes) (version 2) | ecosystem: Engineered > Bioreactor > Anaerobic > Unclassified | place...
GTTGGCAAAGCCCGGCCGAACGCCTCAACCAACACCGTTACCATGAAAACTGGCTCCAAAACCTCCTGGTCTCCGCTTCTCTCGGTGGATACCAACATCACCCTCCCCAAAATCCGTGACGGTCAGGGTTTTCTCTTAGGAGTTGTATCGACGAAGAAGAGCTTCCATCCGTCCGATGCGGGGCGCCGTTTGATGAATCGTGGAAACTCCGCATCCGGAGGGCTGGCCAGCCGATGGTCACCGATGAATCGCCCCGGGCAGCCGCAGATGGCGCAGGGCCCGGGGTTCTCTTTCGGCTTGCGATGCCAGTCCCTCGGATCGACGCTCTGAGGTGCCGAGTCGATCGTGATGAGTCTCCCCGACTTCCGTCGGAGAACCCATCTGCATGACTCAGCGGCCGGGTCCTGGATGCGCCGATGTTCGCCTGGGCTCTTCTCCGGGCAGCCGCAAATCGGGCACGTTCCGGTTGTGCGTGCCGGCTTGCGGTGCCACTCGCTTGGATCGGCTTCAAGCTTCACGTCGAGTGCCGACTTCTTCGTAGTGGTGTCAACGACCACTTCCCGCCAGCCTTCTGGCGACTTCAGCCGCTTCACAAATCGCGGGAACACTGCCCCCGGATCTTCCACGCGTCGATGCAGTCCGCGGTACTCGGAAGGAAAACCGCATATCGAACACGGTCCGCTCGAGTTCGCCGGTCGCCGGTGCCATTCGTTCGGCTTCGTTTCCATCACGCACCCCCTTCCGAGTCGATCGACTGCCACCGAATCCGGCGGCGTGTCCCCACGTCGGTGATGGTCTCCGCGGCCTTGCGAACGTCGGCGGCCTCGACATAAACGGCCGTGACCGCTCGATCGCTCGCAAGCTGCTGGGCCTGGTCCAGCACGGCGGCGGTCAGTTCGGCCGCCACCAGGCCCAGAAGACGGTGGGCTCGCGTGGAGATGTACCCGGTACCAGGGCACCGGCGGATCCCGCCGCTGCTTTCCGCGTCGACGCCGGCGGCGCGTGAATCGCCGGCGGCGGATCCGGAAGCCCCACGGCGATCGCCGCGGCCGTCGCCTGCATCGGCGTCGGAGTACTCCGCGGCCTGGCTTCGGCCGGGGCCGCTGATTTCCGCGTCCGTCGACGGGTTTTTTCCTTCGCCGGCGGCGTCACGATGAAGCATCTCGGGGCACACCCACCAGAATCGGCCGCCGGTTCGCATGACCTCTTCGTTGTGCTCGATCAGCTCGCCCAGCGGCATCTGCCGGACGGGCATCCCGCCTGCCTGGCGGGGATTGCGCGGAACGTCCAGCGGTGACTGGGGGTGCCACGGAGTTTCGCGGTCGACCGTGATGACGGTCACTAGGTCGGTGCCGACGAGACCGGCGAGGGAGGTTTCGGGTTGAGTCGATATCGACATGGGGTCGTTTCCTTTCGGTTGGAGTTGATTGAAAGCCTCTTCTCTGTCCGTTTCGTGCCCGCCCGGGGTTGGCACTTCCAGGAATTGGAAACCGGACGGGATGCCTCAAACCGCTGGTTCCTCGGGGGACTACTCGATTCCCACGTCGCCACGTTCAGCGGCCCGGAAGGCTGCCTTGACCGAGGGAGAGCCCTCGCAATTCATCGCTGGCCTGACTGGCTCGCCGGCACAATTGAACGTAACGGTGAACCGGAGGGAACCGTCTGCGTCTCTCGATTCCCAGATCGTCACGGCTCCACGTCGCTCCATGATGGTCCAGGTCATGGGGCACCCCCTGCCAAGGCCTTGAGTTCGGCCAGTGCGTCGCCGGCCTCGCAGTCAATCAGCCGTGCGCCCGGCAAGTAGATCATGGCCCGGGCGATGGCTCGTGCGCGGGCCTGCGGATCTCCAGGCGGGATCGGCTCAGTGTACCCGCCGCCGAAGTCGCCTTGCACCCTGATGGATCGGTCGCCGGCAATCACGAGGCGTGGGTGAGTGGGTCTCATCGCGTCACCTCCATCAACTGATGATCCCGGCCTGCTCGGATGGCGATGTCCTGGACGATTCGATAGTCGTCGCCCAGCCGGTCAATCAGCCGTTGTCGGTCGAGGTCGAACCGCCGCCGCTGTCGGCCGATCAGAGAATCACGTCGGGCTGCGATTTCGCCACGGAGCGACTCAGCCAGCCATGCGGCTTGTGGATTGAGGTGGGGTGCCACCGAAGACGCGTGCATAGATTCACGCATAGATTTCCCCTTGCGCGCACGACAATCCCCACGGCCTGGTTAAGAAACGGCCCTCAAAGAAGCCGTCCTTCTGGGCGTCGCTCCCCGGCCTACGCCGGATCGCAGCTTCAGCCAGAAGCCAAACCGTGGGGATTGTCGCTCTGTGCTCATTGGTAAGACCTTTGAGGTTGCGGGTTCTTACGCCCGGTTCGGTGTGGTCCAGATACTTGCCACCGAACACGAGCAATCTACTTCCTGGACGGGCCCCCTGTCAAGCTTTCTTGCGCTTCTCTTGCAAAGCCGCTCTGCCAGCCCGACGCCTGCCAGGTGGCCCGGATCGGCACGGGGGAGCTGCTGGGAGGGCTCGCGGCGATCGCCGGCGGTTTCAGCGGCGCCCGCGGCGTCGGGCACGTCGACCACGATCGTCGCCACAACTCGCCGCGTTCGGATCGGGCGGACGGTGGTGACCGCCTTCGGCCGGGCCTGTCGAAACCGGCGAGCCACCTCCACCAGGTCATGCTCCGCGACGATGATCCTCGCGCTGCAGTCGCCCACGTATTCCACGGCTACGAGGGGAGTGGCGGCGTGGACGGTGATCGTCGCCGGCAGCACGTTCCCGGCCTGGTCGGTCACGAGAAACGGAGCCGGCGGGGCCGGGGTTGGTGTTTCTCGATCGGTCACGTCGAAAACTCCTATCTTGCCATTCGCGTCTAAGGCCCCCAGCAGCCCCGCTATTGCATTTCGCCGTCTGGATGACTCCAAGATCGTCCGCACCTCCGATCGCTTGCCAGCCGATGCCTCCGGAGGCCGTTCTTCCGTCACCCGATGTCTCGCCCCCTCATGTTCCGGTTCCCTGGGTCTTTTCGGCTGCTGCCAGGTGCAACAGCACCTCCGCCAGTTCCGGCCCCAGCCAGGCGGCGAAGTCGGCGGCGATGGCTTCGCCTCGTTCGTTGCAGCTCTTGAGGCAGAGAAGAGCGTCGGCCTGGTGGGGCACGGGTACGAGCTGTGCCATCCGCTGGAGCTGCTCTTGCTGGAAGGCGGCAAGGCGCAACGCCCGGAAGAGAATCGCCGCGAGACTTTCGACTTCTTGCCGCGAGAAAGTCAGCTCGGTGTCGGCGTCGATCTGGTCGCGCTCGAGGTTGAGGAGGCGGTCCTGGAAACTCACGATCTCACTCCCGGTTCATCGTGTTGGCTGCCGCGCTGGCCGCCGGCATGGGGCGTGGGGTGCGGTTGTCGCGCGGTGCGTTCCGTTCCAGGGTGGTGTGGATCTTTTCCAAGAGGTCATTCGTCTTGTCGATTCGCGGATCCGCCGCCGCTGCGGGCACGGGCACGACTGGCGTAATCAAGTCCCCGGGCTTCGGCCCGCCGATTTGCCCGGCTGTCTGCGGGGTGGCGGGAGTGCGAGTTTGGCCCCGCCGTTCCTCCCAATACCGCTTCAGTTCTGCTTGAGTGTCGGCCGAAAGTGCGTCGCGAAAATTGCCGGCGCTTTCGATAATCATTTTGTCGCCGCGGCCGGCAAACGAGCCCAGGAATCGCGTCATGCCCCAGAGTTGCCGCCCCATCCATGCTTCCACGTCGCGGCCTTCGCTCTTGAGCGAGGCAACCCGATCTTCAATGATCGCTTCTGCAAGCGCCCTGTCCCGGCCCTCTGGGATGTCTTGTGCCTCTCGCCGACGGGTGGCCTCGCCTGCGATCCGGGTCCGCCGCAATCCGGTATCGACTTCCGGCAGCATCGTTTTTTGGATGGCGAGCTGCGTCCGCTCGGCCTCAGGCAGAGCGACCATTTGTTCCCGGAAAGTCTGCTGGCCCTGTTGGGTCATCAGCGCTTCGTAAAACGTCTGCGCTTCGATCGAACCGAAGAACTTCTTCTGCTCTTCGGCGTCCATCGTGCCGAGTCGCTTCTTTACCTCCGCCATCTGTTTTTCGGCCGACAGCCCTTCAAAGCCGCCTCGTTGCAGCAGGGCCTGGTAATAGGCCCGCGCGCCGGAGTCCACCTTGGACACATCGAGAGTCTGAAGACCGCCCGCGAGCTGCGCCAGCAACTCCTCATCCTTCATACCGAGCTTCCCGGCGAAGAGAGCCGGCTCCGCCGCGGCCCGTGCAATCTCTTCCATCCGGTATTGGGTAACGTCGCTCGCCTGATAGAGCTTCGAGAGAACGGCCGTGGCGTCGCCGGTCTCCGCCTTGCCCATTGCGGCCTGAATCTTCGCCGTCGCGCCGATCGTCGGAATGACATCGGTGACGACGCCCGACTTGGACAGATCCTCGAAGACTTTGCGCTCTTCGTAGAGGCCGGTCGATTTCAATTTGTAATGGAGGCCGGCCGCTTCGTCCTCAGACTTCCCGACGCCTCGTTCATACGCCTTTCGCGCGGTTTCAACCAGTTGCTGCGCCTCTTCGGGCGACTTTGCCAGTCCGGCGAGTTCCGCCAGCCCCGCCCGCGAGTCCTTCATCCGGTCGAAGGCCGCTTGGGCTTCGGCGTCGAGGTCATGGAACATTTGCACCGCCTTGCCCAGCAGGGCGGCGATCGAAGCTATGCCTGCGGTGTATTGCACGAGGTTGCGGAGTGCTTTGTCGCCAAAGGCATCTTCCCCCGAGTCCGATGCGCGTTTGTATTGGCTCTCCACTTGCTCGACCGCTCGACGGTACTGGTCGAGTGACAGTTTGTTCTTGTCGTACAAATGCTTGAGTTCGCCGATCTTCTGGTTGTACCGCTCCTGGGGCGTTTGTATCGACCGCAGCGTCTGAGCAGCCGCCCGTTCCATCTTGGCGTTTTCGTTGGAAACGTCCTTCGTCGCCCGCCCGATCGCCTTCAGCGCCGCCTCCACGCCCCCCTCGGCGTTCTCGATCCGCTTGAACTTCTGCCACATCTTGGCTTCGTCGGCGTCCATTTCGACAACGATTTGCGGATTCGCCATGGCCGTCACTCCTATAGGGTGTTTTTGTATTCGCCGCTGTCACTCGACCTTGACCGCAAACATTACGTCCAGGCGGTCGCGCACGTCCTGCCAGCAGTTCATGAGGATCTTACCCGCCGCGTCCCCATACTCAGACCGGACCGCTTCGCCAGCGGATCGGAAAATCTCAGCAATCACCGCAAAACCCCGTTCCACGTCCGCCAGGCTCACAGTTTGCTCGGCTTCGTGGAGGTACTTGAGTTCCTCGCGTTTGGCCCGCCAATGTCGGATCAATTCGAGCGAGCTGGTGTCGGCCTCCCCATCGTCGCCGGGCACGTCGACCTCTCGCAAGAACCCGTACAGCCAGCGCACGACGGCCTCCACGTCGATCGTGGCGCCTTGCACCGGCATCCCAAACCGATCTGCCAGGTCGTCGAGGGTCTTGTGGGCCAGGTGCCCCGACCAGGCCCGCCAGGTCGCCCTCGGGACGGACCCGTAGTGTTCGGCCCGCAGATCATCGTCCCGTCGCTTTTCCACCCGTCGGAGGGCCGCCGCCTGGTCGCGCGTCGGCTTCTCCCCTCTCCTCATCCGCTCGGCCGCCTCGATTGCCAGGCGACGATCGAGTTCTGCCGATCCGGATCGTGGCTTCGTGGTCGATTTCGTCTGTTTCCGTTGTTTTCCGCCCATTTCACCACTCCCGCGTGCGCGTCGGCGCTTACCAGAAAATCACACCCTCACGCAAAAAAACGCCGCTGGATGGACGGGCTTCGCCCCGGGCGGCCCCCCGGCAAAGGACCCAACCACCCCCGGGGGGGTGTCCGCAAACACGGACGGGACGGGGGTGATGATCGGCCCCCCGCCCCGCCGCAAACCCAACCCGAGGAGAAGCGGGTTAGTCAATCATCGCCGGCGGAAACTTGAGCCGGGGGTATTCGCCCGATGTATCGAAGAACGCGGGTCTGACCGCGGCGGCTGTGCGAAGTCGTTTCAAGTCCTCGTTTTTTGCGTCGAATCGTGCGCCCGCGGCATGGTACGCGTCCGCCCGGCGTTGGCGGCGGTAAAGTGATTGAAGCCATCGCCAGAGGCGATCAAGGTCGGATTCGTTCAAGGCGAGTTCGTTCGCCAAGTCGATCATCTCGCCCACGTCCTGGTCGGTGGGAGAGAGGTAGCGGGCCAAAATGCCAGCCACCCGCTCCCACTTCCCTGCGGCGATTACCTCCGCCTTCTGGCGCTCGGCCTCGCGTTTTTCGGCCTCGATGCGGGCCTTGTCGATCCGCATGCGCTGAATCAGATTCTCCCCGCCGGGCGGCTCGCGAAACAGCTCAACGTGTGTCCGACGGTACGCCGCAAGAGCAAACTCGTTGAAGTGGGGCCGAATGTCCGGGCGCCGCTGGAGAAACTCCAGCACGCGATAGCCGAACGCACAAGGATGTAGGCCCATGAATCCCCTGGTGTCCTCGATATTTGATCGACCGTCTTTGTCGCGGCCGTTCATAACCTCGAATGCTTGCTGCTCGCTCATTGCCGTGATGTCTGAGAGGTGGCGAGCGTAGTAGGTTCTATCCGGGTCGATGATGTCTTTGAAGGTCAGAACGGCCCGAAGATCATCATCCGAAAAACCGTGCAGGTCGCAGGGCGTGAACGGCCGTTCCAATTTCGGCCCGGCGGATTTCGCCGGCTCGTTTTTGGTCGAGACCGTGGGGCCGGCCGGGGGCACCGCGAATGCCGCTTTCTCTTTCGTTCCACTCGACATAGCTCTTCTCCTTGGGGTTTGGTGTAAACACTTACTTCTTGACTCGTGCGGCGAGTTCAGCAACCACGGCATCGAACGATTTCACGCCGTTGATCATGCGAAGTCGCTGCGCGTCGCCGGCAAGGTACAATCGGCCGTTGGCGACTTTGGCGGGATCAACTCGATGTCGAATCGCCCTGTGGAAATGGGCCGCCGCCTGGTCGATCAGGTCTTGCCAGTAGGCTTTTTGCGGTTCGGTGATTTCGGTACCGGGCCAGCCGGCGGCCTTGAATTCGCCGCTCTTGATGACCACGGCCCGGATGCCGGCCTTCGCAAATAGCTCGGACCGATCGTACAGCCCCACGAACATCCCGACGCCGCCGATCATCGCGGTGGGCACGTTTGCATAGAGTTTTTCCGCCTGTGCGGCGATCCAATAAGCAGCGGCCGCACAAAGATCCTCCGCAAATGCGAAGACGGGTAGCCGGCTCCGGGCCTCTTGCACGGCCGCTGCCAAGTCCTGCGTACCGGGCACCGAGCCACCAGGCGAGTCGATCCGGAGCAGAACGGCGTCGGCCTGGTCGACCAGCTCGCCGAGTTGTTGTCGAAGAGTGAGTAAGCCGGCTTGGCCTGGTCGATCCGATTTCGTAAGAAATCCCTCGATATCGAGAACACCAACGCGCTTCCCGTCGACGTGGAGGATCGCCGGCTCGGGCGGTGGCCCGCCGAAGAAAGCCGCGAGTGCCGACTTGCTCCCGGTAATCGCGATCGCATCCCGCGGATTTCCGCGTCGCCGGCCGCGGCGATCGACGGCTACCACCTGGACCCGCCCCGCCCAATACGATAGCAAGCCGTAATACCGCGGATCGACGGCGAGAAGCTCGCCCTCGAAACTCTGCAAGAGTTGCTGCGGTGGTGAGAGTAAGACCGGCATGAGGGGAATCCGTTCGCTGGGGCGAGTGTCAGGCGCGACGCGCGAAGTAGGCTTTTTTGTCCGTGTTCACCTCGGCGAGATACTGCCTGTGCAGGTCGGGATTCTTCTGCACGACTGTGGAGACCGCTCTCTGCCGGGCCCGGATGGGATCCCGCCCACTCTGCTTGGCCACTTCGGCTTCAACCATTTCCTCGAATTCGTCGATCGCTGACATGGTGTATTCACCTTTTCCGTTGTTCCGGCCCGGGGGAGGCTCGCGACTGGCCGGCGGCGCCGCGAGCTTGTGGTTACGACTCGTTCCCCCTTGCGTCGGGTGCCCCGCTCAAAGCTGGATGTCTTCGACGCCCGGCCGGTCGTTCCCGCGAAGGAAGTCGTCGATTACCTCGCGTGGCCAAACTACCCGCGCGCCGATCCGAACCGGCTGCGGAAACCGATCTGCGGCAACAAGGCGTTGGATTGTCCTTTCGGAAACCCGGCACTTTTCGGCCGTTTCACTGATTCGTAATAGTTCCATGTTCAGCCTCCCGAAAGACTTGATTTGGTTCTGACGCTCATTGTCGCCGCATGTCGCAAAATGTCAAGTATGTGCTGTTTTGCGTCAGTTGCGGGATCGTCGCCGTGGTGGTCTACTGGGCTTGTTTAGCCCGCCGGCTGCGCTGAACGGCGCGACGCCAACAAGCCTTCGGTCGCGGCCGGCGGGCTTGGCTTTTCTCACGGTGGCTCAGAACGGAATTTCGTCACCAGGTTGCGCCTCCCCGGGATCGTTGGCCGGCTCGGGCGCCGGCGGCGTCTGTGCTGGGGTCGCATGATGTTCTCCTGCTACCGGCACACGGCACCGAATGCAGTCGACCATCTTTCCGCCGAACATCGTCTTGGCTCGGTACAGGACGATCGGACGGCCCGACCAGGCTTCCGTTTCCGGCCCGTAGCATTCGGCGATTTGCAGCGCGTTCGTCTTGTTCAATGGCAGGGACTTTTTCGCGTTGGCGAAGTGAACCACGGGTTTGGCCGGCTCATCGTCGTCGAGGGTTTCGAGCACAACCTTTTCGACGATGACCGCGAATTCCCGGCCTGGGGGAATGTCCGAGGCCTTCAAACGGTCGGTCTGGTACTGGTCGAGGATGTTCATGTTCGCCTCGCTGTTGAGGAAATGGGATGCTCCACGAGGAAGTCAGGGTCAGTGGGTTCGTCAGCTTCTGCATCTTCGGCCGATTCGCCGGCGGGCCAGCGAAGATCAAGCAGCCGGGCCACGTCGGCGTCCGGGGGATCAATTCCAACAGTTCGATACATGTGCCCGAGGGCTCGCTTGAGAACGTGAATCCGATACCCAAGCCGCTGGTCGGCCGTCGAGTCACTCGGCCACGTCTTGCCGAGCCGGCGGCATGCGCTGACGATGTTCGCGGCAGTCACGCGGAAACCCTCCGTGGCAGAGCACAGGCTCGCGGCCGCGTCACGGCTCAGCCGACGCCGTTCGATGTCCGGCCAAGCGATTTCGAGCCAGGCCCGGACCGCCACGGCCTGGTCGGGAGTCAGTTTGTTCGGCTTCGTCGTCATAGCTCGTTCCCGAGGCGGTTGTGGGGAGTCGGGCATCCGTCAACCTCCGTAAGGTGTGAATTCGTCAAACGGCTGGAATCTCGGCCCGTCGGAGAACCGGCCCGTCGGTCCGTCGAAAGTCAAGGGGTATTCGCCGCAAGGCCCGTTGCGGTTCTTCTCGAGGAACAGGTAAGCCTTGCCCATCACGTCCGGATCGTCACGGTCAACGCGCTCCGGTCGGTGGAGGAAGGCGATAACGTCCGCGTCTTGCTCGATGTCGCCGGATTCTCGGAGGTGGCTCAGCCGAGGCCTGGTCTCGCCCTTTGCTTCGGCCGCTCGCCCGAGCTGTGCCAGGCAAAGAACCGGGACCGCGAATTCCGCGGCGATGTCCTTCAAGTCGGCTGTGATCTGTGCAACCTGTAAGTACCGCGTCTGCCGCGGGTCTGCCGGTTGCAGTCTCGTCAGGTAATCCACCACAACCAGGTCGATGGAGTGCTTCTGCCGGCGGAGCATGACCTCCCAACGGATCTCGGCAACCGTCATCCGCGGCCGATCAACCAGGTGGAGGTGCTGAACCGGCAAGTCCAGATTGCCCGTGACGAGCCGGCTGCGGTCATCGTGGCTCAACGATCGGCTCCGGATGGCCTGCAAGCTGACGCCGGCCCGATTCGCCAAGATCCGCTCGGCCAAGGATCTCGCCGGCATTTCGAGCGTCACAATCAACGCGTGCCGGCCGTGTTCTGCGAAGTACAAGGCCACCTGCGTTGCGAGCGCCGTTTTCCCCATCGAGGGGCGGGCGGCAAGGATCGCCAATTCTCCGGGGTAGAGGCCGCCGATTTCAGTGTCAAACGACTTGAAGCCGATCGTCCGGCCGATCGGCTGGCTTGCCGGCTCTGCCAGGTCCTGGAGCGTCTGCGCGAAGAGAACCGGCGTGTCGATCGATCTCGGCCCGTCGGCCCTGGTGACGGCCAGCAAACGCTCCGCTGTGCTGCTGGCGATCGCCGCGGGGGCCTGGCTGTCGTCGTAGGCGTCGACCAGGGCGCCCGTCGTCTCGCGAATGAGCCGGCGGCGCTGTGAGTGCTTCAGGACGATTTGGGCGTGGTTCGAGGCGTTCGCCGGTATCCCGGTCTCTTGGAGGATCTCGGCCAAATACGCGTGTCCGCCGATCGCTTCCAGGTCCCCATTACTCCGCAGCCGATCCAGAAGGAGAACCTCGTCAACTCGCGAGCCGGCCGCGTACAGACCGACAATGTGGCCGAAGAGCCGGCGGTTTGCGTCGACGTAGAAATCATCGGCCCCGAGCTGCTGGGCGATCTCGGGCACCCGAGAGGGCTCCAGGAGCAAACAACCGATCGTCGACCTCTCGGCCGTCGCATCATGCGGCGGCAGTCGATCGAGAATCTCGGAGTTGACGGGGGCCCGGTTCATCTCGCGTGCCTCCGATCCGGCCCGTCGAGAGGAAACACAGTTCCGGCAGTCAACCGGCTGAAGATGCGATCGTCGAAGATTTCGGCCAACGCCGGCGGCTCAAGATTCGTGATGTAGATGGCGATGTTCCCGGCGTGGAATTCCCGTTCGTCGAGCATGCGCTTGACCACCGAATAGGTCAGCTCGTTCGTCCGCCGCTGCGCCAGCTCGTCCAGAATCACGAGAGCCTTGCCGGCCAGCCGCTCCCACTCGGCCGCCACGTCGCCGGGCTGGCGTTGCATCGTGAAGTCCGAAAGGGAGTCGACGGAGTGGTAGGCTGCGGTGTCGGCGAAGTCAGCCAGGCAGAGCGCCGCCCTGGTCTTGCCGCTCCCGACGGGGCCGTGGAGAAGCAGGGGCCATGGAGCTTCGCCGGCAACGAGCTGGCGGAACACGTCGACCAATCGCCGGTCAACTTGGTTCATGCCGCGGGGCAGGCCGAGAAGCAACCGCCGTTCAGGCCGATCCCGCAGTCTGAGCTTGGCCATTCGCGCCGTATCGGCTGTGCACTCGTGTTGGGTCAATAGCTTGTCGAAGTGGTTTTCCATTGCCGTTTCGGCCTCCGCGTTCGTCCTGCGCTTTCGAGAGCCACGTGTTCAGGAATCGGGGCATCCCCTTAGGGGTCTTGCGTTTCTCGGGATTGTCGTTGCACCACTGTCTCGCCTTCCGGCATTCGGCCACGATGTCCAGGCCGGGGAAGGCCTCCGCGTACTCGTCAACCTTCGTCTGCGTCAGGTGCCAAGTCTTCGCGCCGGTCCCGACCGTTCGAAATTCCAACACAACCTGCCCGGCGTCCAGCTCAGAGCCGTTCGGAGAAGGCTCTGAGCAAAAAGACTCCGTAGGAGTCTCTTCTCTTTTTTCCTCTCCTCTCTTCTCCTCTGGTCCGCATTGTGTCCGCATCGATGCGGACGGGTTGCGGACAGCTTGCGGACAGCTTGCCGCCGCCCGTCCGGTGCGTTTCCGCTTCTGTTCGGACGCGCGGCGCTTTGCGGTGGAACCGTTGTGCTCTTCATAGCGTGGAAACTGCACACCGGTTTCCGTGATCTCAAGCCATCCGACCGAGGCCATTTGCTCAGCAAAGCCTCGCTGTTCGATTTGAGCGTCGATCATGTCCGTGCTGAGGCATTCGATTGACCCGTCCTCGGAGTGTTCGTCTGCGATCGACCAGGCACCGTGCAAGCACCCAATAACGGCCGCTTTCGGGATTCCCAGTCGCATCGCGATAAGCGCGACCTTCGGGTGTGTCCAGAGTCCGGTGCGCATCTTGATCCAACCCGCCATCAGGTGCGCCTCCGAGCATGGGGAATTCGTCGCCGTCGAGCCCGGTCCCACTCGGCCGGATCGGCGCGGATGTGGTCGGGCAGGGAGAGAAAGTCGGCCAGCAGTTGGAACTGCTCGAAGAGGGAGCCCGGCTGGTCGGGGGCGGGGCGTAGAGGGGGGGACGCCGCTCGACACAGCGGCATAGACTTGGTAGCATCCATGTGTCCAACACTCCTGAGCCCGGCCAGACCCCCTTTATCTGGCCGGGCTTTTTCGTGGGAGGGGCGTCGGCGCCGCTGCGTCGCACGGCACCGGGCCCGGTCAATAGGTTACGCGCCGCGCTGGATCAGCGCACGCTCGGCGTCGCGATTGGATTTGCGGCGAGCTGCGGGCGATTTGGGTGGTGGTGTTTTCGCACTTGTGACGGCGGACTCTCTCGCGCCGTCACGAGCTTTCGTTACTGCCTCGAAGAACTGCTGCAACGCCTCTCGCGACGTGTACCGCTCGCCGGAAATAATGATCGTCTCCAACTTGATGCCGGAGACGCCGCGGGCCCACCAGCGGTAGACGCTGGCGTGGTGAACGCGTTTACCCTTGCGCGTCTGTGGGAGCACGTTCGGCACACTGGCGATCCGAAGCGGATGATGGGAAAACAGGTCGATAGACATTTGATAGCCTCTGCCAGAATTGCTGGTGATTGCAACTCTCACGACGCTATCAAACACGATCGGGGACATGACACCGGGGACAACCGGGGACAACCGGGGACATTTTCCGGTTTTCTTGATTCAGTTGCCGTTTTTCCACCGCGACAACGCCTTCTTGACCAACTCTCTTCCGGCATCCTTCGCGTTGATCCGTTGCCAGCAGCCAGGTGCCAGCCGTTTTCGATCTTCGTCGCTCAGGCTATTCCACCGATCTCTGATTTTCGCCGGCCCCAGGTTCTCTCCCTGCCTCCACTCCTGAAACACGCGAGTCCGATCGTCCGTCGAGTTCTTCGATCCGTGTTCAGGGTCATCCTCACCGACCATAAGGTAGATAAGCTGCTTCAGCCGCGTCAGATGGTTTTCACCTAGCCGTCGCAGTAGGCCTTTGTAGTGTTCGCTTGGCCAAGCGGGATCATCACGGTCCCCACGTTTCACGGCGCCCTTCACTGCGGCATGAATCAGGTTCAATTCGACCGACACACCAGACGCAACATCAGGTGTCAGAATCGTTGATGCGTAGGAGTTCAAACAGTTCAAGGCTCCTTCCAGATGGTCTTCCAAGTCAGAAACGGTCTCAAGGACTTCCACCCTCTCGGAATCATGGAAGTCGGCGGCGATGGCTTCGAGTTCGCCGTGTGAACCAAGAATTGAAGCGACTGTGGGTAACGCCTTGGGATCGTATCTACGCAAGATATCTGCTACCCAGTATACGACTTCGCAGAATTCGACCCGGGCCATGGCTTCGACATCCGAAGCAAGGTGACGTAGCGTATCCGGACATCGATTGCCGCCGTTCAAATGCTCCGAGACGCGTTGCCGCAAATTGCCATATAGTACCTCCGCCGATAACTCCCTTGCATCGTCGATCCGGACGGGAAGACTCCCGGCGTCTTCATCATCTACGACACCGCTTTCGACCAGCGTTGCGATCTCAAGCAGATCCGCAGCCAGTTTCGCAAGACCATTGATAACACCGTCTACCATGACCCTACCTCTCGTTCAGAGCCGAGCCGGCCAGCCGGAAACCGTCGAGAGGTAGGAACGACGGCTGCCGGCCAGCCTACGCGGGGAGCTACCCCGCAAGCCCGGCAATTCGGTTGTTGATTCTATCCAATTCGCTTGGCGACTTCACGGGCGAGCGTTGAATCTCGCTCCGCGTAAATCTGGGTGACATCGGCCTTCGCGTGGCCGAGAGTGACTTGGGCCGCTTCAAGGCCAAACGCCCGCCTGATCTCCGTGGCGGCCGTATGACGCAACCGGTTGGGCGACCAGAGGGGAAGTAGCTCGGGGTCTTCGCCGTCTTCCTTCGCCGCCTTCCTTCGCTGGGCGTTGATTCGTCCGATCGCCTTGTGGATCGCGCGCCTATACGTGTCCTGGGTGTACAGGATGCCAGGTTTCCGCTCCGGGTGAGCCGTGCGGTTCGTCCCGGGCCGGTTGCCGCAAGACAGCGGCGTCTTTCGCTTTTCGTGACGGCGTTCACGGCAGAGCGCGGCCGACTCGGCCGGGCTGAAGCAGGGAGCGGCCGGGTCCCGAAGCAGGTAACGGCGCAAGAGGTCCTGGGCCTTGGGGCCGATGTACACCAATCGCGCCTTCCCGTGATGTTGGGTCTTGTGACTCGCCGGCTTGTAGACCCAGATCTCTTCGGACCGATCCACGTCGCACGGTCGGAGAATACAGATCTCGCCGGGCCGGGCGCCGGTAAGCCGCTGAAACTGCACCATGTCGGCCACCACCGGGGACAGCTCCGGGAGCGTGGCGTCAACGATCCGATCATCGACGGGGCCGATGGGCGTGGTTTCCGGGGCGGACGTCCGTCCGATCCGGAGCCCGGACACGCACGTTAACGCCTGGTAGACGGGTGAGGGGACCAACTCTTGGGACACCCCCCACTTGAAGACCCTGCGGATTGCACCGATCCGCGTATTGACCCCGACCCGAGTGAGACCGCGGTCGACCAGGTGGGCCTGAACCGCCTGGAGCGCCAGGGGGCCAAATTCGTCGACGGGCACGGACCCGAAGATTCCCCGAAGGATCTTGCAGCAGGCCTTCACCTGACCGTATTTCGTGGTGGGCTTCCCATCCTTGGAGTACCATCCCTCCGCCCAATCCAGGTAAGCGAGGCAGAGTTGGTTGACGGTGATCGGATCGACAGAGGGACCCACAAGCTGGGGCACCCGCGATTGTCGAGAGAGGGCCAGCTTGGCGATGAACCGGTCGTAAGCTTCCTTGCTTTCCTCGCTGCCGAATCTGCCGAGATAGACGGGCTTGCCGCGGTAGCTGAGATAGGCTTGGCCGTTGGGATGGCGGCAGTACTTTGGGACGCGTGGAGTCTTCGAAGCCATGGTCGTGTGCTCCTCGGAGGCCAACACCTGTCGTACGACAGGTTTGCTTGACGTTTCCGGGCCGCACTGCCGACCGTCGGCAGGTAATCTAACTCCAGATTTCGGCGGTACTTAGAACTAGTGGGCGCACCAAGACTCGAACTTGGGACCTCAGCCTTATCAGCGTGAACTGGTGGGGACACCCCCATTGCTCTTGCAAGGCGAGAACTTCGGAAAACAACGTGCTTTCCGACACTTTAGCAGTTGCGGACCGGCTTTGCAAGCATTGCGTCGGTTGAACGCTTTGCACCTATCAACGGGTCAAAATGGGTCTAAGTGGGTCAAACCTGCGACCTCAGCCCTCCTCGGGAGGCGCACGAAAAAACCCCGCCGACAATCGCCGACGGGGCTGTGCCTCGAACCGAATCGGGCGAGCTACTCGATTCCCATATCGTCCAGCAGATCATCTTGTGGGCGATGCGTGCGGCAGACATTCATCGATAACACATAACTGATCGGGTCAATATCCTCGTCCAGGTCGATCGTCTTGGGTTTGATTCCCAGTTCCCGGCACGCCCGTAAACGGGCACGTCCGTCTAGCAGTTGCCCTTTGAAGAACGCGATAGGAACGAGCTGCCCGCTTTCGGCGATGTCGGCCTTGAAGGCCTCGTACCCAGGACCGTCGAAATCCGGGATGATACTTAACGCAGGGTGGATCTCAACACCCAGGTCGACAACATTGGAATCAGTCAGAAGTCGGGCCGCCTCTCGAATTGGCAAATCCGCCACACGTGTCGTTTTTGCCTCCAGTTCCGGCCACCGTTTTGCAAACGTCATGTACCGCTGGGCGGTCCGGTCGGAACCATTGAAGTTCTCTTTCAGCCACTTGCCCCAGTCTCCGTGCTGACATCGTTCTTTCGCCTGCAAGAGCAACTCCCCGGCCGCACGAGCATGCTGCAATGCAGACTCAGCCGCCTTTTGGGCTTCTTGGTGGTGTCTGTTGATGTCCGTTGCCAAAACAACCAAATCAGTTTTCATGTCGATACCTTTCCGGAAAACCGCCCGCCGGCAGCCCCCGGTTTCCGGTCCGGGAACCACCAGCAGGCAAAGGTTAGTCAACCGCTATCTCTTCTTCAACGCCTCGAATTCGACCACGAGCCGGCAGTCCAGCGCATCGGCCAGCTTTTCGAGGATAGCCACGTTCGGGATGTTCTCGCCGTCCTCGATTCGCCTAACCGTGTGCGGTGATACTCCGGCCAGTTTGGCTACCATGTACCATGAAAGGCCAGCAGCTTCGCGAGCCTCTTTCACAATCCGTCCGATGTTCAGTTTATTGGCCATGTTCGTGGTTCCTGTACTCTCATTATTGCCAACGGTGACAATAGAATCAATACCCCCTCATGAGGGATAAGACGAAATTCACGCCCGAAAATCCCCTCCGGTTAGCGGTGTTCGTTCCAAACGCACGAGAATGCCCCAAAAATCGCTTCGGGCGTCTGGACGGCTCGTCTATCGGGTCGGGTGCCGATCGGCCACAAGTGAAAGCCGTAGGAGGCGGATTCTTCGGCCACAGCCTGTACGCTCAGCCGTTCTCCCGCTGATACCGAACTGCTTGCCGAGGGCGTCACGGGTTGTGCTGGGAGTGTCAATCGGTTGTGGAAATTTTTCCATAACCGATTTGTCCTTGCTCTTCCTGTCACCACCGGAGGCTTTCTGCCGTTCCTTCGCCTCGGCCTCGTACCGCTTCCGCAAGTCCTTGGCACGGCCGATCTCGGAGCAGACGGCGGGCACGATCTACGGACCCATGCGACACGCCGAATTGTGCGGCCAGCTTGTCGCGGGTTTCTCCTTTCGGCAAGTCCGCACATTTGGGCGGGGTTGCCCCTGGTTGCTTACCCTTGCGTTCCCTCATCCGTTCCTTCGCCTCCGCCTCCAGCTTCTCCTTCAGCCCGTCGGCACGGGCAGCTTGTGCGTCACACCTGCCCGCCTCCAACCGGTGTGCCGAAAATGTCCAAGTCGCCATCTTTGCTACCGATCGCTCGAGAACTGATCCCGTGCGGAACGTGTGTTGCTTCCGACATGCGCCGCCTGCGGTGCCAGGTGTCGAACCCGGCCGTCCTCCCGAGTGCATGGATCTCCCTGGTCGCAGTCCATGTCCTGCGGATCGCGGCACACATACGAGCAATCTGCTCGGGCGACGGGTCTCGGCCGTGGTGCGGATGCTGGGGATCGATCAACACCCCCTCGTGCGGCTCGCTGAATGCTGGGTCGCTCAGATAGGCCGCTGTGCTCATCCTGACGCCTCGAAAGAAAGAAGACCGGCCGATCTCGTGAACGGTAAAAACCCCGGGGGCTCAAACCGCACCCGGGGTCGACCAACTGTGAAAAAGGGCGGGTCGGTGAAAGGTAAAGCCAACCCGCCCCCGAGTGCCCGCTCAGCCCCCAGGCCGATCTCCACTCCCACGCCACAGGAAACTGCCATAGACGACGTGGGAGGACACGGGCACCAGCAACCCGCAAATCAGTTCGGAACGTAGTGTGACCGCATCGCCTCGATTTTCTGATCGGACGCGGCCTGCTCGCCGCCCGCGATCGCCGCAATCCGACTCTCGGCGGCCTCCAGTTCGACGCGGATTTTTTCGAGGTATTTTGCCCACACCTCCGGACGGATCACTCCAAAACGATGGGCCACACCGCCGGGGCGATTCTCTTTCGAAAATTCGAACACGCTCTTTAGACATTCCAGTTCGTCGTTGCCGAAATGTCGATTGCCGGAAACGTGGTGTTTGACGACTTCGCGGCCGTCCGGGCTCCCGGGATCGATCGCCAGGAGGCCGCGGAGACTCACGATACGGCTTTCGAGTTTTCGCAGCTCTGCACCGAAGTCTCCTTCGTCCACTCGCCGGGCGGCAGCGATTTCATCCTTGACGTAAGTCGGCAGCAAATGCTCCCCCTTCAGTTCTGACACGGCCTGGTGTCGATCGGCGGCGGCCGTGCGTGCGGAGTCGGCGGCGAGGTGCAGTGCCGACAATTGCTCTTGCAATTCGGCGATTTTCTCCACGATGGCGGGCGACTCGACGCTCAGCCTCTGTTGCATCGTTTCGGCCAAGGCGTCGGCAGCCGCTCGGTCCTGGGACGAGCCGGCCTGATTCTGCAAATCGAGGATCGTCTGAACTCGATTCGCCTCGCGATTCAAGTATTCGTTGAACGCCACGCGGTTTTCATAATCGCCGGGGACTCGCGGGCATCCGGTCTGAAGCAAACGATATTCGCTCGCCGAAAGGTCTTGCCCCTCGGCAAGCAACGCATGACGCCGAAAAACGAGTTGCTCGCGGGCTTCGGCCAGTCGCCGCTCACGCTCGATTTCCTCGGCCACAAGGTCACTCGCGGGAGGTAGCGGTTTCTTCGGAGGCGGGGCAGGGATGGGCTCGGCCACTGCAACGGCGGTAGTGGTTTCCTCGATCGGATCATCGACCGGGTTCGGCTCGGGCTGCTGCTTCAGTTTGTTTGCCGGAATTCTTGGCATGGGTGTAATACTCCTATGGTTTCGGTTTGGTTTCGGAAAACTCCCCACGCCAGCCAGCGCCCGAAACCTAACAGCAGCCGGACGCGGGGAAGAAAGGAGGTTGGTTCAA
>Ga0209612_1001524_pt1 | contig 18563 bp, 17 predicted proteins | sample BioC12SIPDNA_FD_185746 | JGI IMG/M metagenome (GOLD analysis project Ga0209612, IMG submission 185746) | Anaerobic biogas reactor microbial communites from Washington, USA - Biogas_R1_B C12 SIP DNA (SPAdes) (version 2) | ecosystem: Engineered > Bioreactor > Anaerobic > Unclassified | place...
TCCGCTCGAACCGTGGACGACGACAGCGAGGTCTTCAAAACCTGCCAGGCACGCGACCGCCCCGGTCATTGCACAGGGCCAGAGCGGGTTTTCGCACGGTGTGTGATGATCGTCCGGCATTCACAAGGTTATGGTAGCGCTGGAATATAAAGCACGATCTCTCCCTGCATACCGATACTCCGGGAAAAATTGGAGAATAGTTATTTCTGCGCCACCGCGTCCCGCTTGATGACCAGGACCGGCTGGTGGGCGTTCTTGATCACGTACTCAGAGACCGTCCCGAGCAGGCGGTCGCGGATGTTCGACCGTCCGTGCGAACCGATGACGATGAGCGAGGCGCCCTCAACATCTGCCGTGTTCACGATCTCCTTCCCCGGGCTGCCGATAGGCACCCTGACGATCACCTGCACGCCCTGCTTCTCGAGCGCCCGGCGGGTATCGATGATATGGTGGTGAATCTCCTCCCGCAACCTCTTCTGCGCTTCGGTCTCCTGGTCGGGTACGGTCCCGAGGAACCCCTGTCCCCCCGAGGCGATCAGTGTAACGTCTTTTGAGTCGATGACGTGAACGAGGACCACCTCCCTGGTTCCTGCCTCCCGGAGTGTGGGGATGTAGCCCAGCACCTTCATGGAAGGCTCTGAAAAGTCTGTTGGAAATAGGATGCGTTTGAACATACTCTGACCTTCTCCTCTGGTGTTTCTCTCTGCGGGCCGGATATTTAAAAGACACTGTGGGGGCTGCTCGATGGGGGCTCGGGACTGCGCATCGCCGGCCCCCCTCACCGGCGACCCTGCCTGCCCCCATCCGCGAACACTCTGTCGACGAGGTCGATAACGGTTGAGACGAGCGCCTGGGGCCTTCTTCCCCTCCTGCCGGTCAAATGTCTCATATGGCAGGCCGCCTGGGGTCCCACACCGATAACGGGTTGGAACGTTAGAATTGACATAAGATGTGTTCGTATGAGAGTCCTCTCAGGTACTTCCTGCAGGAAAACTCCCCCTGTTGAGGGGCATCGTTCGTGAAATATTTGTAGATCTGCAGAGGAGAGAACGGTTATATCCTGAAAATGTCGGCTCAGCGTGCTCAAAAATCGACGGATATAAATAGGCGAATGCCAAACGGCATTATTGTCGAGACGCGCACGATAAGAGTGTGTATCTGACCTCGACAAGGTTATCACCTTGTCGGGTCCCGACCCCAGGGCCGGTAATGACAGCACAATCTCTGACAAAAATGTGTGGTCCCCTGTCAACATCAAGTTTTGGGTTTGGGCGTACTGCCGTTTGAACATGAGACGGGGGGTTGTGACGCCTCCTATTGTAAAAGAGAATGTGGTCCAACGTATTCTATCAACATGGATTCTGGGCACCGGCGAGGATCGTAAAGGAGGAACTGGGTTACACGGGGTGGTCGTCGTGAGCGAGGAGGTGCCAGGGCCAGCTAACCATGTCGTCGCCGGGGAACTTGGCCCCCGGGCAACTGTTCGGGAATTCCGAATAATTCCGCGGGGAGGCCTCCGATGAAGCCCGAGATCGTGCACCGGCTTCACCGGCATTTTGAGGACTATGTCCACGATGCAGGCGGAGTCGAGTTCTGGTATGCCCGGGACCTTCAGGTGTTGCTGGGTTACAAGGAGTGGCGAAATTTCGTCAACGTTGTTGACAAGGCTAAAGAATCCTGTCAAACTACAAAACACGAGATTTCAGACCATTTTGTTGACGTCAACAAAATGGTTCCCCTCGGGTCGGGGTCGGAGCGAGAGATCCCTGACATCATGCTGACCCGGTATGCCTGTTATCTCATCGCCCAGAATGGGGATCCCAGGAAAGAAGAGATCGCGTTTGCCCAGAGTTACTTTGCCGTGCAGACCCGTAAGCAGGAACTCATCGAAGAGCACATTCTCCTTACCGAACGCCTGAAGGCCCGGGCGCGGCTGCGGGAATCGGAGTCCGAGTTATCGCGAAATATCTACGAACGCGGCGTGGATGAGTCCGGCTTTGGGCGGATCCGCAGTAGGGGCGATATGGCGCTCTTTGGAGGATATAGCACCCAGACGATGAAGGAACGGCTGGGAGCGCCGCAAAACCGCCCCCTTGCTGACTTCCTCCCTACGGTGACGATCACGGCGAAGAACCTCGCCACAGAGATCACCAACTTCAACGTGGCGAAAGAGGACCTTCAGGGCGAGCGTGCGATCACAGATGAACACGTCCAGAATAACACAGATGTCAGGAACCTTCTCGTGCGGCGCGGGATCCGGCCTGAGTCTCTTCCCCCGGAGGAGGACCTGAAGAAACTCGAACGTCGGGTGAGGTCGCAGGAGAAGAAGATCGCCGGCACCGCCGGACGGTTGACGAACTCGGAGACGGGCACCGATGAAGACTGATGCGGTTGTGCCGACTGCATATGCGATGCACGCCTCGCCGAAGCGCTACGCCCTGCTTCTTGGAGCGGGGATCTCGGTCGCTGCGGGTCTTCCGACGGCGAGTGATGTCTCCGGGAATATGATCCTTGCCGTCGCCAGGGGACGGGGCGAGAAGGTGGAGGGAGGGAGAGACAACGAGGTCTGTCTTGCATGGTTCAAGGATACGTTTGGGGAACCTGCGACATTCCAGCGTCTCATGCAAGAACTTGGGATCTCAGAAGGGAACCGGAAGGACGGGTTGAAGAAATTCATATATGAGACCGAGGGGTTAGTCGGGTAACTGGTCATCATCCGGGGACGATTATCCGGTATTACCGCTTGATCGGCGAACCTGCCGAACTCATGACCGAGCACTCGCATCAGTTCCACTCCCCTGGAAACGTTGAATTTGACGAGTTTTGGAGTTTTGTAAAAAATAGACCTCGGTAAAGGATTCAACGACCAGAACTGCAGTGATCGATGAGGAATGTGGCGATCGCTGGACGTACCTTGCCGTCAGGCGCAGAACGGGATACATCATCGCGCATTTCGGCGGAAAGCGAACGGAATCAACGTGCAACCAGTTTCTTGATCTTGTTTTCATGCGGCTGCCGTTACCGACGCCTTCTGACCCGCTTGTCATTTCAACCGCGGGAACCCACAGTATCGCAAGGCATTAGAGCGGTTCTGTTGCACACCCTGTCTGGAGGGAGTTCTTGACATATTCAATTCAGTTCTGAAGTAGAACACTACCCGATACCTACCCCTTCCGTTCAGCCAGGTACTTCCCTGAGAGCCGGGCGATATCCTGCAGGTCGCAGACCAGGTACCCCTCCCGGATCAGGTCCTCTTTCCCCTCAATATTCTTTGCTACCAGGGCGTAGCGCTCGTTCCGGTCCTCGTTTTGCCATCGAACCCCGGCGGCCTTCTCACGCAATGCCGTAAGGATGCCCCGGGCCTGGCGGTGGGTGAGGGTGGACCATTTGCACTCGCAGAAGAGGGCGCTCCCGGAGGTCTCGTCCAGTCCCACCAGGTCGATCTCCACCTCCTTCTGCCACCACCTCCCCAGTCGTGAGCCGGAGGCCTCCGGAAAGAGGATACCCCTGCGGACGAGGTCCTCACAGAGAAGTTCAAACATCTCTCTGCAATAGGGAGCGATCTCGTCCCTGATGGATGAGAGCACCTCCCGGCTCTTTCCTGTCTCAGTCTCCGCCCTCCGGGGATACACAAAACGGAACCAGGACGTGAGGTAGGGGTCGGTCAACCGGTAATGCCGCCTCCGGTAGCCTGCATGTGCGGTTACCGGCACTTCGTCTTTGATAAGGTGCATACGCGAGAGGACAGCAAGGTACTTCGAGACCATCCCCTTATCCAGCCCCGTCACCTGGCAGAGAGACGACTGGGTGGTGTACCCGGCCGCAAGAGCCCGGAGGATCGCCATGTAGTTTCCTGCTTCACGGAACTCGTACTGCATCAGGAGTTCCGCTTCCGAGTAGAGGTATGCCCCTTTCCTGAGGATCTGGTCTTCCACATTCTCCCAGAGAGAGCGATCCGGGCGGAACATCTGGAGATAGGCGGGGATCCCCCCGAGCATGCACCAAGCCATGACCAGATCTTCCTCATCGTAGGGGAGGAACTCCCGGAGGTAGGGATAGGGGAGCGGCTCAAGCTGCCACTGCCCCGTCCTCCTGCCGTAGAGTGGGCTCCTGCAGCCGAGCACATCAGTCTCCATGGTGCTCACCGATGACCCGGAGATGATCAGCATCACCTGCTCCCTGGAGAGGACCATGTCCCAGACTTTCTGGAAGAGTGAGGGAGTGGCCCTGTCCCTGGCGATGAGGTAGGGGAACTCATCGATGACGATCACCACTTTCCCTCCCGATGGTGGGGAGAAGTTCCGGTGCCGGATCAGCGCTGTTATGACGGCCTGCCAGTCCGGGTAGCTGATTCGCTCAAAGTCTGGATCGTCCAGGTACTCCCCTGCATAGTGGGAGAAATCCCGGATATTGCTGGCGGTTCCTTCTTCCGATGCCAGAAAATAGAACCCCGGCACCGCCTGGAGAAACCGGGAAAGAAGTGCTGTCTTACCCACCCGCCGCCTCCCGTACAGAATCAGGCACTCCGGCACCGAGGAATGATACCGGTCCATGAGAAACTGCAGTTCCCTCTCACGGTCGACAAAGATATGTTGAGCCACAAGTAGACTACTTTACTCTCAACATATTTATCGATGTTGAGTCGGTGGATCGTTGTAGCCCCCTGATCCTAGTCTGGTGCGAATACTCCGTATGGCCCCTCTCGATGACGATGTCAAACACGCTCTCCTGCTCCCGGCGCGTCAGTCATCCTGCAGGATCTCATCTGGGTCGGAGGTTACAAACTCGCCGGTCCCGCTCGCGCAGGAGCATCCCGGCAGGCAGTTCATCGTAACTCTGCCCGGCTTCTTTGAGGTCGTGCAGATCCCTCCAGATGGACTCTTTCACGGGAATGCGCTTGATCGGTCCGGCCGCTCTATGCGTGCTGGAGTCATGTCACTGTGCAGGTCAGCGTGGAATTATAATTGCAGATATTCGTCACAATGTGCAAATACGCCATAATGGTCGCCCTGGTGCCGTGGCAACACCGTCTCTTGGGGAGGCTCACCCCCGGACCAGGAGCCTCCACCGGTGCAGCATCCTCCGGAGCCCCGCGGTCCCGACCGGTGCCGGGTACGGGAACGGCACTAAAACCCCGTCCGGGGCGACCGTGAGGTCGAGGGCCCGGGCGCACTCGGTGCAGACGGCCTCTGCCGCCGGGTCGGCCCCGAGCATGGGGTGCGCTGTCTGGAAGCAGACCCTGCTCCCCGCCATATCGCAAAATCCCTCAAGCATCGCCTTCTGGTAGGCACGTTCCTCCTCGACGGCATCGGAGGCGTCGATACCGGAGATCCGCCCCACCTCCTCAAGAAATCGGCACGTCCCCGAAAGCCCGGCCGGGAACGAGTCCACGTAAGGAGTGCCAAACCTCCTCCTGAGGTCTTCGCCGACCGGCTGGAGCGCCGGTTCCCGGAGAATATTCACGGTGGCGGACCCGAGGCGTTCGAGGTCACGGGTGCTGATCCCCCGCACGAACCTGAGGTTGATGCCGATGCCGAGCCGGCCAAGGAGGCGGGCGATCTCGGCCGCATTCTCGTCGACACCGTACTCCAGGTTCTTCTCCCCGACCAGGTTTGCCGAAAGGGTCGGTTCGGCGGTCTCCGGCCTGGCAAGCGACGCCACCGCTAAGAGGGCGCCTTTGATCCCGGTCTCAAAGACCCCGCCAAGAAACCCCGCGGTCGGGACGGCGATCACCGGGACACCCCGAGGTTTTGCACAGACAGCCTCGGTGTCGTCCCCTATCGTCTCGACGATACAGGTCGAGAGGACGAAGATCGAGGCCGGGGTGGGGGAGAGCGAGAGCGCCCGCGCAATGGTCGTCTCCAGGGCCTCCTCGCCCCCGAAGATGATATCGTTCTCTGTCAGGCGGGTGGAGAGGAGGAGGGGGACCTCGAGTCGGTCGTTTGAGAGCAGGGTGGCGTGGAGGAGGGAGAAGTTGTGGTGCGCACACCCCGCCGGACCGTGGATGATGCAGACGGCGTCCCGTACCTCCGTGAGCACCGAGAGCGCTCCGGTCAGGGTGCACCCTTCAAACCTGGACGAATTCAAAGGCGAAGGATTCGAGTTCATCCATCTCGAGGGGGGTGGGGATACTCGTCTTTTGGTTCCCATAGACCGTGCGCCCCAGTTCCCGGTAGACCGCTGCCTGGTCCGATTCGGGGGCGTACTCGACGACTGTCTGCCTGTGCAGTTCGGCAACCTGGACATCCCGGGACCGGGGGATGTAGGCGATGAGCCGGGAGTTGATACGGCGGGCGAACTCAGCCACCAGGTCCCGTTCGCCCTCGATGTTCTTTGCATTGCAGATCACGCCTCCGAGCGTGCACCTGCTCCGCGCCCGGCGCGAGAGGCGGGCGATGGCTTTTGCGATGTTGTTTGCCGCGTAGATGGACATCAGTTCCCCGGAGGTGACCAGGTAGATCTCCTGCGCGTAGCCTTCGCGCATCGGCATGGCAAACCCGCCGCAGACGACGTCCCCGAGGACGTCGTAGACGATCACGTCTCCTTTGAGGGCGTCCAGGCGTTCGAGGAGCTGGAACGTTGCGATGATGCCCCGGCCGGCGCACCCGATACCAGGTTCGGGGCCGCCCGCCTCAACGCATCGCACCCCCCGGAAACCCTGGTAGACCACGTCGTCGACGGTGATGTTCTCGTCCCCACGCTCCCTGATGAGGTCGAGCACCGTCGGGATCCAGGTCCCGTGCATCAGCATGCGGGTGCTGTCGTGCTTCGGATCGCAGCCGATCTGCAGGATATCAAGCCCCTCCTCCGCAAGAGCTGCCGATAGGTTTGCTGCAGTAGTGGATTTCCCGATTCCACCCTTCCCGTAGAGGGCGATCTGTTTCATTATCTCTAACTATGCGCCTGCATGGGTAATTAGGTGTCGGATGGTGTTCGCGTCAAATTATTATATATACTTTGTTTAACTGGAGCAAAGATTTCTGAATGCACTATTTGTTGAATAAATACAGATAAGACGAATTTTTGGGAGAATATTGGTTATAATCTGTTTTTTATTTACAACAAAGTATATATTTCACCCTTAGAAACTCTTGTGAAGCAGAGGAAGAGCGAACCATGGACCCACGATTTCGATCACGGTTGATTGCGGCGATCATCATCCTGGTCGCCGTCTGTTCGGCCTTCTCGGTGAGCCCGGTCGCCGGATTCCGTCTGGAAAACAGGGATGGGAACGGCACCGAGGCGGCACTCGCAGAGGCACTGGTGTTGCAGCAGAGCACCAAAATCAGGAATGAGTATATGGAGAACCTCACCGTCTACATCGACAGCAGGAACAAAGTGTTCGGTGAGCAGGGTGGGCCCGGAACCGCGCTCGGCCTCTACGTCCCGGAGGAGAACGCCATCTACATCCGCTCGGACCAGCACCCTGAGCGGGCTGATGACGTCTTTGCCGAGCAGGTGGGCTACCGGGTTTATCACACTATGGGGTTCGAGGAGAGCACGGCCTTTTCGACCCTTGCCACAAAGCCCGGGTCATACCTGGCAGGAGTCAGCGCCCCGGCCGGTGAGGAGAGGGAAGCCGCGGTCTTTGCCGGCGCCTTCATGCTCTACCACACCTCCCCTGACCTCCTGAAAGAGGATGCCCCCGAGGTCTACGCCTACATGGACCTGCTCGCAAAGAACGGCGGCGATGCGGCGACGGTGGACAACCTCTACACCAACATCCCCCCGGCGTAAACCCCAGAATTCTTTTTTTTGCGGCGTGGTTCGCACGAACGGACCATTTCACCTCAAGTTGAGGGCACGTGGGAGTGATCGCCGATCTCCCGCGAAGAGCGCGAAGCCTTGATGCCCGTGTCGCTCCTCCCAACGGGAACCCTTCGCGTCTTCGCGTCTTCGCGTGAGGCGGTGGTGCATGGACAATATTAGATGAAATGCTCCACTCCGCTCTTCCGCGAGAGGGTTTAGCCCCATCCGTAGACGCGTTGCCGCGAAGGGGTGAGCCCGGGATGCGTGGTATGCTAACCGCCCCGGAGCACCGGTCTGTTCCGCCGGTCACTCAAATCCCTTGAAGACGCCCATGAAAAGCATGATCACCGGGATGATCTCAAGACGCCCGATCCACATGATCGCGATGAAGAGGACCTTCGCCGGGTCGGCCATATCGGGCGAGACAAACCCTGCGGTCATACCATTGTTGCACATGGCAGAGACAACCTCGAAGATCACGTTGCTCGAGTCGAAGGATGTCGGCTGCAGGTGCATCACGAGCACCGTGGCGATGAAGATCGTCAGAAAGTAGAGCATGATGACCAGCATGTTCCGCGAGACCTCAAGGTCGGCGACGTTCTTCGGGATCACCCTGCCGCCGTACTTGAAGGGCACAAGCACCTTCCCGGAGACGAACATCCGCCGGAACCACCAGAGCAGGCTCTGGAACCCGAGGACCACCCGGGAGAGTTTGATACCTCCGGCGGTGCTCCCCGACGCCCCGCCGATAACAATCAGCATCGAGAGGAAGAGGACCGTCACGCTCGCCCACTCGTTTGGGGAGGCGGTCTGAAACCCGGTGCTGGTGACCGCGGCGGCCGACATGAAGAGCGCCTGGCGGACGGCGGTGGCGATGTCGGTTGCGCTGAGCGTGACGAGGTCCCATGCTATCACGACGATCCCGAGCGCGACGAGTATGAAGAGGAGGCGCGCCTGCTGGTCATCGAAGAACCGCACCCCTTTCCTGCGGTAGAGGAGGTAGTAGAGTTTGAACGGCAGGGCACCGGCGATCATGACCGGGACGATGAGGACCTCTAAGAGCGGGTTATTGTAGAACGGGATCCCCTCAGAGTGGACCGAGAACCCGCCGGTGGAGATCGCAGAGAGCGCGATATTCACCGAGTCCCAGAGGGATACCCCTGAGAGGAGGATCAGCCCGATCGATGCGACGGTCAGCACCAGGTAGATCTTCCACATCTCAAGCCCGGTCGCCACAACGCTCGGCATCAGCGCTTCAGAGCGCCCTTCCGACCGGTAGAGGCGGAACTGGGTCAGCCCCGTCCGCGAGGCCATCGCGATGGTGAAGGCGACGATCCCGACGCCGCCGAGCCACTGCATCAGCGACCGCCAGAAGAGGAGCGTCCGGGGCAGGTCCTCGACCGACCGCATCATGGTCAGGCCGGTATCGGTCCACCCGGACATCGCCTCAAAGACCCCGTCCAGGTACGGGACGCCGAGCCCGAGGGTGAACGGCAGAGCGCTCACAAGCGCGCTGATCAGCCATATCAGGGCGACGGCCATGAGGGCGGTGGAGAGGGGGGCCTCACGCTCCTGCCGTGGGACCCGGGCAAAAAGCGTTCCGAGGAGGAAGAGGGTGGCGGGGACGGAGGCCATGGGGAGGATCATATCCCATTCCCGGTAGATCACCGCCACGACGAGCGGCACTGCTGTGCCGATACTGATATACCGGAATATATCGCCGATATCGTGAGCGATGGTCGAGAATTGCTCGATCCTATCCATCGATACAGATTCTCCGGGCGCTCTTATCTATCTTTGCGGGGCTGTGGCGGTTCACTCCCCGCCGGCCACACCGGGAGCGCTCTCGATGGCGATGCGCCGGTTGATGATCCGCCAGGCAAGGATGAGCTGGGCTATCCCGCCCGCCGTCAGGTAGGCGCCGTTCTTGACCAGGTTGATGGGCTGGACCTGCGTCTGGATCTCGATGTTTCTCTCGAGTTTCCTGACCACGGTGTAGTTTAGTTCGCCGTCGAACGTGAGTGCCCCCATCGCCCTCCCTTCCACGTCCTCGGTGGTGAACTCAACCATGAAGTCCCGTTGCGCGAGAGAGAAGATTGGGAAGAGGTCGATGGAGAGGTCGACGTTCCTGATGCTCCTGTCGATCTCGTTCTGGCAGAGGGTGACATGGTAGACGTTCCGGTTCTCGCTTGCCTCCCTGCCGTACTTCGAGAAGCCGATCCTGATGACCGCATCTGCAAATCCCCGCTGCGGCGCGACGTAGCGCTCGTAGTCGGGCTTGCGCTCCTCCATCTCGGCGATGACCGCTTCCGGGGAGTAGCCGCGCTGCTCCACGTCGCGCTTGATCTTCCAGGCACGCTTGACGCCGGGGTCCGGGTCCACGTAGAGTTTGAAGTCGATCAGGTCCCGCAGTTTCTCGGTGATGAAGGGGTGCAACCCTTCGACGATCAGGATCTTTGTGGGGCTGAAGGGCACCGGGGGATCGAATTTGCCGTTGTCATGGTTGTAGACCGGTTTTTGGATGGACTTTCCCGCCTTCAGGTCCTCCAGGTGCTCTTCGAGCAGGTCGAACCGGTTCGCCTCGGGGACGAGCGGGGTGATCCCGAGTTCCTTTCGTTCCTGGCGGTCGTACCGGTGGTAGTCGTCGATGGTGATCGTGGAGACGAGGTCTTTTCCAAAGATCGCCCGGATGGCCCGTGTGAACGTGGTCTTCCCGCTCCCACTGTCTCCTGCTACGCCGATGATGAAGACGTAGGGTGACTCTGCAATGACTCTCTTGAAATCGGAGGATGGTGGCATAGGTCAGCTCATTGGATTGATCGGTATCCTGAACTGTTAAGATTTTGGTTTGGGAAAGTAAAAAACCGCAAGGGGGTGTCCTCCTCGCCGCCCGAAGAGGGGGGGCGGGAAGCCCCCTCAGGACACGATGGCCCCGGCCTCCTCGTGCTTCTTCAGGATATCGTCGGCGAGCCGGTCCAGCGCCGCGAAGTCTTCCTCCTTCGGGTAGCCCTTGACATAGACCGGTTCGAGGAACTCGACCTTGAGCCGGCCGAGCATATCCTTCAGGGTATCGACGGTCTTCCCGCCCCACCCGTAGGACCCGATCACCGTCGCGTAGCGGGTCTTCGGGCGGAGGAGGTTTGCGAGGTATGCGGCGTAGACGACCTGTGGATGGGGGCCGAAGATGAGTGTCGGCGCCCCGATCACGACCGTCGCGGCATCCACCAGCGCCTTTGCGAGGTCGCCGGTATCGGTCACCGTCAGGTTGAACGGCTCGACCTGGACGCCCCTCTGCACCAGGGCATCGATGAGGTGGTCGACCATCGCCTGCGTGCTCCCGTGCATGGAGACGTAGGGGAGGACCACCACGTTCTTCACCGCATCGCCCGTCCAGTCCCGGTAGGCGTCCATGATGAATGCCGGCCTGTCGTAGAGCGGGCCGTGGCTCGGTGCGATTATGTCAATCTCGCGCGGCGCCAGTTTCTGCAGGTGCCCCTTGATGCTCGCGCGAAACGGCATCATGATCTCGGCGTAGTAGCGTTTCGCCGATTCATAGATCACACCCTCGTCAGGGACGTAGAGGGAACTCGTCGCGTAGTGCGACCCGAAGAAGTCGCAGGGGAAGAGGACCCGGTCTTCCTGGAGGTAGGTCAGCATCGTCTCCGGCCAGTGAACCCAGGGGGCGATGATGAACTCAAGCGTCTTCTCCCCCAGGGGGAGGGTCTCCCCATCGCCGATGACGATACAGCGGTCTTTCTGGATATGGAGGTGGTCGATTAAGAGGTCGCGGCATTTCTCGTTCGTCACTACCTTTGACCCCGGAAATCGGTCGAGCACCGCCGGGATCGAACCCGAGTGGTCCTGCTCGGCATGGTTGCAGACGATGTAGTCGATCTTCCCGACGCCGAGCTGGTCCAGGTTCGCCATGAGGTCTGCGGTCATCGCAGGATCGACGGTGTCGATCAGCGCTGTCGCCTCACTGCCCTGCACCAGGTAGCTGTTGTAGGTGGTGCCGTCGGGAAGCGGGATCAGCTCGTCGAAGATTCGGCGGTCCCAGTCGATGGCCCCGACGGAGAAGACACCCGGCACAATCTCACGTGCGGTCATCCTCTACCCCCTCCAATCTGGTCATGCTCTGTTGTTTGTGGGACATGGTTCATACTCTCCAGCCGCCCGGCGGTCTGTGCCGTGCCGGTCGGCGATGAATGGATATCCTGCCCGAACGCTGATAACGGTTTCGCCCTGCTGCTCCAGGGCAGCGCATAATCCCACGCACCCCGGGTTCGCCCACTTCCGCGTGAGACCGGATCACCGTCTCCGCACCTCAGGTTGCCTCATGCAACCATTGCGTGGAACTATTAAGTGCAATGGTACACTACTGCGTCATATCATCTAATATTTCACGTGGCATCCTATCAACTCACGCGAAGCCGCGAAGGACGCGAAGTTCGGTTGCTGGACGGTATAATCCCCTTCGCGCTCCCCCGCGTGCTTCCGCGTGCGGCTGGCGATCACTCCCACGCCCCCTCAAGTTAAGGTGAAATGCTCCCTACTGCGCCATTTCACCGTATTTTGCGGCTCCTGGTGCTGATTGCCAGCCGCTCGTGTGGGTCAACCCCGGGTGCGGTGGGATTATTAGTTACCCTGGAGCACTACCCACAACCGGGAGGCAACCTGTGAAGATCCAAGAGACCCACTTGTTTGACCTGACACCTGCCGAGGCCGTCCGGCTCCAGGAGACGTTGCGGGCCCGGGTCCGCCTCTCCGGCGATACCGGGGAGGTCTCACTCGTGGCCGGCGCCGACGCCTCCTACACGAAGGGTTCGAACGAGATCTACGCGGTCGCGGTCGCCCTCCGCTACCCGGACCTCACCGTCGTCGAGCGGGTCTCCGCCCGCACCACGACATCGTTTCCCTACATCCCCGGGCTCCTGACCTTCCGGGAAGGCCCCGCCCTCATCGAGGCGTTTGGGAGGCTGCAGTCAGAGCCTGACGTCATCTTCTTCGACGGGCAGGGGATCGCCCACCCCAGGGGGCTTGGTATCGCAAGCCACATGGGCGTCCTGCTGGACCGGCCCACCGTCGGGGTCGCAAAGAGCCTCCTCGTGGGCACGGCGGCGGACCCGGGGCCTGCCCGGGGCTCGGCGAGCCCAGTGCGCCGCGACGGCGAAACGATCGGGATGGCGGTGCGGACAAAAGCGGGGACAAAACCGGTCTACGTCTCGGTGGGCCACCGGATAGCTCTTGCGCAGGCGGTCGACCTGGTGCTTGCGACAACACGGGGATACCGACTCCCTGAACCGACCCGGCAGGCCCACCTCTTCGCAAACGAGGTCAGGAGAGGGGGAAGGCAGACCACTCTACCGGGTGGGGAGTAGTGCACCGATTCCCAATAACCAGTACACTCACGAGAAGCGATGACCGATCGGTTTTCGCCCGATCTTGACACTCGCGAGTCCCGGCGCCACACCCGGGCATCACCACGCACTGCCCTGTTCCGGGGACGGGGGTTTCGTGGGTCGTGCCTCGTGCGGGGAGGGGACGAGCCCCATAGGCGTTAACGTTTGGTATGGAGATCCACGAGGATACCGCCCAATTCAGCAGACGGAGGCTGTTTTGGGGCAATATTGGCCAATCTGCGGTCAATCGTTCACCTCCTCGGAAAACGGTCTGGATTCTTGTCGGGGGGCAATCAGCGAGAGTCCGACCGGTTCGCACCAGAAGTTCATCGTGCCCGGGCAGGGTTTGCCCCTGGGTATCGCCTCGCACTGCCCCCGCCCCCTCAGGGGGCGGGGGAGGAGGCCGGAGGCCGGGCGGGGTGGGGGCAACGAGGAGGGTTCTGCGAGTTCCGCCGCCTGCGGGGAGGGGGCGAGCCCCATGAGCGCTAACTTTAGCCATGAGAACTCGAGCGGATAATGCCCTATTCAGTGAAATGGGGCCGATTTGACGAGATATCGGCCACACAATTCCGGTGGTGTGCGGCAATGGTCCTCCTCCGCTGAAAACGATAGGGATCATGGAAATCTCATGGGAAACGGATTGCCTTGGGGCAGAGATGAGAACTCGCCGATTGCCTGGTGCTTGCCGGTATCACCGAGAATGCATTCCACCCAGCTGGTAAGTTAACGCCTATGGGGGCTCGCCCCCTCCCCTGCCCCCACCCCCGGGATGATTGCCACCACGGTCCACTGCCCGGGTGTGCCGGGGGATACTCCGCGTTCATGCGTACAGCCTCTCGCTCTGCCCCATGAACGCTCCCGCGTGGCTTTCCACGAGAGGCTGGTGATCCCCGCACCAGAACCCGCAAAATAAGATGCAATAGTCTACTAGTGCCGAGTCAATCATTCAACGTCGGGTATGGGCGTGCTAGTGCTTGTTGTCATCTTCAACGTAGAGATCTCCTGTCCTTCTTCGCGACCTCCCGCGTGAGATGTTGGTGCTCTCTAGTATCCCTCACGCGAAGACGCGAAGACGCGAAGGGCGTTGCAGGTACCCAAGACCAATCTTCGCGCGCTTCGCGCACTTCTGCGTGAGTTTTCAGTACAGGGGGGTGATCGAGCCTCTCGCGCTCTCGCGCGAAGGGGCGTTGCATTTCACGCCTCAAAATCTTCAAAATAACGTGACACGATGCACTATTGCGACAATTCGTCGTTGACTTGGCACTAGTGAAGCATTTCGTCTAATTCTGCCTATGCAGTATCGCCTTACGCGGAAGTTCGCGAAGACGCGAAGTCTGTGTAGCTCCTCCCAACCGGAACCCTTCGCGCTCTTCGCGCCTTCGCGTGAGGTGGCGATCACGCCCACACACCCGCACCATACGATGAACCGGTCCACTCGTTCATTATTCCAGGACGTGATCGTCTTACTGCGGAAGGGGGATACTCCGCGTTCCCCACCCATGCTGAGGTGGGTGGGGACGATCACCAGAACCGACATGGGGGTTCAACAGAACTTGAACCTCGCCGATAGCCAACCCGGAACGCAGTGCCCCCATGGTTGCGTTCGCGCCAATGGGGGCTCGCCCCCTCCCGGTCCTCCCCCGCGAGGCGGTACCCGGGGGAAAGCCGTGTCAGCGATCTAACGCTGGCTATTGCTCAGTTCTCTGCGAACGCGCATCAGCATGCTCGGAACCATGGGGATATCCGGTCGCAGGGCACTTTTGGGATGTGTTCAAAAAAAGATTCTCCGGCCCCGCTCACGGAACAGTGTGAGAGAGTGCCGGGATGGTGCTCTGGTTGGAGAAGGTCTCCTCGTGGTCGTCCGGGAACCTGACCACTGTCAGATCCGGTGAGAAGTCGGCATGGACCAACGGCGCAAACCAGTAGCGGTCGAGCATCGCCTGTGCCCCGGTGAAGTCGAGCGCCGGCGTGGAGTAGACAGTCCCGTTCTCGGTGTTTTGGGCCTTTGCAAAACCCGGAACCGAGAATACAGCGACGTCGCTCTCGGCCGAAGTCACCGTTACGGGAGCCCCGGACGCCTCCTCGAGCGCAGACTTCAGTTCCTGCTCGGGCTCAGCGATCTTGAAGAAGACGGCGATCCTCTCGATCCACGAGAGGGTATAGTTAAAGGTGATATTCGCGCCCCCGTCCTCGTCCACAAGTATCCGGAGTTCATCTGCGCTGAAAGCCCCCGCAGGGGCCACCACGAACGCCAGGACCAGGAGAGAGGCGACCAGGATTCCGCGTTTCATCCGTTGTACCTCACACCTTCTATGATTGTTTGCGGCTATAAAGGTTTGGAGCGGCCGGTTACCCGGGGTTCACCGGCCTTTCGCGCTGATAACTGGAGCCATGCGAAAAATGGGGCGAGGGCGTTTTGTACCGCCGTCAATGCACCCGCAGCCAGAGGTGCAGGTCGCGGTAACTGGCAGCGATATGATCGCTTTGGTCTTCTGGAGGTGCCTCCCTGAAGAGGAGAAACTCGAGCCTGTTTGTATTCGGATCCATGATCCGGAAGGTGTAGGGCTGCTCTATGGTCTCGTTATGCGGCACCGTGACTGAAAACCGGTCAAGGAGCGTCGCGGAGACGATCACCGACTGGTTCGTCGCCTCATCGAACCTGCTCCGTACGGCAAACGTCTCTACCGTGTAGGTTATATCCTGGTACTCCTGGTTCCCGATCCCGATGATGACCGTCTGCGGGGTTCCGGACATGAACTCGGTCGGGTAGTCGGCTGCCTTCCCCTTCGGCCCGAGGATGTAGAACTCGGTGAACTTCTCCCCCTCCTCCGGCGCCAGGATGATAAGGACCGTCGTCCCGACGGCCACGAGGACGGCGGCGATAAGGATGATGCTCAAGGCCTGCCCCGCCCGGGGTGCAGGACTGCCGAAGAAGGATTCTTTTATCGCGGCAAAGAACGCACCCGAGCGCATCTCGTGCCGGCAAAACAGCGCAGCAACCCGGGCGGCGATACCGGATACTCCAGGAGCGTGGATGGCGGAGCCGGGTCGCATGCCCCGGGGCGTATGGTTGTGTGCAGGCCCGGCGAGGAGGATCCACGCATAGATGCTCGTTACGTCCGGGGGTCCGGCGGTGGGTCTGGTGGCGGTTTCGGGCGGCATCTGCTACCCATACACGGCCATGAGTATATATAAATTCCCGGCGGGCCGCTGGCGTGCAGGCCGGGGCTGATCGGAATGGTCGCACCGATCGGTCGGATCTCAAAGAGCGCCATCGGACAGGGTCACGCATCGCGCGAGTCTCCGGGCGCCGGTGGAGAAACAACTCCGGAGCACATCGGCATACTTTAATTCGTGCGCATCCAACCCTCGATTGGATGGACCGGGACGAGAGGGATGATCGGGCTTTCACCGGACTGGAGGCAGCTATTGTCTTCATCGCCCTCATCGTCGTTGCATCGGTCTTCGCGTATGTCGTGGTCGGCGCGGGTATTGCCGCGTCACAGAAGAATCAGGAGGTGATGCATGCCGCCCTCGAAGAATCCGGGTCTGCCCTCCGCCCGGGGCAGGTGGTCATCGCCAAACTGGATAACAATGAGGGGCTGCTCTATTCCGTTGAGTTCGACCTTGAGACCGCAACCAACCTGGCCGCGGTCGATATGGGGGGCGTGATCTATACTGTCGCCACACAGGAGACACTCGTCACGTTTCCTCCCGGCGACTCCCACATAACATTAACCTGGCGGTGCCGGGAGGATACCAACGACCTCCTGGAGGCGGGGGAGGTCGTCACGGTGAAACTGATGGTGAATAAGATGCGAATTGAACGGGGAGAGACGTTCACCGTCGGGATGACCACTGCAGAGGGGGCGACTGCCTCGTTGACCAGAACGATTCCCGCGGGCATTGGGAAGGATGTCTTCACCGAGCTCTTCTGATGCGGAGGCCGGGTTTACCGGGCTCGAGGCCGCGATCGTACTCATCGCGTTTGTCGTGGTCGCATCCATCTTCTCCTACACCGTCCTGGCGGCGGGTTTTCACTTCTCCGGGGAGAGCCAGTCGGTCATTCACCAGGGTATCCAGCAGGCAGGGTCGAGTTGTACCGTGGCAGGAATGGTCTATGGCGTCAGCACTTCTCCGGGGTCGATAAAATCCATCATCATTCCCATCAGCCTTACCGCCGGCGGTGAACCCATTGATATCACCACAGTATCAGTCCGTATCGTTGGTCCTAAGCATAAGGAGATAATTGAGCAGAACAGCCCTCTTATTGATACATTTTCCACATGGGGGCACTGGAGCGTCCAAGAACGGCAGAACAGCGACTCTGACAATCTTCTGGAGGCGGGGGAGTGTTACGTCCTGAATATCTCGCCGTCGTTCTGCGTTGACCTCGTGCCGTATGGTTCCTTTGCCATAGAGATCAAACCTGCGGGCAGGGCGGCGCTCCGGGTGGAGAGGACCGTCCCGGGCCGAATCGACAGGTTGACCCAACTGGGCAGATGGTGAGCCTCATCCGGCGTCCAGAAACTCCCAATGTCCGGCGATCCCGATAATCCCGGCGACCGCTGCCGCTGCAAGCATCAGGTGCTCTTCCGGCCCGGCCCCGGCCATCAGGATACGTTCCGGGACACCGGCCGCCCAGGCGCAGAGGGAGACGAGAGCGAGCGCGGCAAGGAGCGGGACGGCCGTGCGGGTGAGCGTGCGCCTGGGTCCGGAGAGGTCGCGGCCGAAGTCGTGACCGGCGGCGAGGGCTATGGCGGTTGATGCGAGGAGAAATATCCACTCTGAGAGTGAGGATACCTCTCCCAGGATGGCGTTGCCGAAGTAGCCGGTAAATTCGCCGGGCTCGTAGGGACCAAGAAGCGGGAAGTACCAGGTGACGGGCATCGCCCACATCGCATCAAGAACCTGGTGAGAGGCGACGCCTGCAGCGACGGCGAGGAGCAGAAACGACCCCCGCCGCCTCCTGAGGGCGACGCCCGCGATGATCAGGAGTGCGAGGAACAGCAGTCCGTGCCCAATTATCCGCCCGGAGTTGAGCGACTCTGCAAGCAGGATGTGGCCCACCGGTTTATCGAGCAGGTCGGGGAGGACGGCCCCCAGGGCAGAGAAGCCGATGATGCGCCGGTCGTCCAGGCGGTCGGCGATCGCCAGGCCCAGGACGAGGCCGATAAACAGGTGGCAGGCGACAAACATCCTTCATGGGATTGATGCCGTCAGGCTATAATCCTCCGGTTTTGGGTAGTGGGCTATATCACCTTATCGTGCGGGTTCTGGTGCGGATCACCAGCCTCTTGTGGAAGCACGCGCGGGAGAACTCATGGGGCAGAGCGAGAGGCTGTCCCCCGGGTTCCCCGGGCAGGGGACCGTGGTGAGAATCGCCTTGGGGGTGGGGGCAGGGGAGGGGGCGAA
>Ga0209612_1001527_pt1 | contig 18555 bp, 13 predicted proteins | sample BioC12SIPDNA_FD_185746 | JGI IMG/M metagenome (GOLD analysis project Ga0209612, IMG submission 185746) | Anaerobic biogas reactor microbial communites from Washington, USA - Biogas_R1_B C12 SIP DNA (SPAdes) (version 2) | ecosystem: Engineered > Bioreactor > Anaerobic > Unclassified | place...
AGCTCGCGGTCGGCGAAGGGCAGCTCGTCCATCTCCGTGGCCGTGAGCAGCGGCCGCAAGGGGTTACGCACGACGCCGTTCTCGTTCTTGTAGATCCAGTTTCGAATCCCAGTGAAGCCTTTGCCTGCCGCCAGGGCGTCCATGAGCTCCAGGGTGGCGTACTCTCCCTCTCCCACGCACACGCCGTCCACGCCCTCTTCGTCGATCAGTTCGGGGAAGAAGGTGGGATGCGGCCCGCCGAAGATGGAGACGACCGGCAGCAAGGACTTGATGCGTCGGTTCAGCTCGAGGTAGTAGCGCTGGGTACCGGTGTAGACGGTGTACCCGACGACGTCCGGCCGCAGCTTCAGGACAGCATCCACCGGATCTTCCTCGCTGGCCACGGCGAGGCTCACGCGGTGACCGTGCTGCTTGAGGAGGGCGGCGATGAGCAGGATGCCGTGGGGCTCGTTGTCTATCTCGCGAACGATGAAGGCCAGATGCATGCTAGGACTTAATCCTCATGAAGCGCCAGGTGGTGCGAAGAAGGTCGGCGAGGGACATGGGCACGGGATGGACGCGCTGCTTGATGGCGTACCCCTTCCATAGCTTGTTGAGGAGCCAGTAGACAGGGTTGCCCGGTAGGTGCAGCAACCGAACCAGCAGCGGACGCAGGGCGGGCCACTCCACGCCGAGGGCGAAGAGGCGCTGCAGATTGGTCAGCGCCCGCTTGTGCTCCGGCGGGAAGCGCAGGATGGTAGCGTCCCAGGCGCGGACCCCGATGTCGTCGAAGGTGCCGTCCAGCATGTCGTTGTCGAGGGCGTATTGGCCGAGCTTGGTGCGCGGATAGGGCTGGAAGATGAAGACGTGGGCGTAGTCCGGGCGTGCAGCAATGTTCAGGTCGAGCGTCTCGAGGTCGTGCTCGATGGTGGTTCCGGGCAGGCCAATCATGTTGGTGCTGGTGAAGCGAAGGCCCCCGGCGCGAATGAGCCTGGCTGCCTGGAGGATCTGCTCCTGGCTCAGGTTGCGATTCAGCAGGTTGTTGCGGATCTCAGAGTTGCCCGACTCTATCCCCATGCTGACGGAGTGGCAGCCGGCGGCGCGCAGGACGCCGACGAGTTCCTCGGTGACCAGGTTGGCGCGGACGTTGCAGAAGAAAGGCAGCCCTACCCGCAGACGATAGTCGGCGGCGAATTCGGCCAACCACTCGCGGTCCAGGATGAAGGTGTCGTCCACAAAGACGACGAACTCCAGTGGATAGCGGTCGCGTACGGCGACCACGTCGTCCACCACGTCGCTGGCGGGGCGCAGCCGGACATGCTTGCCCTTGCCACGGTAGATGGCGACCAGGGCGTGGTTGAAGCAGTAGGTGCAGCCGTAGGGACAGCCGCGACCGGCGATGAAGTGCTTGATCTTGGACTGTCCCGCGACGGGGTCTTTGTCGTAGATGAGGGCGTAGTCCGGCGAGGGCACGGTGGCCAGGTCCACATAGGGGCCGACCTGGTTGCGGATGATCTCGCCATCGATGCTGAAATGCCAGTTGGGGAGATCGGTCCGCGCGAGGGTGCCGTCGGGCTGGAGGTTGCGGCAAAGGGCCAGCATGGCTTCCTCGCCCTCGCCGATGCAGATCCCGTCGACGCCCGGTTCGGCGACCATCTCCGGGAAGAAGGTGGCGTGCGGACCGCCGAAGACGCTGAAGGCGGCGACGGCGTCGCGAATGCGCCGGTTCAGATCGAGGTAGTAGCGTTGCGAGCCGGTGATTACGCTGTAAGCCAGGATCTGGGGCCGGAACCGCTGCGCCACCGCGACTGGGTCTTCCAGCGTGGCGACGGCGAGAGCAACCTCGTGTCCGGCAGCCTTGAGCACGCTGGATAGCTGCATGATCCCCTGCGGCTCATAGTCTACCTGGTCGAGAATGAACAGTACCCGCACCCTGCCTCCACGGCTATACCGGCCCGTCAGCCGGCGCCAGTGTAGCACCCGGGCAACGGCACCGGCAAAGCACCACTAGAGGGACCCGCTGTCGCGAGGTGAGGTAGACGGGGCGCCGCCGTTCAGTTGAGGCCGGTCAGTACCATCTCCGGCAGGCCGCCGGGAAGGAAGGGCCGGATGAGCCTGAGCACGGTGGGGGTGAGGGTTTCGAAGAAGGCACGCAGGTCGGACTGCTCCAGGGCGGTGATGATGGCGTGTCGGGTCGCCTCGCGAGTGCCCCAGGAGGCGATCACGGAGGAGCGGATGACGGGCACGGCGATACTGAGGAACGCGGCTGCGGCGATGGCTCCCAGGACGAACCCGACCACCTGGCTGACCTCGTTCATCTCTCGCTTTCCCGATCCGGCAAGGATGCCCTGGGCCAGGACAGAAAGAAGCCCGGTCATGATGGCGACCAGCAAGAAGAAGACCAGCGCGGAGACGACGTAGCGGGGCCAGGAGGGTAGGCGGAGGGCCACCGCAGGCGTGAGGATGGGGGCGTACTGGGTGGCGACGGCGAGGCCCACGTAGAGGGCCGCCATGTCGGCGAGCTGGCGGACGACACCGCGGGTGAACCCGGCCGCCATTCCGCCCAGGAGTATCAGGCAAGCGATGACGTCGAACCCGCTGATCTGGCCCATCTCTCCTCCCCACCGATGGCAGAGCGGGACGCGCAAAACGGACTGTCGGGGATGGTGCCGTTAGGCGGCAGCGTTGTCAAGCGCAGGGCGCCAGCAATGGTAGGGCGGAGAGAAAGGAATCGGCTGGTGCAGTCACACCAGCCGATTCAGGAGCGGAAGACGGGATTCGAACCCGCGACTTTCTCCTTGGCAAGGAGATGCTCTACCACTGAGCCACTTCCGCATCTCTACCGCCAGGTGGGGAAGGAGAGACTCGAACTCTCACGGAAATAATCCACGTGATCCTAAGTCACGCTCGTCTGCCAATTCCGACACTTCCCCAGGTCGGTGTCCCGATTATACGACGAAGGGGGGGTGGTGTCAAGCGGCGTTCGCGAGTTCGCGGGGTCTTTCAGTTCCGCTCGTGGCGGCGCCCGTGGCGGACCTCTCCGGAGGGCAGGCACAGGTCCTTGCCCCTACGGGAACCGGACACGCCGCATCACGAGCCTCCACCGAATACGTCAGACCGAACAGAGTGCCCGCGTGGTCACTCAGAACCGGAAGACCCTAGCATGCTCATGGCGGCCGGCTGCGGCACATGTACCGGCTGTCGCGCGGCTCCGGGGCGGGGGTGTATGATCTGGCTTGCCGCCTGCCCGTAGCCTAGCGAGGCTACGGCTGCCTTGCCTGCTCTCGGCGGATGGCCCGAGGAGGCAGAGGGCCGCCGCTCGCCTACCCGGCGTTGCGCTGTGTTGGCCCCGGCGCGGCGAACCTTCGCCCCATGAGGTGGGACCGAATGCACTTCGATCTGGTGCAGCTAATTGAGACCGTCGGCTACTTGGGCATCTTCGCCATCATTTTCGCCGAGTCGGGCCTGTTCTTCGGGTTCTTCTTCCCCGGAGACAGCCTGCTGCTCACCGCCGGCCTCCTGGCCTCAAGGGGGATCCTCGACGAGCGCATCCTGGTGCCGGGGCTGTTCGTAGCCGCGGTGGCCGGCGATTCGGTGGGCTATTGGTTCGGCGCCAAGACTGGACCGCGCATCTTCAACCGCCCCCAGTCGATCATCTTCCGACGGGACAATCTCCTGAAGGCGAAGGCGTTCTACGACAAGCACGGCGGCAAAACGGTGACCTTGGCGCGTTTCCTGCCTGTGGTGCGTACCTTCGTGCCGATCGTCGCCGGGGCCGCCAACATGGATTACCGGCGCTTCCTGGCGTTCAACCTGCTCGGGGGGCTGGTGTGGGCCGTGGGCCTGAGCCTTCTCGGCCTGTTCCTTGGGCGGACGTTCGGTTCGGTCGAGGGAGTGGACCGCTACTTCACTCTGCTGGTGCTGGCCTTCTTCCTCATACCGGGCATTCCGGCCTTGGTGCACCTGTGGAGGGGGAGCCGGGAGGAGATCCTGGCCCGAGTGCGAACGCTGCTGCGGAGAGGCGCTTAGGGGGTGGACGGTGCAGTCCGCCAACGCCGCTGAGGACGGTGGCCGAGGAGTAGGCGGGAGTGCATGGGAGTCGAACCCACCGGGGCAACCTCGAGGGCGCCCCCGTCAGTTTTGAAGACTGCGGAGCCCACCGGGGCCCATCCACTCCCGCGACGCTCACAATCTACGAGAGCGGTCCGATGCAGTCAAATGGAGCCACGGCCGGAGAGTGGGCGACTATCAACGGCGAATGCCTGATGGCGAAGCTTGACTTTCGAGCCACCGACGTGGCATACTCTGTTTCAGTACGGACGTGAGTCCGGCAGCGGAAGCATTCTTACGAAAAGGAGGTGATGCCAGTGGATGGTAGTACCAGAACTACGGCTCCTCGGCGTCACCTCCGTTCTCGTTAGCGGAAAGACGCCGAGGAGCCACGGTGCGGATAAGGGGACGGCATAGCCGTCCCCTTATCTCTTTGTGCGTGTCGCCAGGGAGTGCCCCTAGAGGGCGATAGCGTCGTAGAGCAGTTCCAGGCTCAGGTGCGGGCACACGGCCTCGGTGCAGCGCACGGTATAGGCGGCCGCCGCTGTCCCCAGCCGAACCGCCTCGTCCACCGGCAGGTCGTGCAGCATGCCGAACACGACGGTAGCGGTCAGCACATCACCGACGCCGATCCGGTCCACCACCTCGCAGCGAAGGGCAGGCACCCGACCGGACGTCTCTGAGGTCGCGTAGGCGCACCCTTCTTCCGCCATGGTGACGATGGCGACCCGTGTCCCCGCCGCCACCAGCGCTTGCGCCGCCCGAATCGCGTCCGTCTCGGAGTCGATGCTGACTCCGGAGAGCACCTCGGCTTCGGCTACGTCCGGCGTTACCAGGTAGAAGCGACTCAGGTGCTTGCGCAACCGGGTGGCAAGCACCGCCGAGGTCGGATCGAGGGCGAGGGGGAACCCGAAGCGGGTGGAGAGGCGGAAGAGGGAGTGGAGCGCCGAAGAGGAAAGGTTGCCGTCCACCACCACCATCCCCACATCCGCGAACAGGTGGCGCCGGTCGGAGAGGTAGCGGCCGTCTATGCGGCGCACGAGCTCCATGTTGTCGATGGAGACCACCCGTTCGGCACTCTCGTTTAGCACCACCAGGTAAGCTGCCGACCGCTCGCCGGGACAGATCAGCACCGGCGAGACGTCCACACCGCCTCCCGCCGTCTGCTGCAGGATGTCCTGCCCCCAGGAGTCGTCGCCGACGGCGCTGATTAGCTGCACGGGCACGCCCAGCCTCCCGAGAGCCTCGGCGATGTTGCGCCCGACGCCTCCGGCGGTGAGCCGGATCGTGCCCGGGTTGGAGGTTCCGGGGACGATGGCCTGCCGAGCCTGGCCGCGGATGTCGACGCCGGCCGCCCCGATGACGATGGCTCCTTTCTCACCGTATGCCGAATCGCTCACCGCCTCACCTCACTCCGGTAGTGTCGACGACGGCCCGGAATTGCCGGTGCCTGGGGAGGCCACCCATCACCGCTGGCCGTGAACGCGGGTACGTCTCCGCGTGGTGCCGGCACGATGATGGTGCCGTGACTAGAACGATATCTTCCCGAGGAGCAATAGAATCACGCAGCCGAAGACGGCGACATTGAGGAAAAGGAGGAGGGAGATGTAGAACCAGTGCTTCCTCTCAAGGTAGCGAAACATAGTGACTCAACTCAGCCGGCCCGGCCGCGCAGTCTCACATCGCCGGCGAGCAGCTCTCGCCGCGAGCCGTCCTCCATCCGCACCCGGAGAGCTCCCTCGGGCGTCACCGAATCCGCGACGCCACGGATGAGGCAATCGCCGACTTCGGCCTCAATCTCCTGGCCCACGGTGGTCAGCCGGGCGGCCCACTCGTCGAAGGGAGAGGCCCCGGCGACGAGGGCAGCATAGCGACGACTGAGTGATCGGACCAGGGCCACCAGCAGTGGCCCGCGCTCGATCGGCCGCCCGGCTTCCTGGGAAAGGCTGCTGGCGACCTGGGCAAGGTCGGGATCGTTGGCAAAGTCAACATCCACGTTGAGCCCGATGCCGACCACGACGTAGCGCAGCCTGCTGCCGGCGGCCTGGGTCTCGGCAAGGATACCGGCCACCTTACGCCCGGAGATCAGCACGTCGTTGGGCCACTTCAGGTCGCCGCGAAGGCCGTTGATGGTCGCGATGGCGTCCAGGAGGGCCAGGCCGGCGATCATGGTGAAGTGCGACGCCGTCTCCACCGGCGCCGAGTATCGCAGGAGGGCAGAGAGGAGCAGGGATCCCCCGGCAGGCGAGACCCACCGTCGGCCAAGGCGCCCGCGGCCATGCGTCTGGCAGTCGGCCAGGACCACCAGTCCGTCGGGAGCTCCGGCCTCCGCCAGGCCGCGCACATCATCATTCGTGCTGACCGTGACGTCGCGGTACACGAGGTGTCCGCCGACCTTGAGGCCCTGCAGTTGCGGGGCTACCTGAGCGAGCCAGGCCGGGTACGACTGACGGGGCGGCTGGTTGTGGGTGGAGTCGTGAGCCATGGCGGAGAAGGTAAGGCCTGCGGGCCCTGGTGTCAAGTGGTGGGCGGGTCCTTCAGGCCTCGACTTAGGCATCGGGTCCGACCGGGCCGGCGGCGGCGGGCTCAACGGGGCGGCCTAGCCGGCGCAGGAACAGCCCCAGCACCAGGTCCATGTCGGGCCCGCGCGTGACGCCCAAGGCAAGCAGAGCGACGAGATAGACCACCGCTCCGGCCGGAACCAGCGCCGGCCATGGTAGTCCGGTCTGGTCCAGGAGGTATAGGACGCCGCCCATAGTGGCAGCAGCCAGCGCCGGGCGCCAGACAAGATCAAGCCAGGGCAGAGGATCGAGGTGCCGGTGGACACGGTGCATGAAGGGGATGAGCAGAGCCAGTTCCGATACGACCGTCACGGCGGCCGCTCCCTGGAACCCGAAGGTGGGTATGACGGCCAAGTTGGCGGCGAAGTTGAAGCCCACGCCGATGAGGAAGGCCTTGCTGAGGTAGTGCTGCTCGTCCAGGGCAATGAGGACGTACTGGGTGACGCTGTTGACGAAGCCCAGGGGCATATACCAGATTAGCAGCTGCAGGGCCACCGCCGACTGAGGGAGGTAGCTGGGACCCGCCAGGAGGAGGATTAGGTCGGAGGCGATCATGGTGGTGCCTACGGCCAGCGGTATGCTGATGAGGAAGAGCAACCGCACCGAGAGCCGATAGGCGCGCTGGAGCGAGTCCCGAGCGGACTGAGCGTAGCGGGCCATGACGGGAAAGAGCGCCATGGTGAAGTAGCCGGGGATGATGTCCAGCCCGCGGATGTAGCGGTAGGCGGCACCGTAGTACCCGACCTCGACGCTGCCGCGCATCGGCTGCAGCAAGAGCACGTCCACCTGGAAGAACACCGTGGCAAGCAGGTGGTTCACCATCAGCGGGAAGGACTGGCGGGCCATACCCGCCACCTGCTCGCGCTCGAACCGGACCGAGGGGCGCACGAGGTCGCGGCGCAGAAGGAGGCCCAGTACGAGCACCGTGAACAGGTTGCTGGCGATGGAGACAGCTGCCAGGCTGACGAAGCCACCCCCAGCGAGCAGGGCGGCCGCTCCCAGCGTGACCTTCACCAGGGTGGTGGCAGTGCTGACGAAGGCGGGCGTCTCCATGCGCTCGTGGGCGTAGAAGACGGCGCTGAAGGCGTCAGCGACGTTGCCCAGGAAGACGGCGACGCTGAAGAGGGCAACCGCTGTGACTACATCGGGGGTGAGATCGCTCCAGAGCACGTAGGCGGCCAGAAGGAGCGCCATGACGGGTATGGAGCCCAGCCACAACGCCCCGCGAAGGCCGAGGGCGTTGCCGAGCAGGCGGCGTGCCTGCTCCGGCGCGCGCACGATCTCGCGTGTGATATAGGTGCCCAGGCCGTAGCGCACCAGGATCTCGAAGTAGCCGATGAAGGTGACGGCGAACTGGTAGTCGCCGGCGTTCTTCGGACCCAGCAGGCGCAGCATGAGCATGGCGAAGGCCATGTCGATTAGCTTGTTGACGAGGGACAGCGACATGGGGGTGATGCTGTTCTTCGCCACTCGCTGGACCGTCTGCTCCTCGTCCTCGCGGTGGTAGTAGCGGGACCAGAGCCACGCCGCCGTCGTCAGGAACAGGGCCACCGCGGCGATGAAGCTGCCGTAGAGGCCGATCTGGAAGGAGCGGGGCATGTAGTGGAAGCGGATCTCCCAGTCGCCGGCAGGTAGGTAGACGGCTCGGAAGGCCCCGTAGGCCCGCTCGATTGGCTCCTGTGTCTCCGGCTCGTCGGTGTCGAAGGGGCGCACGTAGGCCCGCCATCCCTCGAAGTGGGCGTCCGTGAGCACGACCCAGGCCGGCTGGGGGAGGTTGGCGCGCAGCAGCACCTCGTTGTTCTCGCGTTGGAGGAAGCTGACGGGAACCATCTCCGCTTCCGGTTGCCCGAGCTGCTCGTCGGGCCCCTCGAGCAGGACGGCGTTCCGGGGATCGGACGCCTGCAGGGCAGCGACCATGCTCTCGCTGGGGACGCGCCTGGCGGCGGTCAGGGCGAAGGCGCGCGGGAGGTGGTCCAGGTTGCGATAGACGCGTAGCTCGCCATCGTAGACGAGTTCGTAGCCGGCCGCTGCGATCTCCTGCTCGGTAAGCACGTAGCGCACGTTTAGGAGGTCCAGCAAAGGAGACTCGAGCGCCCCCACCTCGGAGAGGGGAGCGATGCGGTTGTAGAGCAGTTCGTCCTGCGTCTCGAGGGCGCCCATGTAGTCCACGTACTGGCGCGGGATGATGGAGTCGTAGCCGCGGATGTCCTCGAGGCCGTAGAGCATAGCCCCGTTGGCGTTGAGGGGCTTCTCGCCGGGGGCGATGTAGGTGGTCAGGCGCCAGGGCTGAAGATCGTCCTGCAGAAAGCTCACCACTGGCGGGACTCGCTCCAGGATGGACGGATCGGCCCGGGGGTAGAACCCGTACCCGACGAGGAACAGGTCCGTCACCAGGGCGATGCCGCCGATCAGGGGCCAGGCGGCCGGAGCCGAGGGGCGGCCGGGAAGGGGCAGCCGCCAGCCACGGATGGTTGCCAGCAGGGTGATGCCACCGCCAAGGAGACCGAGTGCGAGGATGAGCAGATTGCGGGCCTGATAGGAGAGCAGCATGGCGCCGCCGGCGAAGCCACGCTGGGTGAGCTCGGAGGTGGCGAGCACCCGCTCCGCTAAGGTGGCGAAGGGGGCGGGATAGATCACCACCGCCACCAGGCCGACGAGAACCGCGGCTCCGGCGGCCAGCGAGAGGCGACTCACTAGGTTCGCCAGTCGGCGGCTCAGGCGCTCTCCGGCATCGCTGAGCGCCGTGAGGCCCAGCCCGGCCAGCACGGCCAGGCTCAGTGTGTAGGGGAAGACCCAGCGGAAGGGCGAATGCAGCTGGTCAATGCCCGGCAGCAGGAAGACCAGACGGTAGAGCGGGGTCCCGAAGACCAGCAGCAATGAGGCCACTGCCAGGAGGCCAAAGAAGAGCGCGCTGCCGCGGAAACGGCGCGAGGCCAGAGCCGGCAGCGCCAGCAGCAACGGCAGGATGCCAACGTACGAACCGGCCTCGACGTAGTTCTTCCAGGTGGAGAGCCCCTTGCCCCAGGCGGCCTCGGTAATGGGCTCGCCCAGGGCGTTGACGGTGATGGGAGTGGTGCGCAGCGTCATCAGGTCGAGGTACGAGTGGATGCTGGGGTTGCCGAACAGATCGGGCATCACAAAGGTAGCGGCTTGGCGCCAGGGGTAGGCCCAGCCCACCACGTCTCCATAGGTGACCTGGTAGCCGGCGGCACCGGACCGGAAGTTGGTCTGCACCAACTCGTACAGTGGCAGTAGCTGGACCGCGGCCAGGGCGACACCGAGCACGGCCAGCGACAGGGCCAGCCCGGCTGGGCGCCAGGGCACCCGACGGCGCCGGAGCCATTCCTGGGCCAGCCGCCAGACGGTGTACAGGCCCATGACCAGCAGTACGTAGTAGGTGATCTCGATGTGGCCGGCGAGGACCTGCAAGCCGAGGCAGACGGCTCCGCCGACCATCCAGAGCGCTCCACTGCGAAGCTTGGCGCCCGGCCGGGAGGTGCGGCGGATGAGCATCTCCAGGCAGAAGAGGCACCAGGGCAGCCAAGCAGCGGCGGCGATCATCATAGTGAAGCCCACGCTGACCAGCATGAAGGCGCTGAAAGCGTATGCGATCCCGCCGATGAAGGCGGCGCCGGGGCGCGCCCGCAGAGCGCGCAGGAGCAGGTACATTCCAACAGCGGCGAGGCTCAGCTGGAGCGCCGAGAAGACGCCGTAAGCCTGGGTCAGGGGGAGAACCAGGAAGATCAGGCTGAGGGGATAGAGGGCCGAGTGCTGCCCGGCGGCCAGGAAGGGCACGCCGGTGAAGATCTGAGGGTTCCAGAGGGGCAACTCACCCTCGGAGAGGCAGTCGCGCAGGAAGAGCTTCCAGGCGTAGTTCTCCAGCACCAGGTCGCTGAGGAGCTCATTGTGGGGGACGAGCGACGTACCGTCGGGAGCCGTGCTCCGCCAGGGCTCCCAGGCGAGCAGGTTGTCCGCCGGAACGAGCGTTGCTCCCCCAAAGACAACCGGCCAGAAGTACAGAAATGGCAGGAGGGCCAGCACTGCTATGGCCAGGGCGTCGCCGCGGCGTTTCACGGTCGGACGCCGGTAGCTCCGCCGGGCTCATCGCTCGCGACCGGGCCCAGGTGACGATAGCGCCAGCGGATCTGCCAGACGCGCCAGGCGGCCTCCAATTTGACCGGTACGCTCATTTTGGAGCGTCCGATGCGGCGGTCCTCGAAGTGGATGGGGACTTCCAGGGCACTGAAGCCGAGCTTCTGACAGAGGTAGGCCATCTCCACCTGGAAGATGTAGCCGCTGGACCCGACGCTGCTGAGATCGATGGTCTCCAGGACGGCGCGGCGGAAGCACTTGAAGCCGGCAGTGGCATCGCGCACTTGCAGGCCGAGGATGAGCCGGCTGTAGCACTGGTTGGCCCACCAGGAGAGCAGGTAGCGCCAGAAACTCCAGCGCTCGTCGGTGCTGCCGCCGGGCACGTAACGCGACCCGATCACTACGTCGTAGCGTCTGGCCGCCTCTATGAACGACGGAATGTAGGCGGGCGAGTGTGAGAAGTCGGCGTCCATCTGGACGACGTAGTCGGCGCCGGAGCGGAGGGCATGCTGGAAACCGGCCACATACGCGGTCCCCAGCCCCATCTTGCCGGCCCGGTGCATGACCTCGACGACGCGGGGGTGCTCGGCCGCCAGCCCGTCGGCGATCGCCCCAGTTCCATCGGGCGAGGCGTCGTCTACCACCAGAACGCGCAGACCAGGGACGCCCAAGCTCAGAAGCTCGCCCACAAGGGCGGTCAGATTCTCAGCTTCGTTATATGTGGGGACGACTACATAGACCGTCAGGGAGCGACCTCGGCGGGAGTGATGGGCCGATTATAGCCTGCGCCAACAGCGGCGAACAATCCGCCCGTGGATGGTCCGCGGAGCTAGGCCCACGGCTGTAGCAGAATCTTGGCGTGCTCCGGCGAAGCGGAGAGCGTGAGAGCGTCCTGTACCTCGCTCAAGGGCAGTGTGTGACTCACGAGCATACTCATCAGCGGCGACCGGCGGATCACCTCAACGATGCCGGCGTAGTGGTTGAGGTTGTAGTGCCAGGAGCCGTGGATGGTAAGCCCCTTACGCAGTAGGTCGGGGCTGACCTGCAGGTTCAATTCGTCACTGCATTCGCCGACGAAGGCGACTTGCCCCCGGCGGCGAGTGGCTTCCAGGCAGAGGCGCTGGGCCGGCACAGTTCCGGAGCAGTCTAGGGCGCAGTGGACGCCGCGGCCGCCGGTGCGCTCCAAGATCTCGCCCTTGATGTCGGGCGAGGCGGGGTCGAGCACGATCTCGGCGCCCATATCCAGTGCCCGGCGAGCGCGCCACGATTGCGACTCCACCGCGATCACACGAGACCCGCGAAAGAGCGCGTTGGCGACAGCGCCCAGCCCCACCGGTCCCAGGCCGGTGATGAGAACGGTGTCCAGGGCGCTCAGGGCGAGGCGCTGGAAGGCGCCGAAGGACGGTCCCAGGGCACAGCAGGCGAGCGACCCCTGCTCGTAGGTGAGATCGTCGGGAATGGGCATGAGGAGCCAGTCCTGCTTGAGCAGGTACTGGGCGTAGGTCGCGGTCCCTTCCAGGCTGCCGTGTAGTGCGGCGAAGTCGGGAGCGTCCTGGCAGTGGATGTATTCACCCGATAGACAGAGATAGCAGCGGCCGCAGCCGGCCAGGGGCATCGCCACCACGCGATCGCCCACCTTCACCTTGCCCGGCTGAGCCACGGCCACCACCTCTCCCGCCGCCTCGTGGCCGAGGTACTCCTGCGGTGTGCCGGCCAGGAAGGCCTTGTACTCGGTACACATGGGTGCGATGTGGACCTTGACTACGGCCCAGTCCTCCCGGGGGGTGGGGTCGGTGGTCTCCACCAGGGCGGCTTGACGGACGCCGGTGATCACGGCCTTCTTCATCGCCAACCTCCGCAGTTCTCGGCTCGTCCTACGCCGGCACTGTACACCGGAGTGCTGACAGCGGCTAGCCCCATGGTGCCGCCACCAGCCCAATATGGCCGCTTCTCCGGCTCCGAGCGGCGTGGCGAAGGGGTCAGGGACGTCGCTTTTTGTGCCGATCCGCCGGAATTGGGTAGCTGCGCTGAGCCGCGCCAGGCCCGGGGTCGCTCCCGCGAAGGTTAGCGACATAACGGTTCCGGTGGTATAATCAAGTGTTGGCGCACTTCCTGCATCTCACTACAGAGGGTATTGCCGGCATGGGGGTGATCGACTCCATTTCTGAGGGTCTTGCCATCGTGCGGCGCCGCCCCCTCCTGATGGCCATTCCGGTGCTGGTTGACTTGTTCCTGTGGCTGGCGCCGACCGTCTCCATCAGTCCTCTGACGGAGCAGGTCGCCGATACGATCGCCACGATGGGCGCCGGTGCGGAGAACGCCGAGTCGGTTCAGGCAGCCAGCGATCTGCTGGTATCCATGGGCCGAGACTCCAACCTGCTTGCCTTGCTGGCTAATAGCGTTGTGGGGATACCGAGTTTCCTGGCTTCCGGCATTCCTGAGGGCCTGTGGCGGCCGTTCGCCGGGGTAGAGGTGGACAGTGCGCGCGCAGCGGTGGCGCTGGCACTCATTCTGGCGCTGGCTGGGCTTGCCGTGGGAGCGGGCTACCTAACGGCGGTGGCGGTGGCGGTGCAGGGACAGCGCCCGACGCTACCGGAGGCGTTGCGCCGGGCGGGCCGGAACACGGTGAGGCTTCTCTCCGCCGTGCTGGCGCTGGTTGCACTGTTGGTGCTTCTGGGAGTGCCGCTCAGCCTGTTCATGTCGTTACTGATGCTGATCAGCCCAACACTAGCCAGCCTGGTCACCACCTTGGTGGGGTTGCTGGCGGTGTGGGCGGGGCTATGGGCCCTCTTCTACCTGTTCTTCGTGGTGGACGCGATGGTGCTGCAGGAGATCGGCCTGCAGCGATCGATCTTGAACAGTGTGATGGTAGTTCGGACCAATTTCTGGTCGGTGTTGGGTTTGATCATCCTGCTGAACGTATTGGCGGCCGGTTTCACAGTGGTGTGGCACTGGGTGGCGTCAATGCTCCCTCTGGGAGCGCTAGTCGCGGTGGCCGGCAACACGTTTGTAGGCAGCGGACTGGTGGCGGCGAGCCTCGTATTCTACCGTGGCCGCTATGAGGCGCTGCTGGCTAAGGTTTCTGAATTGGGGAGGTCGTAAGTTTGGCAACAACTGAGCGACATGCCTATGGCGCGGACCAGATTCAGGTTCTGGAGGGCCTCCAGGCGGTTCGTCGTCGACCGGGGATGTACATTGGCTCGACTGACGTCCGCGGGCTGCACCATCTCATCTACGAGGTGGTGGACAACTCGGTGGACGAGGCCCTCGCGGGCGAATGTGACACCATAGCCGTCTCCATCGCCAAAGACCTCACGGTAACCGTGACCGACAACGGGCGCGGCATCCCGGTGGGCATTCAGCCGCAGACGGGCAAGTCGGCCCTGGAGGTGGTGCACACCATCCTACACGCCGGCGGCAAGTTCGGCGGCGGCGGGTACAAGGTCGCCTCGGGCCTGCACGGGGTGGGTGTGTCCGCCGTGAACGCGCTGTCCGAGTGGATGGAGGTTACCTCCACCGTAGACGGCGTTGCCTACCGGCAGCGCTACGAGCGGGGCGTGCCGGTGACGCCGGTGAAGAAGCTCGGCCCGGCGGAGGGTTCCGGTACCCAGACGCGGTTCCGGCCCGATCCAGAGATCTTCGCCGAGATCGACTTCCGCTTCGAGGCGCTCACTCAGCGATTCCGCGAGATGGCCTTCCTCACCCGGGGCCTGCGGCTGCGGCTGCAGGACGAGCGCGAAGACCGAGACGTGACGTTCTACTTCCAGGGCGGTGTGTCCTCGTTTGTTCGCTACCTCAATCGGAGCCGGGCGGTCGTGCACGAGCCCATCTACGTGGAGAAGGAAGTCAACGGCACCATGGTCGAGGCCGTGGTGCAGTACAACACAGGCTACTCCGAGATGGTGTATTCCTTCGCCAATAACGTCAACACGGTTGACGGCGGGACGCATCTGACCGGCCTACGCTCGGCCGTCACGCGGACGCTCAACGACTACGCTCGCCGCAGCAACGCCCTCAAGGATGCCGAGGGCAACCTCACCGGTGACGATGTGCGCGAGGGGCTGACGGCCATCGTGAGCGTGAAGCTCACCGACCCGCAGTTTGAGAGCCAGACGAAAGCGAAGCTGGGCAATGCCGAGGTGCGAGGCCAGGTCGAGCAGGTTGTGGCCGAGGCGATGTCCACTTACCTGGAAGAGAATCCACGCGACGGCAAGGCCATCATCGACAAGTGCCTTACCTCGGCACGAGCACGGTTGGCGGCCCGGCAAGCACGCGACCTGGTGATTCGCAAGAGCGCGCTGGAGAGCATGTCTCTTCCCGGCAAGCTGGCGGACTGCTCCGAGCGCGACCCGGCCCTGTCCGAGGTGTACATCGTTGAGGGCGACTCGGCCGGCGGTACCGCCAAGCAGGGCCGTGACCGCCGCTTCCAGGCGATACTGCCCCTCCGTGGCAAGATCCTGAACGTGGAGAAGGCACGGCTGGACAGGATCCTGGACAACAACGAGGTTCGGGCCCTGATCACGGCGCTGGGCTGTGGCATCGGGGATAACCTGGACGTGTCTCGCCTTCGGTATGGGCGCATCATCATCATGTGCGACGCCGACGTGGACGGTTCGCACATCCGTACCCTTCTGATGACCTTCTTCTTCCGCTACATGCAGCCGATCATCGAGGAGGGCCACCTCTACATCGCGCAACCGCCCCTCTACCGGGTGACGACCAAGGGAAACAAGTACTTCTACACCTACCGCGAGGAGGAGCACGAGAAGCTGCTCAAGGAGCTCGACGGGAAGGTGACCGGAGTGCAGCGCTACAAGGGTTTGGGCGAGATGAACTGGGATGAGCTCTGGGAGACGACCATGAACCCGGAGACGCGTACCGTCCTGCAGGTGAACATCGAGGACGCGGCGGCGGCCGATCTGACCTTCGACATGCTCATGGGTGCGGCGGTGGCGCCGCGGCGGCGCTTCATCCAGACGCACGCGCGGGAGGTGCGGAACCTGGACGTCTAGGCTCGGCCTACATCCGGCCGAAGATGGCGTAACTAGGCAAGCGGCGGGTCACTGCGACCCGCCGCTTGCCATGTCTGAAAGGTGAGGGCGGCGCTAGACGAGATAATCCCGCAGCCGCCGGCAGCGGCGGGGATGCTTGAGCCGCAGAAGTGCCTGAGCCTCGATCTGCCGGATGCGCTCTCGGGTAACGCCGAAGCGCCTGCCCACTTCCTCGAGGGTATAGGTATAGCCGTCGATGAGGCCGAAACGCAGCTGGAGGATCTTGACCTCGCGAGGGGTGAGGCTGTTGAAGAGGTCTTCCAGCTGATCCTGCAGTAGGCTCACGGAGGCGGCCTCGACGGGGCTGGGCGCGGCGTCGTCTTCAATGAAGTCGCCCAGGGCGCTGTCCTCTTCCTCACCGACCGGGGTTTCGAGGGAGAGAGGTCGCTGCGATACCTTGAGGATCTGCTCCACCTTGCTGGCGGGCATCTCCATCTCGGCGGCCAGTTCCTCCGTCGAGGGTTCGCGCCCCAGGTCCTGCACGAGTTTGCGGGAGGCGCGGGAGACTCGGTTGATCTGCTCGCACATGTGCACCGGCACTCTGATGGTACGGCCCTGGTCGGCGATGGCTCGAGTCACTGCCTGCCGAATCCACCAGGTGGCGTAGGTGCTGAACTTGTACCCGCGCCGGTAGTCGAACTTGGCCACGGCACGTATGAGGCCGATGTTTCCCTCTTGGATGAGGTCCAGGAAGGGCACACCCCGGCCCATGTACTTCTTGGCCACGCTGACGACGAGGCGAGAGTTTGCCTTGATGAGGTGCTGCTCGGCCTGGTTGCCGCGGAAGGACAGCGCCTGCAACTGGCACATCTCTTCGTCGGACAGGCAGCCGCGGCGCAGACGGCGGGTGGCGAAGCGACCCTCTTCCATGCGCTTGGCCAGCTCCACCTCTTCCTCGGCCGTGAGAAGCGGCACGCGGCCGATCTCGCGCAGGTAGAGGCTGACGGCGTCGCTCGTGTCTAGGTTTGCGGTTTGTTCCTCTTCTTCCTCAGTGTGCACGCGGGCGCGCAGCCGCCGTGCCAGCCACTCATCCCGCTGATCTGCCTTCTGGTAGGATATCTGGATTCCGCGATGGTCTAGCTCCGCGAAGATGCAGTCAACCTGTTCACCGCTCTCGTCCAGCTCCGGGAGAGCCTGGAGAACGTCGTCGTAGGCGAGACAGCCGTGTTCTTGGGCTCGCTTCTCCAGACGCTGGACGATCGCTTCATGTTCGTCGGCCGTAAGCTGCAGCACTATGCGACACTCCTGTCTAACTGCAAGAAGACCGCGGATGCCGGGGTGTGGGGTGGCAGTGGTGCTCCCCACCGTCAGCCCGTCCGGGCGCGAAGCCGCCGGCACCGGGACTATGGTGCACGAGCGCTCCCGATGAAGTGGCGATACTCAATTCCACGAAAGCGGAGTAAGCGAAGCTGTACCGGGGAGGGCGGTCCGGCGCCGCCCGCATGGGCTGTACCTCCTTGGTTATGACTGGGTTGTGGGGCTCGGGGAGGCTGGGCTCCTGCGAGCCGGTGGGCGGGTGAGCGGTGCGCCGCGTCGATGTTCGACCAGGGCTGCGTTGGAGGGTCGTGGCGGCGGCTGATGCTGTCATAACGCGCCAGGGAGCACGAGGTTCTCGAGCGGAATAACACCCAAGGCTAGGGTAGGTGGCGGCCAGCGATCGATTGGGAACGGACCGGGGTCTCGCCGGGAGTGTCGGGGCGATGCAGCCGTCGAAGCGGAGCCGGCGAGGGTGATGCCCTGCCGGGAGAGCGGCGACCAACTGTGGGCGATCTGCTCGATTACGCCGGCCGTCGCGGCCGAGCGTCAGCGATGGTACGCGCATGAACCGTCCTCACGAAGCCTACATGACCTCGATGGACAGCGCCCACCGAACCGATGACCTGTTGCCACGGTAAGAGCTGCGATCATGCCTCTCGCCCGCCGACTCCGTGATCGTCCTCAGACGGGATTATAGCACATGAATGCAATAGGGCGGCCATTCCGGGGTTGGCCGATGGCGGCGTTCCGCCGGGTGAAGTCGAGCGCCGGTCGGGGCGGGTCCCGGCCGGCGCAGGGTGTCACTATCGTGAGTTGACGAGGCTCAGGTGCGCATGCGCGGGTCGAAAGCGTCGCGGAGGCCGTCGCCGAGGAAGTTGAAGGCCAAGACGGTGAGGGTGAGGGCGGCGGCGGGCACGAGGATGATGTGGGGATAGGAGCGAATGCCCTGGAAGCCCTCGTTGATCATGATACCCCAGCTCGGGGTGGGGGGATTGGCCCCCAGGCCGATGTAGCTAAGGAAGGCTTCCGTCATGATGTACCCCGGGATGGCCAGCGTCTCGGAGACTATGCACGGGCCCAGGATGTTTGGCAGCAGGTGCCGGAAGAGGACGCGGGGCGTGGTCACGCCGATGGCGCGGGCGGCCTCGACGAACTCCCGCTCCTTGAGGGACAGTACCTGACCGCGCGCGATACGCGCCATGCCGATCCAGTTGAGCAAGCCCAGTGCCACAAAGACGAAGAAGAGGCCGCCGAGGCTGTTGTCAATGTCCACCAGCGTCTTCAGCACCCCGGTGATCTCGGCTCGACGAGAGACGGCCTTGAAGTAGACCTGCATCAGGATGACGACGATGAGTACCGGCAGGCCGTAGAGGAAGTCCACTACCCGCATCATGATGTTGTCGACCCAGCCACCGGCGTAGCCGGCGACGATGCCATAAACGAGTCCGACGAAGAGGCTGACGCCGGCGGCGATGAAGGCAACCGAAAGGGAGACGCGGGCGCCGTAGATGGTGCGGCTGAGGATGTCGCGCCCGAGGTAGTCCGCCCCGAGCGGGTAGGCATCT
>Ga0209612_1001530_pt1 | contig 18540 bp, 15 predicted proteins | sample BioC12SIPDNA_FD_185746 | JGI IMG/M metagenome (GOLD analysis project Ga0209612, IMG submission 185746) | Anaerobic biogas reactor microbial communites from Washington, USA - Biogas_R1_B C12 SIP DNA (SPAdes) (version 2) | ecosystem: Engineered > Bioreactor > Anaerobic > Unclassified | place...
GCTCAACCCCGGTTGTGTTGGGCTGCACTCCTGAAGAGGCTAAACTGATGCAGTAATTTGGTTACTTCATCTGGAATTGTTTTCCGGGTTTATAAACATCATTGCTTAAAACAAAATTGCAGCCAAAGGCTGCAATTTTGTTCGTAGTTATGAACTACTTGTTTTATTAGATGGAGGAAAATTATTCTTTTAGGTTCGTTGCGCCGAGATAAATGGCAACTAAACCGATCACAATCTTAACAATTGAGTGCCAAACGGGTTCGGTACCCAGGGTCAAAAGACCAAGCACGTCTACCAAGCCCATCACTGCCAGCAGGACACCAATCACAAGCAAAGCAGTCTTGGTCTTGCCAGTTTTTTGCAGGGAGACCCACAAACCAACCAAACCAACGACAATTTTGATAGCTGCATGCCAGGCAGGTTCGTCCCCAAGCTTAATACCAGGGATGAGGGCCATAACGCCCATCAAGATTACAATAATACTAATAAATAACAATACTCTTTTTTTCATTTTCATTCTCCTATAAATGAACTAATTGAATGAGCAAAATTGCTCATAATAATCAGCTCAAGTATATCAAAGAAACTCAACTTTAATTTTCTACGAAATTTGTAAGTTACTCGCAAATTATCAGGGTTTTGGTCTATTGGAATGATCTGAAATTTTTGTCGTTTTACTTGAAGAAATCATCTCTTTTTCATCTTCACGAATGTGAAAATTGTCAGGACTTTGAGCAAAGAAATTCCTTAACCAAAATAGCGGTCTGAAGACCGCTATTTTGGTTAATTACTAAGAAAATTAGAAGGTGCGAATCGCGATTTCAGCCGGAGCGGCAAGTAGACGTTCCAGTTCCGGATCGAGTTTCACCAGGGTCAGGGAGAAGCCTGCCATCTCGAGTGAGGTGCAGTATTCGCCTACATAGTTGCGCTTGATCTTTAAGCCTCGTTTTTCAGCAATTTCGTGCGCGTGGGCATATAGCAAATAAAGCTCTGAGATGGGAGTTCCACCCATGCCGTTGATCATCAAAGCGACTTCGTCACCAGCCACATAGGGAAGATCGTCCGCGACAGCTTCAAAGAGCTCATCAACGATCTTGTTGGCGGGCTCAATTTTGACGCGCTTGCGGCCAGGTTCGCCATGGATACCGATACCCATTTCCATCTCGTCATCTTCCAGGGTGAAGATGGGTGAGCCCTTTCCAGGAGGAGTACAGCCGGTAAGTGCCATACCCATGGTGCGGGTGACTTCAACTACCCGGTTGCCGATCGCTTCAAGCTCTTCAAGCGTCTTGCCTTCTTCTGATGCGGCTCCAACAGCTTTGATCACAAAGAAGTTGCCAGCAACGCCACGGCGGCCAATGGTATAGAGGGAGTCTTTCACAGCCACATCGTCATTGATCACAACCGTGCGAACTTCAATGCCATCGGCTTCGGCTAATTCACGCCCCATGTCGAAGGACATTGTGTCACCGGTGTAGTTGTTGAGCAGGTGCAAGACACCCATTGGTCCAGCGACAAGTTTGGTGGTTTGATAAACAAAATCTGCCGGAGGTGCCGCAAAAACGTTGCCGGGGCATGCGGCATCCAGCATACCTTTACCAACGATCATGACATGGGCGGGTTCGTGACCGGAACCGGAGCCCTGCATGATTGATACTTTGTTGGCCATCGGGATGTCTTTGCGCATGATCAGGTTGTATTCCGGAATGTATTTGAGGGTATCCGGATTCGCGAGGGCGATGCCTTTCAGCATCTCAGGAACAAAATCCTTTGGATCGTTTACAAATTTTTTCATCGTTTCTCCTTTTTTGATTGAAAAAAATTACGCTCTCCACGCTTCATTGAGAGCTTTGATCATGGTTGCCAGAGCAACCGAGCCAGCATCGAGGGTGCCGATGCTTCTTTCACCAGTGTAGGCTGCCCGACCTTTTTTGGCAATCAAGGGACGGGTTGCTTCAGCCGCATCCGCAGAAACCTGAGTTGCCAAATCGAGGATTTCCAAGGCGTCTTTCCCTTCGGCCAAGGCGGTTTCAATGACGTCAGTCGTGGGAACCAGGGTGTCCAAATAAGTTTTATCACCCAAATCACAGTTACCACGTTTCTTGATGCCTTCGATGACAGCGCGAAGCATTGGAACAATGTCTTCTTTGCTTACTTCTTCTTTTGCTCCTAGTGTCATTCCAGCCCGCAAAAAGGTAGTTCCCCAAATAGATCCAGAAACGCCGCCAACCGCGCTCATGATGATTTTGGCTACTTCTTTCAAAAAGGTACCCGGATTTGTGCGATCAATGTTATCCCACTCTGTCAGTACCTTTTCAAAACCTCTGGCGATAGAATATCCAAAATCACCGTCACCGCAAACCGCATCGAGATCGCTGAAGTATTGTTCATTCTTTAGGGCTGTATCAGCTATTGACTTGACTACAAATTCTACATTTTTACTCATATAGTTGCTTCCTTGTCTACGTTTGATATTTCCTTTTTTCTATTCTTTTAATTTCGTTGACACCTCCCTTGGTTCTCATTACAAAGCTAATCAAACAGGCGGGTCAATTGTTCAACATGCAAGACGCCATCGTAATCAGGAATTTCCCCTTTGATCAGTTCACCCTTCTCTCCATAAGGGTCTCCAAGACAGGTGACAATCACGTCTGCCGGACTCAAGTCTTCACGTTGTGTGTAGAAATTGCTGGTGGCAACCACGTGCATACCGGCGGCTTTGGCCGCCAACACACCATTACGGGAATCCTCAACTACCAGGCATTCTTCTGGCAGTAAACCAGTTTTTTCGAGTGCCATGAGATAAATTGCCGGGTCAGGTTTCTTTTTTGCCACGACATCCCCAGCCAAAACAAACTTAAAGGGAATGTCGTGCAAAACTTTATAGGCAATAGCATGGGCAGCACGTTCATTAGACGTAGTACAGACTCCCAAGACTAATTCGGCTTCTTCGCCTTCTTTCATAAAACGATGGATGCCCGGACGTAAGGGCAGACTGCCTGATTCGATCAACTCGATGAAGAGATCGGTCTTCATGCGGTGCATGCTTTTGATTAACTCCTCTTCCTCTTCCTCAGGGACCGGCTTCCCGAAGCCACGGGTGTGGAGGTGTTTCTTCATCCGTTCTTTTCCGCCGCCAACCTGGAGTAGCTCGTGATAGTACTCAACGTCCCATTCAGTCTCGAATCCCATTTTTTTGAACGTTTCATTGAAGGCTACACGGTGACCATCCCTTTCGGTATCGATGATAACGCCATCCTGGTCAAAGAAAATTGCTTTGATTGTCATTTTTACCTCCTACGCTTTTCCGGTGCTGCCCAACATGTCGATCCAACGACCGACTGCAGCTCGGATTGCATCTCTGACAGCTATATCGATTTTTCCAGGGTTATATTCGTCACGCTTTGCCGAGATGTAATCATACGTTGCATCAATTAAGGCGTGCTTTAACTCAGTGGAGACATTGAACTTTGCTCCGCCGGCTTCCAGAAGTCTTTTGACGTAATCATCTGGTAAACCAGTTCCGCCATGGACAACCAACGGAGTATTGATGCGATCAGCATTGAGCATTTGATTGATTTGCGCCATTCGCTCAAAGTCGATCTTTGGATTTTTGGTTTTGTAGACACCGTGTGCAGTTCCGATAGCCGGCGCGAAAATATCCACACCAGTTCGTTCGACAAAAAGAACGGCTTGTTCAGGGTTACACAGTGCTGCTTCATCTTCGGAAACCTTGATTTGGTCTTCTACACCGCTTACAGTGCCCAATTCACCTTCAACAGAAGCATCGCTGTGGGCATGACAATAATCCACAACTTCTTTAGTTTGACGAATATTTTCTTCGAAGACTTGTTTGGACGCGTCGATCATGATATTGGTGTAACCAGCGTCGGCTACATGCTTACAATAATCAACTTCTGTACAGTGGTCGAGGTGCAGACAGATCGGGATAGGCGCGGAAGAAGCTAAGGCACGGTAAACCGCGACGATCACTTCAGGTTTTAGAAACTTGGTGGGAGATACCGAGGCTTGGATAATGAGGGGAGCTTTTCTATCTACTGCCGCCTCAACAACAGCCTCCATCTGATTTATACTGGTAATGTTGAAAGCGCCAACAGCGTAGCCTTCTTTGGCGGCTTCCCTGGTAATTTCTAATGCATTGACGATAGACATTTACTATTTTCTCCTTTCTAGTTTTTATTTGTAATAGCGACTTGTTGAGTTCCTCCTTTTTTTGACTTATCACTAAAGTTAGGTAGTGAGATTGATGGTGACAGAATAAAGATCACCACGGTTATAGCAATAAAGGAATTCGACTGGAATTCCTTCCGCTGTATAAAGCGTCCTCTCCTTGTAAAGCAAAGGAGTTGACTCATCGATTTGGAGGATTTCAGCAATATCGTTTTCTATCGAACGTGCTTCCAATCGTTGAATACCCCGCTTAACTTTGTAGCCTTTTGATTCATAATAGGCTAAAAGGTCTTTGGATAATTCCTCGATGTTTCCTTCAAGAAAGTCCGAAAACTTTACATGGTCGAAATAGGCTTCGTGGATCGTGATCGGATTGCCTTCAAGGATACGCAGCGTTTTTAGGCAGACAACTTTGTCACCTTCTTCCAAATTGAGAGCCCTGGCAACCTGAAACTTTGCCGAAGTCAGGCGAGCGTCCAGCAACTTTTCTTCGACGTTCAATCCTTCTTCTTTTGATGTTTCGATAAAATTGCGTAATACCGTGTGGTCGCGGGCAAATTGCTGGAGAGCGACAAAAGTGCCAACACCATGCTTGCGGTATAGAAGTCCTTCGTCGATCAAGTCCGCCAAACTCTGCCGAAGTGTCATACGACTGACGCCATAGACCATAGCGAGTTCATCCTCAGAGGGAAGTTTTTCGCCTCTGACCAGCTCACCACCAAGGATGCGCTCTCGTATAGATTCGCGAATGCGTATATATTGAGGTAAACCGTTGATATTCGCCAGATTATCCAACACTTCCTTCCTTTTAGGTGAGTTAAGTTTGGAGAGGTTGTATAGATGTCTATATTATAAGGCTGATAAAGGCTTTGTCAAGATGAAAAACAAAAAATCAACTTTATTACTATAATAAGACCATCATGAGTCCAAAGAAAAAGTTGATTTTAATTCGAGGTGGGGGGGATTTGGCCAGCGGGGTGGCAGCTGTTCTGCATCGGGCTGGTTTTGGTGTTGTGATCTGTGAACTCCCGGAACCCTTAATGGTCAGAAGAAAGGTTGCCCTTGCTGAAGCCGTCTGGGATCAGGCTATCCAGGTGGAAGAGATCACAGCCGAACTTGCTGCAGATGCTGCTGATTGTGAGAGGCTTCTCAAAGAAGGAAAGATTCCCGTCCTGGTTGACCCAGGGGCAGAAATTGTCAAAAGTATTGAATTCATTGCGGCGGTGGACGGCCGCATGTTGAAAAAAGCGACAACAGATTGGGAGTTTACCGAGCTGCCCTTGATTGGGATCGGACCTGGTTTTACCGCTGGGCTTGATTGCATGGCGGTGATTGAATCCAACCGGGGGCCAAACCTGGCAAAAATCATCTGGCAAGGCCAGGCTGAGCCCAACACGCGTGTCCCTGGAATTGTTCATGGTTATGGACTGGAAAGGGTTTTATATTCACCCTGTGAAGGGATCGTCGAACCGGTTCTAAAAATTGGTGACTCTGTGAAAAAAGGTGAAAAGGTTGCTGAAGTGGATGGGCAGCCTGTTTATGCGCCTTTTGATGGTGTTGTGAGGGGAATGCTCAGGCAGGGAATCAGCGTCAAAGCGCATACCAAGCTTGGTGATGTTGATCCGCGCCCGGATCCCTCCTTTTGTGTCAAAATATCGGACAAGGCTTTAGCCATTGGTGAGAGCGTCCTGGAAGTCGTCGAAACCCTGACCCAAACAGCAAACGATGCTTGAAATTATCGATACTTTGCGTGCAGATAAACAAGTTTCCATAGCGCTTGCAGGTGCCGGGGGAAAAACCAGTTTGATGGAATATTTTGAATCATCATTAAGTGGCAAGCTGCTGTTTACAACATCAACAAAATTGGCAGATGACCAGGCTGGTGTTTATGACAGGCATGTACAACTCCATTGGCGAATCCCAAACGCAGCTGATTTGGCAGGTGTTTGGCACAGCCTTTTGGTCACGGATCACATTAACTATGAGCAAGCCAGGTTCATCGGCTTGAACCCGGAACAATTATTGAGTCTCAAGGAATTATGCGGGCCTGAAAACATTCCCTTGGTCATTGAGGCTGATGGCGCCAGAAAAAAGCTGCTAAAAGCACCGGAAGCCTGGGAACCGGTCATTCCGTCCTTTTGCGATGTGGTGATTTACACCTGCGCGCTGACGGCTCTGGACCAACAAATAGATGAGAGACTTGTTTTTAGAAGTAGTATTTTTGCGGCATTAACTGGTTCAAAAATTGGGGACAGGATCATCTCTGAAATCCTGGTCGATTATTTGAAACATCCGCAAGGGGGTTTGAAAAACATTCCAGAAAAAGCCCAAAAAATCTTGTTCCTCAACCAGGCAGATCTGGTAGCAGACTATTATTCGAAGGGTATGAAAATTGCTGAAAAGCTTAGAGGAATTTACGACCACTGCTTTACCGGCAGCTTATTGCCAGGCCAGGAAAAAATGGAAAGGTTGTTCTAATTTTCCGCATTTATCAAACTCGGAGCTGTTATCGGTTATGATTAACGGCGAAAGAAAACGAGTGATTAAATGCAAAAATTATTAGATAAATATTCAAAAATTTTTCAACTAGAAGCGACTCAGGGATATGAGAATAAAGCTGTCATGGGAGGGCTTCAGGCTCTGGCCTCAACCTGGCCTTCTGAAGCACGCGAACATGCTGTTTCAGAGAATTTGATTCCGGTAATTGCCTCAATTCTGAACCACTACCCAAATCTGGAAATCCACAACCGCAGGCAGGCTTTGATTGAAATTGGGGATCTGTTGTCTATTCCAAACATACGGTCTCTGCCCGAATATTCAAAACAAACGGCGGAAGCAAAGCCAGAGCGCAGACAATCGGCTCCCAAACCGGAAACAGTCAAACGTTGGAATGCAGAGCAAACAGCTGTAAAACACCCTGAAGAACAGGTTGTTCGCTCCAAAGTAAATACCCGATTGAGAGAGATTTCCAGTAAGCCTATGGGTGAGGAGAAATACGGATTGGACGCGCCGGTCAGTGTGATCCGAGGGGTTGGAGAAAAACAGGCAGCTCATCTGGTGCAGTTGGGAGTTCATCAAATCAAGGACTTACTCTACCTTTTCCCGCGTAGATACGATGATTATTCGCAGCTAAAGACCATCAATCAACTTCAATACGGTGAAGAGGTCACCATTCTTGCCAAAGTTGTCAGCGTTGAAATGTTCAAAACCAAAAAAGGGAAACGCTTGATTGAGGCAGTGGTTTCTGATACAACCGGGGCTCTGCGGCTTTTATGGATGAACCAGGACTGGCATGTCCGCTATTTGCGCAAAGACCTGTTCATTTCAATTTCAGGCAAAATCGATACTTATCTTGGCAGACCTGTCATCTGGCACCCGGATTATGAATCGATCGACAAGCAGCAGCTGCACACCAACAGGATCGTACCGGTTTATCCGCTGACAGCCAAGATCACCCAGCGCTGGTTGAGAAGAACTCAATTCAATACGATTCGCTACTGGGCGCCCAGGGTAAGCGATTTTCTAAACGACGATATTCGATCTGAAGCCGAAATATTGAACACCACTGACGCCTTGAATCAGATCCATTTCCCTGAATCACAGGCGGCCTTGGAAGCTGCGCAGCGGCGTTTTGCTTTCGATGAAATTTTCCTCCTGCAATTGGGTATCCTGCAGCAGAAACGCCAATGGCAGCAATTGGAAGGACATCCTTACTTTGTCAGCGACGAATGGCTGGAAGAATGGCTGGCGTCGCTGCCGTATCCGCTGACGGATGCGCAAAAGCGTTCGATAGATGAAATCCGCCGCGACCTGGCAAAATCTCATCCCATGAATCGCCTTTTACAGGGTGACGTGGGGTCCGGTAAAACCATAGTGGCGGTCCTGGGTATGGCCATGGTGATCCAGTCCGGCGCGCAAGCTGCTTTGATGGCGCCTACAGGCATTTTGGCTGAACAACATTATCAAACCATCAAGGGTCTGCTGACAACAAGTCAAAAGGATAAACCGGCTTTTTTGGAAGAAGGACAGGTTAGGCTTCTGACCGGGGATACCAATCAGGGTGACCGCAATGAAATCTTTGCAGGTTTGGAATCTGGTTATGTAAAGCTTCTGATTGGCACGCATGCGTTGATCGAAGATCCGGTCACTTTCAAGAACCTGCAAATGGTCGTGGTTGATGAACAGCATCGTTTTGGGGTTGCCCAAAGGGCGGCCTTACGCAACAAGGGCGATAACCCGCATCTGCTGGTCATGACTGCCACACCGATCCCAAGGTCGCTGCAGTTTACGATCTTTGGCGATCTGGATGTCAGCATCATGGATGAACTGCCGGCAGGAAGGATCCCCATCCAGACGGTGATCGCTTTTCCGACTGAAAGGGAGCGGGTCTACAACAATATTCGCAAACAAGTCGAAAAGGGCTATCAGGCCTTCATCATCTATCCCCTGGTAGAAGCTGGAGAAAACGAAGAGATTAAGGCTGCTGTGGATGAGCAGGTGAGACTGCAGCAGGAAATCTTCCCGGACCTCAAAGTGGGACTGGTTCACGGACGAATGAGACCGTCTGAAAAAGACCAGGTCATGCTGGAATTTCGAGAAAGAAAATTCGACATTTTGGTTTCCACTTCCGTGGTTGAAGTTGGCGTGGACATCCCCAACGCCACGGTGATGGTGATTGAAGGGGCAAATCACTTTGGTTTGTCTCAACTTCATCAGTTCAGGGGGCGTGTCGGCCGGGGGGATGCGCAATCCTATTGTTTCCTGATCCCAGACAGTGACAACGCGGGGGAGAACATGAGATTGCAAGTTATGACCGAGACCGATGATGGTTTCAAGCTGGCGGAAGTTGACCTTGAGCAGCGCGGTCCGGGCGACTTCCTGGGTACCAGGCAAGCAGGCGCAATTGACTTGAAAATGGCCAGCCTGGCTGACCTGCCGCTGATCAAAGAAGCCAGAGATATTGCTGAAAGAGTCCTTGAAGAAGATCCGGAATTGGAAGAGGTCGAAAACATGTCTTTGAAAGAAGCCCTGGTAAGGTTTTGGCCTCAAAGCGACGGAGCAGGAGATGTGAGTTAGATGACCAAAGTACTTTTTCCCGGAGCTTTTGACCCCATCCATTATGGGCATCTTGATATCGCGCATCGCGCTGCCAAGTTGTTCGATGAGGTAGTAGTTGCAGTCTATGACCGACCCTTAAAATCTCTGCTTTTTAGCCCTTCTGTAAGAATTAAGTTGGTTCAAGAAGCCTTGCAAGGGGCAAAAAATATAAAAGTAATTGCTTATTCAGGATTGACGGTTGCTTTCGCAGACCAGATAGGCGCTGATGCCATCGTGCGTGGATTAAGAGTTTTCTCTGACTTTGAGTATGAATTCAGGATGGCCTTGGCCAACACCCGCCTCAATAAGGAAATCGACACTATCGCCTTAATTACTTCTGAAGAAAACACCTTTTTGTCTTCTTCGACCGTGAAAGAAATTGCCTCTTTGGGCGGCGACGTTTCAAGCATGGTCCCGCCCCACGTGAACCAGGCTTTAATTGCCCGATACCAGGAATTGAATTCAGGTGCCGATCAGCCACTGTGATTCCTGTTGGGTACGTGTTAAAATAGTGTTACACTTTGCTTAAGTTGCTAAGTTTGGGAGAAGATTATGGATATTCTGCACCTGGTTGATCGTTTGGAAGAGTTATTCAATAACAGTAAACCAATTCCCCTATCGAGGAATGTCGTTGTGGATGAAAATGCGTTCATGGATATCATCGACCAAATGCGCATTTCCATACCGGATGAAATCAAAAAGGCTCAGCAAGTTATCGCCCAAAAAGACCGTATCCTGGCTCAGGCACAGGAAGAGGCAAACCGAACCGTCTCGATTGCCCGTGAGAAAAGCGAGCGGATGGTGGAAAAATCTGATATTTATCAGTCCGCCCAGTCCAAAGCAGACGATATCATCCGCCAGGCGGAGCTCGACGCTGAGCAGTCACAGCATGACGCTGATCGCTATGTGGTGGACACGCTTGCTGGACTGGAACGAGAATTAAAAAGGGTCCTTGCTCAAGTGGAAAATGGGATCAACTCCTTGAAGCCTGAAGAAACTGAAGAATAAAAATACTTTCTTCACAGCAAAAAACTGCCAACAGGCAGTTTTTTTGCTTAAAGGTTATGAATAATAATCACTCAGATTTCACAGGAGTGATTTTCGAGTCATCTGTTTTCTTGCTTGATTTGCGGCGGTTGCTCTGCCTGGAATCTTTGAGGTGGTTGTGAAATTTCAAGTCCCCGGGAATCGATTTCCGAAGCACTTCATCCATGTGATCCACCAAAACGATCTCCAGACCTTCACGGATTGGTTGGGGTACATCCACTAAATCCTTCTCATTTTTGGAAGGAATGATGACGGTTTTGATGCCTGATCTGTGAGCCGCCAGCACTTTTTCCCGGATCCCACCAATCTGCAATACCCGGCCGCGCAAGGTGATTTCACCCGTCATGGCAACATCGTGTTTAACCGGCATTCCAAGGGTGGCTGAAATCAGGGCTGTGGCCAGGGTAATGCCCGCGCTGGGGCCGTCTTTGGGGATGGCTCCTTCGGGAACGTGGATATGGATGTCCGTTTCCTCGAAAAAGTCATCCGGGATTTCGAATATTGCCTGTTTTGATTTGAGATAGCTTAGGGCTGCCTGAGCAGATTCCTGCATGATTTCGCCAATTTGTCCGGTGATTTGCAAGTTGCCTTTGCCTGCCACAACCAAAACCTCAACGGGCATGATTTCACCCCCGTTTTCTGTCCAGGCAATGGCGGTTGAAACCCCAATCTCATCTTTTGCTTCCGCTGTCATTGGGAAGAATTCCACCGGACCCAAGAGCTGGCTGACCAGCTGGTCATCAATTGTCTCCGGGATCGCATTCCCCTCCGATTTGCTTGTGGCAATTTTTCGTAGCACCGCGCCAATCTGGCGTTCGAGATTTCGCACTCCCGCTTCATAGGTGTAGCTGGCGATAATCAACTTGAGGGCATCATCCGTGAAATTGATCTTTTCTTCGTCCAGTCCGTTCTCCAGCAATTGATTTGGAATCAGAAATTGGCGGGCGATGATGATTTTGTCTTCTTCAATGTAGCCCGGGAATTCAATCAATTCCATACGGTCCATCAAAGCCGGGGGGATGGTGGCGATGGTGTTAGCCGTGGTGATAAAGAACACCTTGGAGAGGTCATAAGGAACTTCCAGGTAATGATCCGAGAAAGAGTTGTTTTGCTCCGGATCAAGCACCTCCAACAGAGCGGCAGAGGGGTCGCCATGAAAATCAGCGTTGAGTTTGTCAACTTCATCCAGCATGAAAAGCGGATTGACCACTCCGGCTTTGGCCATGGTCTGCAGTATCCGGCCGGGCAAGGCGCCGATGTAGGTTCTGCGGTGACCCCGGATTTCGGCTTCGTCATGTACTCCGCCAAGGGACATGCGCACAAACTTACGGTTCATGGCTTCGGCAATTGATTGCCCTAGCGAGGTTTTGCCGGTTCCAGGAGGACCCACAAAGCAAAGGATCGGCAAGCGATTCTTTTTTGGTCTCAGGCTCTTGACAGCCAGGAATTCGATGATCCGGTCTTTGGCTTTTTTGAGCCCGTAATGGTTTTTGTCTAAAATTTCTCTGGCCTTACATATATCCAGGTCATCTTCGGTTTCGGTCGTCCAGGGCAGGTCTAACAAGTAGTGCAGGTAATTGGAAATGATCCCGTTCTCTGGTGAAAGAGGGGCGGAGGAACGCAGCCGGTCAAGTTCTTTGATGGCTGTTTTGTAGACTTCTTCCGGCAGGCTTGTTTTTTCGAGTTGTTCTTCCAGCCTGGAGATGTCAGGATCTGCCGATTTGCCTCTGTTCAGCTCGACCTGTAAGCGGTTGATGTGCTCCCTGAGGACAACCTCCCGTTGGTTTTTGTCAAAATCCTCATGGATACTGGTGATCACTTTCATATCCAGTTCCAGCATCCGGATTTGGGCTACCATTTTTGAGTGCACCAATTTCAGGCGGGCAAGGTCATCCACTTCCTGGAGGAGTTGCATGCGCTCTTCGTAATTAATTAGTAGATTGATGCCAATGAAATCAGCAAGCTTTCCGGCATGATTGATTTCTTCGGCTACCGATAGAATTTGCCCATCGATATGGGAAGGTAAGGAAGCATACTTGGCCAGGCTGATCTTTGCAGAACGGATTTCACTTTTGACTTCATTGGTACGGCGGGCGGGCTGATTCACGACTTCGACATCTGCCATAAAACTATTCTCTTTTTTGAAGATCCTGAGGATACGCACTCTGCGCCGGGATTCAATAAAGATATCTTCTTCGTATTCATCCAGCCTGTCAGAAAAGTCTATTTCCTTACCAAATGCCATTTCGACCCCGATCTGCCAGATCGAATCCATGTCGGGTTCAGAAACACTATCGAAAAGCGGATAACAGCTTATGAGGGTTTTCCGATTCTCTATGGCGTCCTTCACCAGGTCGGGGTCGCTGACTTCGGTTTCATCATAGAGTCGGGTGGCTGCCATTGGCAAGAGTGGTTCATTGTACAAAATGACCAATGGGGCAGTGAATTTTGGTTCTTTTGCTGCAGTGCGGTTTTTGGTTAAAAAGAGAGTAGAAACCTTTGAATCATAGTCTCTCTGGTAATCCTGATCAAAATCATTTGTAAATCGTCTTGAGTATGCCACTTTATTCCTACAGTTTATGGATTTGGGGCCAAATCACCTTGGCCGCTGCCGCGATGAAAATGCTTCCGGTTACCAGTATACCTTTAGTTTGCCCTGCTAATTCAATGGCTTTGGCAAGGGCATTTTCAGCAGGAGCAAGTGCCATGACCGGAATGTCAAATTTCTCTACCAGGACTTTTAATTCTTCAGGGGAGGCTGCGCGGGGATGAATTGATTGGGTGGTGATGACCAGTTCACAACGAGGCAAAATCGCGTTTAGCATGTCGTCCATTGATTTGTCCGCGGAGGCGCCAAAAACAAGAATAAAAGGCCAATCTGGAAAATATTCGTCAATCGAACGCACCAATTTTTGCATCGAGTCACCGTTGTGAGCGGAGTCAATCACAACGGGAGGCTGCTCACGCAGGATTTCGAAGCGAGCTGGCCAATGAACCTCCAAAAAGCCATTTTGAATGCTTTTTCGGTTGATCTTTAGCCCTGATAAACGTAGTTGATCCAGAGCCGCGATAGCTGTCACACCATTTTCAATTTGGTGGGCACCTAACAAAGGAGTGGTCAGTTTAAGGGCTGTGTTAGTGCTGATTTTCTTGCCCTTGACGTTTTTTTGCTGAGAAGAAACACTAAAAGTTTGAGATTTAAGCGAGTGGGCAAGTGACTCAAAACTATATTCATCCTTGACGTAAACGAAAGGTGCCTTGCGCTCAACTGCCATAACTCTCAAGGTTTCCAAGGATTCTGGGTTTTGAGGGGAAACAACAACCGGGCGGCCGGGTTTGATGATGCCGCCTTTTTCGGCTGCAATTTCGGCCAGAGTATTGCCCAAAACGGACATGTGGTCATAGGAAATCGAGGTGATGACTGAAACCAGTGGGTCGATCACATTGGTTGCGTCCAGTCTGCCTCCCAATCCAACTTCGATAACAGCAATGTCAACTTCTTGTTGGGCAAAATATTGAAACGCAATCGCGGTGGTCAATTCAAACGTGGTTGTTTCCGGCACGATTTCAGTCAGCGGACTCATTTGATCGGCCAGCTCGATCACGTCTTCCTGGCTGATCATCTGATGATCGATAACGATGCGCTCCCTGAAATCTTCCAGGTGGGGGGAGGTATACAGTCCGACGCGATAACCTGACTCCTGGAGCACTGCAGCAATCAGGGAGGCAGTCGAACCTTTGCCCTTGGTGCCAGCCACGTGAACAGTCTTAAATTTACGATGGGGATGGTCCAGCAACTCCATCAATTTGTTCATGCGGTCTAATTTGAAAAAGCGGTGTTTGTCATCCACATGCCTTTTCATGCTGAAATCGACCCAGCTGTAGATCCAGTCCAGGGTTTCCTGGTAGCGGTTTTCGATCGAAGGTGAAGATTGTTTATTCATTGACTGTAGTTACATCCATCATGAGCACATAACCGATGATCGCGTAATCACCCGATCGGAATTCGACAAAGAGACATTCCCGATTGAACGTGTCGAACCTGCGCTCAGACATCGGCAGCAGTGTCAGGGTCGTCCCGATTGGGATTCGTCCGGTTGCAGCAAAGTTGTCATAACAGCCACTCCGTGCCCAAACCTCACGCACTGTCTGAACAGAAAGGATCGGCGTAGGGGTGATGGTGTAGGTAGGCGTGGGTGAATAATCAGGCGTTGGGGTGGGAGTTATGGTTGGCGTGCTGGTTATAGTAGCCGTGAGCGTGATCGTAGGCGTCAGAGTTGCCGTTGGGGTACGCGCTAAGTTACGCTCGTAAAGCGAATTGCTTATACCCCTGGCTGCAAGGCTGATGCCCATAATCAGGATAATAATCAGTATCACCGCTGCCGCCGCGCCAATCAAATAGGTAGGCAGAAAATTCCGTTTCAACTCAAGGATTTTTGGATCCTGGGGGAAGCGCTTGCGAGCTTTTGAACTGATTCGCAGCGCGTCCAAAGCGAAGGATTTATTACCTGTTTCAAGAGCTTGTTCGGCCCGGGTGATGGCGTCTTCATTGGCGCTGATCTCGGTTTCAAGCAGGCTGATCTCGTTTTCTAACGAGAGACTTTGAGAATCATACGCGTCCAATTGGCGCAGAAAATCAAGATTTTCACGAGCAGCGTTGACTTTTTCGCGAGCCAGGGAAACGGTGGGGGCAGAGGCGGCTTCTTGTTTGAAGCGCTGTGTGTTATCCAGCAGAGATTGGATCGTGGCTGGGATCAAGAGGTCCAGGCGGTTGCGCAGCCGGCTCAACTGGGAGATTTCTCCATATTTCATGCGGATTTTCTCTAGTTTGCTTTTGGCATCCGCTAATTTCGAAGGCGGGATCTTGCCGCTGAGGCTGACCAGGTCACTGACCTCGTTGAGCATGGCGATGTCTTCGCGCACTTCGGCGGCCTTGTCGATGTATTCTGGTATCGCGACGGCGCTGGCAGCAGTTTGGATTTTGCCCAAAGCAGCCACAAGCTCACCCTGGCTGAGCAGGTTTTGACCTTCCTTATAGACGTCATAAGCCTGCATCTGGTTTTCAAGGTCATGTCGCAGTTCTTCACCTTCGCGCCAGCGTTTGATGCCAGCTTCCTGCAGGTGGTCGAAGGCTTCATCCAGATAGTTGAGCGCAACCTGATAGCGGAAAACGCGGGCAGCGCTTTGGGCTTTGCCATAAGCCTTACCGGCTTCTGGCGGCAGGGCGACGGAAGGAATATTTCCAGATCGGAGGTATTCTTCCGCTTCGCTGTGATGTTCCTGAGCCCGCGTCCAACCCGGTTCCATCTGGATGACTTTTTCATACAGAGGGATGGCTACCTGGTAATTGCCCTTGTAGAAAGCTTCTTCAGCCTCATCCATCATGCGTTCCGCTTCAGGATCGTGCGTGGATTGGAAGAAACGTTTCAGGGGGTCCTTATCAATGCCGCCCATATCGTCCATCCCTAGGCTGGTACGCGTGATGGAAGGCGGATCAGAGGGGATGTTTCCCAAGATGGGTGCATTTGATGGCTGACCAATATCATCAGCACTTGGTTTCAGATTTTGCATGTCAGGCATTTTGCGACTCTTTTTGGCAGGTGGCTTGCCCTGTGAATCGTTTGTAACTGGAGTTTGAGGGGCTTGGGCTGGCGCACTGTCTGGGGTGAATTGCTCCTGTGTTCCTGCCATGCGCCTACTTTTTTCACGGCGTAATTCCCGCAGCAGCCGGTTTGCTTCTTCCAATTCTTCCGTGCTGACTTCATCAGCAATACGATTGGTTGCCAGAGCTTCAAGATAAGTAGACAGGCTGACTTCAGCCTGATTCAGGTCATCATCACTCATGTTGCTGGACTTTAATATTTTAAGTGCCTGTTCGATTAATGAGTTGATCATTCGGGGTCCTTTCAGATGTCGCGGCCAGGCTCAAAGACGCTTCGCGTAAAGAGCTTCAAGGGCTGCCTTCATCTCGGTAGGGGTCTTAAAGAAACCATCCAAAGCATTTTCAAGGAATTTTATCTCTTCCTGATTCAGCCGATTTTGGACATCATAGGAGTAGCTTGCTTTGAAGTGGGTGGGAGAGTTGGCAATGTCTTCCGGTTTGTTGGGTCCGACGGCAACAGAGCCAGGGGCTTGCCTGCCGGTAAAGATGTGGTGCAAGGCCCGCGAGCTCAGTTGGATCATATCTGCCTGTTGAACCTCGGGCGAGAAATTATCCGGCTGCCAATGCCCGATGTTCCAGTCGATGATAAAGACTTTTTGCCTGAATTCATTCCAGTAATAATGCAGCAATTTGTGGTCGAGGAAGCTTGCACCACGGGCATGAGCTTGTTCCAGAAGCGAAGTGATTTGGATGCCAATATCGAGCACTTGTTTCATGCTCAGGTTGCGCACAAAATTTCCGCGGGTATAGCCGGCATCACAGAGCAAATAGAGGTTGTCTTCCCAGCGCCTTTCCAAAATCAGGAAGGGTAGCCAGGCATCCTGCAGGCGTTCTTCAAATTGTGCCAGCACATCTTCGATTTCGTCAGGTTCAAAAATAGCCAGTTCGCCTTTGATTTGGCTGGCTTGACCCTGCTTTTCCATCTGTTTGCTGAGGGGTGCAATTTCTGAAGGCCAGATAGTATTGGCTTCGGGTTTCATGAAACCTGCCTGCAGCATGTGGGTCAGACCTTCAACCCCGCGCATGTTGGCCAGGATATTGTATTCTTCCAGAAAGAGCGGTTTGGCATATGAGATTTTGTCGTGTCTCATAACTTTGAAAGCGGGGTCATACTTGTAAAAAGTATTTCCGTTGATGTGTTTCAGTAGGAAAACCCGGGCGCTCGAACCACCCGCTTCAGGGATGGCAAAATCATGCCCACCAGCGGTCAGCCAGGTGTCAAGAGGCTCAGCTAAATAGAAGCCATTTTGCGCGTCAAGTTTGATTTGCTGCATAGTTTATTCGTTCCAAAAGTCAGGCTATTTTACCATTGATGGGGGTCCGGCTGCTCAAAGTAACCGGCGTCACGTTGTACCAGTTCGTCAAACCAGGGCAAGAGAGGGTGGATCAACTCGATTTCCCTGATCCCTTCCCGGATTGTGGCGCGATCAGGTTTGCTGAGCAGGTCAAGATACTGGCGCTGCCAACGTTTGAAGACCGAGCTGTTTTTTTGAGCCGGGTTGACCGTTTCATCAACTTTGGTGAGGGTGAACATCAGATCGCCGGCACTGTTTTGAGCTAATCTGGTGCGGGCCATTTCGCTCTGGTTGATGACTTCATAATTTCTTTGCAGGGATTTGACGGACCTGAGCAAACTCAAAAGCGTCTGGTTAATCTCGCTAAAGACAGACTGCTGGTTTTGGATTAACCAAACCAGCGAGCTTGATTGGGAGCGCTGTAAGCTTTGCCAAAAGTCGAAGAAAGTGTTTTGAGCAAGGTCCATATGATAGGCCAGCTCCTTGAGCAATTCTGGATAGAGACCCTGGTACTCGATTTTTTGCCACTCACAGACAAAGGAATAAAGATGAGCGAGTGTTTCCAGGAGTTTTGGATACTTTGGATGGGGGAGCTGTTTGGACCTGCCGCTGGTCCATTTGCGTTGCTTGATGTCTACCAGGGCGGGCAAAATTTCCTGGTTCCAGTCTTTGGTGGTGGTTTGAATGTTTTTCAAGCAAGCCCAGGAGGCATCATATTCATTCACTAATAATTCCTGCAAGTACCAATCGCCTGCCTCAGAAGTTTGTTTCCATTTGTTGATAGCCGCCAAAACATCGAGTGCTTTTTGAATATTCTGTTCATCCTGGGGTGGAAAAGAGGAAAAACCGGGGCTAAAGGGTGCGCGGGGAATGCTTGAATATACAAAGTTGAATTCCTCATCCAGATGTTTATAAGAAGAATAAAAAGCTGGCAGCAGGCTTTTGATAGCTTGAAGAGCTGCAGCTGTGCTTTTAGCAAGGCGTAAATCGCTGTGATACTTTTGCAGAGCCTGAGATTGTTGTTCTGTCAAGTTTGATTTTGTGTATTGCTCGAATGGAATCTCCAGGCGCAGGTTGGGGAAGAAGAGCCACTTGGTCGGCCATTCGTAGGTTGCGGCAAGGTCACGCAAGGAGTCCAGGTCGAGAGCCTGAACCATTGATTGAAGGGCGTAAAGGTAATTGTTCAGCCAGTTTGCGGATGTAAGGTGAGTTACCAGGTCGTCTTGTTGGTCGAGCAGAGATTTGGCG
>Ga0209612_1001541_pt1 | contig 18448 bp, 9 predicted proteins | sample BioC12SIPDNA_FD_185746 | JGI IMG/M metagenome (GOLD analysis project Ga0209612, IMG submission 185746) | Anaerobic biogas reactor microbial communites from Washington, USA - Biogas_R1_B C12 SIP DNA (SPAdes) (version 2) | ecosystem: Engineered > Bioreactor > Anaerobic > Unclassified | place...
TTCCAATCAGAATAAAGCCCTGGTGCTGGGCAAAACCGTCACACTGATCACAGACACCTCTGAGGTCGATCGTTACGACCGTTTGCTGCGCTACGTGATCGTCGATGACGTTTTTGTCAACGAAGCCATGGTGCGCCTGGGGATGGCTGTGGCGGTCTCGTACCCCCCGGATACTGCCTGCCTCACCACCTTCCGTGAAGCCCAGGGCGCTGCCGAATTGGCCCTGCTGGGCATGTGGGCAGCCCCTTTGCTCAACCCCACAGCACGCGCGGGGGACGCCCTCTTCCCCACCCTGCCCGCCCCCACAGCCACAACACCGCCAGGGGGAACCATTGTGTGCAATTGCTCCATTGATTACAACTGTTCCGATTTTTCAACCCATGCTGAAGCGCAGGCTTGTTTCAACTCCTGCGGCGGTTCCCCCTCCTACAACTGGTCTGGGATGGACGGCGATGGCGATGGCGAGCCCTGCGAAAGCCTACCGTGAACCCTTTAGCCTTCCCCTTTGGGGAAGGGGGACCGCGTAGCGGTGGATGAGGTGTCGCGCAAGTAGGGTAAAAGGCAGATTGCCACGCTTTGCTTCGCTCGCTCGCAATGACTGAAAAAATGGTCGAGGCGGGCCATCGACCCTACGTACGGAACGCACACCAGGCGTTCCTACAGAAAGAGAGAAACCCAACATTTTTTCACCCACAACAACTTACGAGAAAAGCCTATCAGCTATCAGCTATTGCTCCGGGTTGACAGGCAATATCACCTGATGAACACGGCTGTACAGTTCACTATCCTTATCAATTCCTAAATGGTGTTCCATGGCTGTGATGTCAGGCTCCCAATCTGTGGAAGTCTGCGGACAAATGGAACCATCCGGGCGTCTATCCCCTGTGAAGTAGATAAACAACAACCGGGCTGGGATGGGCGGATCGCCCACCTTCATTAGGAAATGCAGCATCGCCAGGCGGTTGGCATATTGATAATAGGGTGACATCCACCTTTCCACCGGCACAGGGGTTTCGCAGAAAGAAGCCATTGTTTGCGATAAGGCTGCCCTGATCATGGAAAGGCTTTTTTGGCTGCTGGCGCCGCAGCTGCTTTTTATTTCCCCTGAATGGGCTTTGGCTTCAACCAACAGCCATTCACGCTGCCCGTTTACCCAAATTTCGCCAACCGCATCCCAATTGTGCGCGTTCCCCGATTGCGGCCAGAAAGAACGCCAGGCTGCTTCGGCTTCAACGTTCTCAAGGAAGTCCAACCCGATATGCTCACCATCATGCTTATTGCTCTTGTTGGGGGGTAAAAAGCGAAAGTCATACCACGAAAGCGATTGCCCCCCGATATGGTTCAAAACCAGGTCCGACAAATACGCACGGTGATACCCGAGATATCTTAGTAAATGCCACTCACTGCCATACCCATATCCGATTTTCCCCATCATCCCTCCCATCACATGATTTGTTCTATGTTGATTATAACGAAACCGGGATAATGGGTTACGTTACATCGGTAAATACACATAATTTGTGTTCATCAACTATCAGTGGAAGGTTTTTTATAGATAAGCAATTTCATCATGATATCCCGTTCACCTTTGCAACGGAATTTCAGGTCAAAACGCACAGTAGACTCCTCACTCCCTAAGAAGCCAAGGGTTTTCAGTGTTGTATACTCTGAGACATATCTAATCCCCAATATAGTACATCGTTCCGCAACCATCAAACTGAACAACAGCATCAGTTTGCGATACATATACGGTTATGCCTGCGACCCCAAAGTGATTGTTAATTATGTTGCCAGATGAATTGATTCGAGCCCAATAGCAACCATCATCTGTCATTGAATACGATGAATACCACGGACCAGGCGCTATATCTTGATTTACTTTATAAAGTCCATCCTCTTTTGGCCACTTCATTGGATCGATAGGCTCTTGGTGCACGATTCTAACTATCGGTACTTCAGCATATCTTGGGTTTGGTGTGTATTTATCAGCTTTAAAAACGGAATATTTTGCGGTTCCGATTATTACTCCATAAGCCCAGCTATATTGATTTTTTTGTAAATCAACTGTTTCGTCTGAGGATTTGTCTTCAACAGCTAACATCGCAAAAAGATGTTGAACTTTAGGAAAGACAGCGACATAAGCGAGCGTCTCTTTTGTACCGTCAACATACACTTCAAATAAAGGTTCTAAAAGGATTTTGATAGTTTGTCCAATTGAGTTATCGGGCTCATTAAAAAAAGACGCTATCTGACTTTCACTTGTAGTATATGAACTTAATGGCACTGTGGTTGCAGTTGAGGTTGCAGTATATATTGGCGTAGGGGTTAGGGTTGGAGCTGGAGTATTTGTCGGTGTTACAACTTTAGTAATCACCACTGGAGTATATGTCGGCTCTATCGTATAAGTCGGATAAGGCGTGTGGGTCGGAAAAGACGTGTGTGTTGGATAAAGCGTATAGGTCGGGTAAAGTGTTGGAGTGACAGTCTGAGCTGGAGCGCAAGCAGTAAGCATTAGCATCGTTATTAATGCCAGTATGATGTTTTTCATATTTCCTCCCACTAATTGTTGAAAGTTCTTATCCTAACACCTATTATTGCCAGCTTAAGGTGATATCTATAAAACATCGAATTAATCACAGTTAGCATTATCTGATTGGAATTCAGCCATGGTTTCAGATTCCAAATCTCCTGGTAAATTGAGGTTCTCAGGTTCGACTTTATTGTAGGGTTCACCAAAAATTTTCTCGATCAATTCTAAAAATTTATTCTCTTTCCTTATTTCTTTAAACAATGGCCATTCCCGATAATCGTACAGTCCAACCTCATGAAAGTTTTGCCCAATTTCCTGCATGATATCATAAGCTAATTCGTAATTCTCCAATATCACTGCTTCTGCTAACCTAAACCTTCCGCTTGTTGCAGACCAATCTTCTTGAGTAATAATCCCTCTCGCTTTCTTGTCATTTCCGCCCCATTTGTAAGCCAATGCTCGATTTACAACCATTATGAGCCTATCATATTCAGAAGAGTACTTCTTAAGTGTTTGCGTAGCAAAATCAAAAATCAACGCAGTTTGCTTGTAATTTTCATCGTGTAGGGTATCGTAGCCTATATCGATTAAATTGCTATCGGCTTTCATAAGCTCATCTGGCATGAACTTTCGCCAAAGTACATGTGCTAACTTGAACGCGATTTCAAAAATGACCTCGTAAGCAACAAAAAAATACTCAGGCGAGACATCTAATTCATCACCCTTTTTTATTTCATTGATTGATGCCCGATGCTCTCTACAAACTTTCAGGTATTGATCTGACACGATACCGTCAGTGTGGACGAAAAGATTGCGTCTCTCCGTTAATTCTATAAAACTTGGCCATACATCTAAACCTTTTCTAAGAGATATGTCAAATTTCCTTTCCATCCAATCAAATTGTTCCGCGTGACTCTTGCGGATAACAGTTTCAATCTCCTTCTCCAAGATGAATTCTTTAGCATCTTCTACCGATCCGAATTCAACCAATTGAGCAAAAGAGAGGCTCTTTTCAGATGCGTTGAGCATCTCGGGCTTCCGTAAAATAATAATCCTTAGGAGTTTTCCAAGAAAGGCATCAAATTGGCTAATTAATGCCATTACATAACTTCTCGGAATAGTTTTAAGTGCGAGACGATATGTCCTAAACTGTCTCGTTAAATCACTATAGGTTTGATAACAATCAGCTTTCATTACTATTTTGGTTTTGCCATTTTCTTCTTGATACGAAATGTTTTTATCTCTAAATTCAAAAAGTTGTTCTTTCGTTTTGTTACGTGCTCGAAAGATGGCTTGCATTGTTATACCTAACGTGCCTGAGATACTTGTAATATTATCAATAAATTGTCTAAGTTCGTTATCTATTGACGGCAGATTATTCTCTTCTTCAATTGGATCACTTGATTGTTCGGCTACCATTTCTTCGGGTACATTATCCATTATTTCGATCCTTTCCAATACGATAGAGCCACTTATTGAAAATACTGCAGATAAATCATATAAGTAGCCAACTTGTTATTCTTTTCAAGGGACCTGCAATAACAAACAGATCATTTCCAAGCAATACTTCATACTGCGGACCATCTGTTCTTTCAAGGTAGCGATGACAGCAACAGAATTAACTCCTGGTTTTGCCTGGCAATGTAGTTCAATACTATAAAGTTAAACTCAGTTGATCTCAATTGCTGCTGATAAATATTTTCTACATCCTCATCCCGATAGATTGCCTCGTTGTAATCATCGAGGAGGGTGTCAAGTTTATCTTGGGTATCCATGTAAGTAGATAAAGCTTCCTCGACTCTTTCTGAATATGTTTCGGCGCGCTGGGCTGCTAGATCCTGCTGAGATTTCTGGGAAAAATACTCGAGCAGGTTTAAAATGAGTAATCCCGCGAGTAATAACGCGATCACAATGAACCAGACATTTCCGGTTTTTTGTTTCTTCTCAACAAGCGCTTCGGCTATTACTTCCTCTTTACTTATTTCTACTACCTCTTGATTGTCTTCCATCATTTCTCTCCCTATATTTTTTAGTTAATCATCATCTTACATTAAGATTGATGTCAATCAACAGGCTACTTTGCTGATTCCACAATTCGGATTTCGTCTTCAGTAAGGTCATATAATTCGTAGACCAAAAGATCTATAGCAGCATCCGTTGCATCTATTGCTCGTCGTTGCCTCTCAATATCCAGAGGCAAAGTTCTTTGTTGTTTCTTTAGCCAAATCATTTGAGAAACTAATCCCGCTAATTTGTCAGATTTTTCCTTATCGTTCATTATACAGATTGGGAATTCAGCAAGCTCATTAACTTTGAACTGCGGAAAAATCTTTCTTTGAAACTTACCAAAGTATTTATCAAACCAGTATGAAATTAGTCTTGAATTTAAAATTCCTAAAAGATACAAAAGATCATAGTCTGGATCATTAGCTTTGACAATCATACTGTTTCTGTCATTTACAAAATCATTATCAATGAACATACCATTTATCGAATAAGGCGGTTGGCTCGGAATTTGCCGAATTAAAATCCTTTTACCTTGATATAGCACTGGATTTCTAGGCGCCGCCAAGTTTTTCCCATACTTAATATATTGGCCAGACCAATCAATTTCATACCTTTTCACATCCTTTCCATCGAGATATCTTCGCCAGCTATCGTCTTCTGGATGATTTGAATGGTAGATTCTTCTTTCTTTCATCGAGTTGGTTTGCGAAGGTTTTCCTTTCCCCGTCTCATACGCAACGAACCCTGACTTGACGATTGCAACTTTTTCTAATGGAATAGCATTTTTAGTAATCTTGGTCATTAATACAGAAACGTATTGATCGTCGATTCCATGAAACGGTATGATTGGAAGTGGCAGAAGATAATCAGGTTTTACCGAACCGATTAAGTGAACAACCCCAGGTTCGTGAGATTCAAATAGCTGAACGGTATTTGCTTGATCCTTAGAGAAGATCAGAATTGATGTATCAATATTTGCTCCTTGGAAAACCTTATATTTGTTATTAATTAGCATCAGATCTGCAGTTTCACTGATAATAAAATCTCGAAGTGATTTCATTGAGCTAATTGAAAGCCAATTATTTGGAACGATAAACCCTAAACAACCACTCTTTCTTAATAAGTGAAAGCTGTTTTCAATAAAAAGTGAAAACGTATTTAACTGATAGTTTTGATGTGTAAATCTTTTGTAATAATAATCTTTCTCATCACTTTCAATACCTTGGCTCCGTGTGAAAATATATGGAGGGTTGCCGATGACGGCGTCGAAGCCGCCTTCCGCAAACACCTGAGGGAAGGCGCGCTGCCAGTCGAACGGGTTGACGCGCTGGATCTCTTCTTCATCCGGGAAGATCTGCCCCCCAAAGTAATCCCATCCGATCAGTGAATTTCCGCAGCGGATGTTTTGACCCAGGTCGGGTAAGACTCGTTCGAAGCCGAGCGTCAGCTGACCGGTTTCGCCCTCCAGCAGCTTGAGCAGCAGCGAGAGCTTGGTGACTTCCACTGCCTGGGCGTCGATGTCGACCCCGTAGATGTTGGAGGTGAGGATTTGTTTTTTGGTTTGGGTGGTCAGGCGATATTCACCGCCCTCCGTGGCGACCAGCGGCGGGTTTTTACCGCGCGTGTGGCTCTCGGGGTCGTGGCTGAGGTAGTAGTTGAGGTGCCAGTCGAGCAGGTATTGGTAGGCACCCAGCAGGAAGGACCCAGACCCACAGGCGGGGTCCACCACCCGCAGCTTCAGCGCCTGGGCGGGGGTGAAAGAGGGGTTCGTAATTGCGCCTTCACCAACACACCCACCCGCTAAGCCCCCTCCCACCGCTACGCTGGAGGGGGTGAGAGAGGTCAAGCCTGATTGTTGGCCATTGATGTTCGTGCTGGTCTCTCCAGAGAGCGATCGGTTGCTACCAACCCCCTCCAGCCCTTCTTTTGGGCGAAGGGTCGAAGATCCCTGTAAGGGAATGGGGGTTGAAGGGCGACGTCCCGCCGAAGGTGGGTGTGGGACTTGAAAAGATGGCTGCACTTCGTTTGCCGGGAGACCGTGGCAGGTCTCCCTTACAGGTTTGCTCACGCCCAGCAATCTTCCAATCGTGTTCTGGACGATGTAGTCGACGATATACCTGGGGGTGTAGTAGACCCCGCCGGCTTTGCGCACCTCGGGCTTCTCTTCCACCTTGGCTTGTCCCCCGGGCGTCAGGCGGATGACGCTGCCCAGGAACTGCTCGTAGACCTGCCCCAGGATCTCGACCGGGATCTCATTGAACATATAGGGACAGGGATAGTAGGTGCTTTTGATCACCTGGCGCAAGACCTTGTCATCGATCTGCAGGGTGGGCGTAAAGGTGTCGGGCTCGCTGGTCTGCGTTTTTTCCTTGTTGAAGTGGAACAGACCCGAATTGTATTTCTGGTCGGCTTTTTGGAAGAGCACCAGCAGGTGGGCGTAAATATCGCTGCCCTCGGCGATCTGGAGCAGCTGGTCGGTCGGTTCGATCTGGCGGTCCTCGCAGATGCGCAGGAAGAGGATGCGGTCGATGGTGGTTTGGACGGCGTAATTGAGCTGGCGTTCCGCGCGGTGGAGGTTGAGCAGGGTTTCGGCGGCGTGATCGGAGGAGCGGAAGTTACGCAGGGCGATGTTGCGGGCAAGCAAAAGGCGCCACTGCTCGATTTCCTTGAGGAATTCTGCGTCCACCTCTGTGGTGCCGCGTTTGCCCTTGCTGCCCTCGGCGTAACGGTCGAACGAGCCGCTCCAGACCGCTTCCCGGGAGAAAATTTGCGCCAGTTCATCCCAGCGGGTGAGGTATTCTTCGAAGGTGAAGAGCATCACCCGACCGGTGGCGGCGGAATCTTTTGGGTCTGGGCGGGTACGGCAATCGTAGACTGCCAGCTCTTCAAAGTCGGTCAAAATCGAGAGCGGCAAATGGGCGTTCCAGGCATAACGGCGCAGTTGGTAGGCGGGGTGGATAGCGTAACGGATGTCGACCGCCGGCTTTTTGGCTTCGACGAAGAATTTACGGGTGGTGCCGATGCGGAAGGCATAGTCGGGGGCTTTGAGCGAGCCCTCGTCCTCGAGCGAGTCTTCGTGGATAACCTCGCGGTATTGGGGGGCGAAATTGGAGCGGTTGAACATGTCCCACCCGAGCGCTTCGAAGAGCGGATTGAGGAATTCCTGGCGGAGTTGTGCTTCGTTGTAGCGCCCGGAGCGGTAGAGCTCGCGCGAGTCGCGGAAGCGCTGGACGAGGTCATGGATGATAGCGGGTGCGGTCATTTACCTCCAGGGGAATGAAAACTCGACAGTCAGGGATAATTATAGCCCATAACTTTTTGTGGACGGAAAAAGCGAGTGAAAACTGGTAGGTTATAGGGAAAAGAGGCTGATAGCTGATAGGTGATAGTTGCGCAGCAACCGTAGGCCGGGTTCCGTTTTTGAACCCGGCAAATGCTTGAATAACAAGATCTTTGTTATCCTCGTCTTTTCGTAGACCGGCCTGTCCAGCGCTCTTTACGCTGGTTTGCCCTTTTCAACCCGGCAAATGCCTGAATTACAAGATCTTTGTTATCCTCATCTTTTCGTAGGCCGGTCTGTCCAGCGTTCTTTCCGCTGGTTTGCGTAATTCAACCCGGCAAATGCCTGAATAACAGGATCTTTGTTATCCTCATCTTTTCGTAGGCCGGGTTCCGTTTTTGAACCCGGCAAAACCTGGGATAACACATTCATTGATATCCCCAGTGTGAAGGAAAAATTTTCTCTGAACATTTCCTTCCCAAAACAGAACAAATGTGCTATTATTGCCAGGCATCACCCGCACCTTAATAACCAACCACTTTTTACACTCGATCTATGGCTCTGTACTATCAAAAAACAGTGTAAAAAGTGTAAATAGTGTAAAAAGGCCTCAGGGAACAGGGAACCCTCACCAGGGCAGGCAGGGAAGAGGGAGCAGGGCGGGCGAGGAGCGGTTGATAATTCCGGAAATGAAAAGCCGGGTTCAAATTCGGAACCCGGCCTACGAAAAGAAAGTGCCTACTTCAGGATCAGCGGCAGGAAGATCTCATAATCCGGGGCGCCCTCCCACGTCAGAATAAAACTTTGCTGCGCATTCGGAGTAACTCCATTGGCAGCATTTAGGATGAAGTAATCAACCCCGCCTTCTTCCGGAGGCATTCCCGACAGGATCGCCGTACCGTCTCCCTGGTCCACCAGGGTCAACCAGGAGGGCAGCCCATCGCCGGTCCAGATCATTGGTGTGGGGAAACCGCTTGTGGTGATCACAAAGCTGCCCAATTCACCATAGATAAATGTCGTGTTATCAGCACTGGTGATCATTGGTGCTTCGAAGTTCACTTCGGGATCATAGACGCTGGCGTTGTTCTCCGGGAACGGATCGAGGTCGATTTCTGGCTCGCTACTGAGAATTTCAGCTGTGTTGATCAGCTCCGCGCTGGCAGGAATTTCATCATCAATTCTTAATGTCAGCCAGACCTCCGTCCATTCGCCCGTGGTCATGGGCCACATGGTCCAGATGATTTCCTGTCCGACAGAATCCGGTATGAACTCACACCACTCAAATTCTTCGTAACAATGCCGGTAGGCTGAAACAAACGTCATTCCATCGGGCAATGTATCCACGAGGATGGCGTTTCCGACCATGTCCCATTGCCTGGTATGCCCGGGTTGGTCGTTACCAAGTTTGATCAGGAAGGAGACTTCTTCCCCTGGCAGGAATTCACCTTCGCCAAGGGATTTCTCAACGAACATATTCGGTCCGCTCCCCAGGAGGTAAACGGCGATGTTATCCTCCGGATAGGTTTCAGCAGGGTCGACGGTCACCTCGGCGGTGTTGGTAAAGACTTGCCCAAGCGGTACCGGATCACTACCCGGGATGACCACGTTGTAATTGATCCCCATGTTGGTTCCAGGTGGGAGATTGTCCAGTAAGACAGTGAAATAGTGCTCGGCTGGGAAATCCTGCCACTCCCAATCATTCCAATAACCAACGTTCAGTCCCCCGTCGAGTAACATCTGAACCGGATAATGGTCTGTTACCAAGATATCTGATACTCCCTGGTCGCCGACATTTTCCAACCTCAGCTGATACCAGGCGTTATGCCCTTCGTTGTGACCATGCCAGTCCCCCCACTTGCTTATACGCAGATTGGGACCGTGCTCATTCACGATTTCACTCAAGGTGGCGGTGTTGTTATCAAGATTTTCTTCGCCAGCCTGGGCTGCAATCACAGCGGTATGCAGCAATTCAGTTCCAGGGGTTGTGGCGGGGTGAATGTTGGCGATAACTTCAACGGTGCCATTATAGCCCGCGTCGAGGTCGTCCACCTGCCAGGTGATGGTGTTGCCATCCTGAACGGGATCACCGAGGTACTCAGCCCAATCCCAGTGGCTCCAGCCGGCGAAGCTTGTGCCAGCGGGAAGAGTGAGCGTAAGCGCAATTGGACCCTCGACCGGCAGGTTGCCATTATTGTAGAAGTAGATGCCAAAGCGATATTGCCCACCCGGAGTCAGAACGCCTGAGTGCCAACCAAGGCTGATGGAAAGGTCCACGTTAGGCTCTCCCACGTTATGATGCAGCGAAGCCTGGTTATCCTGCTCGTCGGGGTCGTCATTATCAGCGCTTATTTCTGCCGAATTGACCAATTCATCGCCGGGCTGGGTATCGGGATCCAGGATTATCTTGATGAAAACCTCCCGGCAGGAGTAGCCAGCAATCGTAGGATATTCAAGGGTCAGAAGGTTATCAACGAGCGAAATTTGCTGCCAACCTGCTTCCCGCCCCCAGAAGGAATCGAAAGTGACCACATCGGGAAGGTTTTCGGTCAGGGTTAATTCCGTGCTACCGGTTGGTCCATTGTTGCAGACGTTGATGTTATAGACATACTTTTCGCCGGGTGCCGGCCGCCAGGTCCAGGTGCCTTTGCCAACGTTTACATGGGTGTTGTTGGCAACCACAGTGCTCCTGGCAGTGCGCACACGATCATCAGGATTGCCTGGATCGAAACTCTCAGAGCTGATCTCGGCAGTGTTGATAATTTCCTCTCCTGCTGGGGCGATCACATGGGCGAACACATAGAAGTTGACCCAATCCGTTGGTGCAAGGTCGCCCAGCTGCCAGATCACCTGGTTACCGACCACATCCTTAGGCAATCCGGAGGTATCGCTGAGATAGGTCAGACCCTGCTCGAAAATATCCGTGATGATGGCGTTGACTGCCGGGGCATCACCCTCGTTGCGGTATTGGATTCTAAAGGTGACATTGCCACCCTCCCCAGGTTCGCCATTCTCCAGCCATTTTTCGATGCGCAAGCGCGGCACAGGCGGGTGAAAGTCACCGATCAGTTCATGCCCTGCCGGGTCGATGTAGGCGACCATCAGGTTGGATGTCTCGTTCAGATCGTAGCCATCATCTGTCCAGTCGCAAAGATAAGTGTCAACTCCATCAGGCAGCACCCAATCTTCCTGGTTTGGAGGGGCATAATTCTCCCAAATGTAGCAGGCGGCTTTTACATCCTCACCTTGAGGCAGCCACTCCGCATCCACTGTACCGCTTACCTGATCGTTGTCGAGATCCAGGTCGGCTGTGACCCAGCCTATTTGTACATCAGCGGTAAACTCGCTGCCGTCATCCACTTCGCCATGGACCATATCTCCAGGCTGGATATCCGGCTGGCTTGGGAGCCACTGTGAGCCTTCAAGGTGAGTGGCAAAGCCAGACTGACCTCCCCAATCCGACCAAAAACCAGTCGGCACGGTGATATGGGCTTTTTCAACCCCTTCCTGATCCAAAACTTGCAGAGATACAGTATGGTCCGGCTCATAAAACCCCTGGATCCAATCATGATCATAGTGAATTTGTAAGATCAATTCATCGATATAACCGATAAACACATTGTAGACCGTATGATTATCGGGTCCTGTGTAAGACACGCCTATCTCTTGATTCGGTTGGATGTCCCATTCAGTATCCGGGTCCCAGGCACAGGTATAGGTGTCCACACCATCTGGTAACACGGTCTCACCTTTCCCCTCGGTATCTGGAGGTGCGCCCCAGGTATGACACCATACCCATACTTCAGTATCCTGTGGCAGCCAGGGAGCGTAGATCGTGCCAGTAATACTGTCATTTTCAGCATCGACTTCACCTAAAATTTCTCCCAATTGGACCTCAGCTGAGTAGATTGTTCCATCTACGTCCACTTCACCGAACACCCAATCCCCAGCCTGGATGTCCGGTCGTTCGGGATTCCAAACCACGCCTTCCATATTCGTCGAGAAACCTGTAGCACCGCCCCACCAGGGAACAGTTGTAGTAGTAAAGCCCATGGTCGCTTTAACTGTAGTGCGATCGCTTTCGGTGACAGTCAGGGTGCCACTATATTCAGGGGGGTACCAGAATTCAATCCAGTCATGTCCGTAGTTGACATTCAAGGAAAGATCAAAGGAATAGGCATAAAATCCGTTGTAGACCCAATGCCCGGATGGATCTATGTAAGTGACTCCCACATCTGAATAGGGTTGAATGTCCCACTCTGTATCCGGGTCCCATTCACAGAAGTAAGGGTCCTCCCCATCAGGCAAAACAAAATCCTGTTTTCCATCAGTAGGATTGGGAGCTCCCCATGGATGGCACTGCATCTCAATTTCAACACCCTGAGGAAGCCAGGGGACATAGATTGTGCCAGTGATACTGTCGTTTTCAGCATCAACTTCACCTAAGATCTCTCCCAGTTGGACCTCAGCTGAGTAGATTGTTCCATCTACGTCCACTTCACCGAACACCCAATCCCCTGCCTGGATGTCAGGTCGTTCTGGGTCCCAGACCACGCCATCCAAATCAGTTGAAAAACCTGTATCCCCATTCCACCAAGGAATACTCGTGGTGGTGAAGTCTACGGTCGCTTTGACTGTCACACCATCGCTTTCGGTAACGGTCAGGGTTCCTTCATGATCAGGTGGATACCAGAATTCGATCACATCCCCGTAGTAATTGACATGCAGGTAGAGATTGTAGTCAGCTTCATAAAAGACTTCAATAATTCTGTTATCATCCGAGTCCCTATAGGCAACACCAATCTGCTGGTTCGGTTCAACATCCCATTCTGTTAATGGATCCCAGGCGCAATTGTAAGGATCGGTGCCACCAGGAATTATAGTTGAGTATTTATCGGGTGCACCTTCCGGAGCTCCCCAGCCATAACACTCAACTTTCACCATTCCTGGATCCGGGATCAGCCAGGGTGCATGGATTGTGCCGCTGATGCTGTCAGTATCTGCGGTGACCTCGCCTGTGATCTCACCCACCTGAGCGTAGGCCTGATAAGTCCCTCCATCAACTACACCGTAGATTTTGTCACCTGGCAGGATGTCGGGTCTGGATGGATTCCAGGATGATTCGTCACTCTGGATGGCAAAACCTGTGCGACCATCCCACCACGCAATATCACCGGTAGTGACTGTAATCTCGGCCTTAAGATTATCTTCACTATCCTTTACTGTTAAAAGGATGCTGTGATCTGGTGCGTATGGCCCTTCGATTACATCAGCAAATGGGTAAATTTCCAAAATCAGGTCAGCAGTTCTGAAATACTGATGATAAATAACATCTGCTTGATCTTCCACAATTGTGAAACGAACAAAGCCGTCTCCCCCTCGTGGAATATCCGAGTAAAAGATGCTGAAGTTGCCTTCAGGGTCTGTGGTCACTTCCTGGTACCCATCCTCCCAGAAACCGTTCACCTGAACAAGATCCCCGCTGCGTCCACCAATCTGTCCCCAAACCTCTTCGTTAACAGAGTCCGCATTGAAAAGCAGTGGGGTTGGCAAGGTAAATTCAACAGGATAGAATGCTTCCCCCGCAGTGACCGTGATTGTATCTCCGGCAATTATCTCTATTGGATCGCTAATGCCAAAACAGCCGTTGCAACCCGGATCTGCAAAGGTATGGATTGTGTCTCGTGGGGTGGTGATGGTTACCTCCAAACCAGGTTTGGCATTGCCCCAGATCCAATCTTTAACACCCAGGTTAAGCCACATGCCCACATCGTAAACTTCATATTCGTTGGGTTCATACCCCCAGATCTCTCCCCCAGTGCTGAAATTGTTAGTGCCGAGGATGAGCTTCCCGCCAAAGTTAGTGATGGCATTGTCCCAGTACGACCATGCATTACTGGTGTCGCCGAATCCCATAGAAGCACTCAGTTCCCAGTCGCTTCCATTACTTGTGCGCCATACTTCCAACCCATTATCTGGGTTTGCTCCCACCAGGTAGAGCATGTTGTCATAAACCTCCAGCCCATTCGCCTCTCTCATGCCTGAGCCCAGATCGCTGAAGGTGAGCACATGTTCCCAATCTAAGCCATCATCTGAACGCCAAACCTGGGTGCTAACCTCATCCCATATGCCAGAATACAGAAAGCCGTCAAAGGCTGCCAAAGAGGAGATTGCAGCCGATGTCCCTTGACTCACTTTTGTTAGAGTGATTCCGTCTGTGCGCCATAATTGGGCGCCAGTTTCCCAGTTTACCAAGCCCCAATACAGGTAACCGCCAAATACTTCGGTGGATATTGCGCCAACCGCAATATTGTTGGGATCCAGTCCGTCACCAAAAATGTCCCAGTTAGTACCATCATCTGTACGCCAGATTTCAGTGCCTGTGGTTCCGTTCCAAGTGCCAGCATAAAGCATCCCGTCAAAGACCGCAAACCGGGCGATACCATTATTGGAATCACCGAAACCGTCGGTGACAACGTCGGCCCAATTGATGCCGTCTTCCGAACGCCAGATAGCGCCGTCCCAACTACCACAGTAGAGATAAGTGCCAAAGACGATCAAGTCAGCGCAACCGCTATACTCGCGCTCATCCACCTTCTCCCAGCCGCCACCATCGATGGTTCGCCATACCTCAGCCGAGCTAACTTCATCGTTGTCTTTCCAGGTACCGGCGTACAGATCGCCATTAAATTCTTGTAACGAAGGGATTTGGAAGTTGTTATCGCCAAAACCGTCTTCGTTCAACTGCTGCCAGGGGGATGAACCCAGCACAGACTCTTGAGTCAAGCTGGCAACCACAGCGTCAACTTCGGAGCTATACTGCGCTTGCGATGGAGAAAATATGCTGCTATTAGTCCGTCGGATAGGACTAAACGCATCAATATTTTCTCTTCCGTTGTCAATGCCTTCGTAAAACACTGAAGCAGGGGGGGAAACCGGTGGATTTGTCTTCTCAGGATCCGAAATCAGCTTTTCCTGGAGAGCAAAATCCGATAAAGAGGTTTCTTTTTCTGGATCAATCGGCATCGCAAAAACTGAATTCAGTACCAAGCCAGAAAGCAGAAAAAAAACGATGATTATTGAAGTTGAATATTTTGTTCGCATGAGACACTCCTTATGATAAAAGATGAGACTCGAAAACCTTTGACCGTAAAATCGGGTCAGGATAGAACATTGGTAGAAGAAACGAAACGTTAGACTGCCCTGAGTGGGTAGTGAAAACCCGACCATTGAGACGATTGAAGGATCTCCAAAGGATCCGTCCTATAAGATAATAAGGAATTCACTCCTCATTTGAATCCGGAAAAAAAGCTTCCGGTCGCTGTGCTGTTTGTCTATGAAATTTATCTGTTCACAAATATATGATACAAGAAAATATTACAATGTTCAATAGGAATTTGTCCCTTTAAGATAAATTGTGAGAGGGAAATTGACAGCATACAGCTTGCGCCTTTCAACTATCGGTACAAGCCACAAGCCATCGTCCATCACTGGGGTGAGAGGAGGTATTTACTGAGGGCTACCAGCAGGCAGTGAGAAGCTTTTGTGTGCGATCTGTGTCTTCCCAAAACAGAACAAATGTGCTATCATTGCCAGGCATCACCCGCACCTTAATAACCAACCACTTTTTACACTCGATCTATGGCTCTGTACTATCAAAAAACAGTGTAAAAAGTGTAAATAGTGTAAAAAGGCCTCAGGGAACAGGGAACCCTCACCAGGGCAGGCAGGGAAGAGGGAGCAGGGCAGGCGAGAGGACCAGCTTACAGCACGCAAACAGTCACACCCCGGCAAGATCGATGAGGTTGATGGATCTGTGTTTACCACCCCCTCTGGCCCTTCGTTTGGGCGAAAGGTCGAAGATCCCTTTAAGGGAATGGGGGATGAAGGGGGTGGGTTTTGAAAAGATAGCTGTGCTGCCGGGTTCAAGACCGGAACCCGGCTTACGAAAAGATGGCATATTGTAGGGGAAAGGCCGGCCTACAAAAAACTAATCTGTAATAATGTCTTTTGCCCAGGTGCGGTTGGCGAGGTACCAGTTGACCAGGTTTTGGACGCCTTCGTGCAGCCCGACGCGTGGTTCCCAGCCCAGCATGGCACGGGCTTTACTGACATCGGCAACGTTGCTAAAAACATCCGCAGGATGGGCAGGGGCGTAATGGCGGTCGGCTTTTTTACCGAGGAGCTTCTCGATCAGTTCGATGACCTCGTTGATGCTCATTACTTCATGCCCACCCAGGTTGAAGATCTCGTAGCCAACGTTTTTCAACGCCAGCAGGGTGCCAGCGGCGATATCGTCCACATAGGTGAACCCACGCGATTGCTCTCCACTGCCGTTGATTTGCACGGGTTTGCCTTCCGCAATCCACTGGCAAAAACGGAACATGGACATGTCGGGTCGACCAGCAGGACCGTAGACCGTGAAATAGCGCACGATGCTGATATCGATGCCGTAGAGGTGATGGTAGGCGTAAGCGAATGCCTCGGCGCCCTTTTTGCTGGCGGCGTAGGGAGCCAGAGGGCGGTCGGTGGGGTCGAGCTCGGAATGAGGTGCAGCACCGTCGTCTCCGTAGAGGCTGGAGGTGGAAGCAAGGATGAACTTGGGCACCTCCTGCCGGCGGGCGTATTCGAGCAGGTTGAGGGTCCCAAGCGTGTTCGTGTAGAGGTAGCTCCAGGGATCGGACATGCTCTGGCGCACGCCAGCCATGGCAGCCAGGTTGATGACAGCCTGGGCACGCGGAACGTATTGGGTGAGCAGGTCGATAATCTCCTTGTCGGTGATATCGGCTTTGAGGAAGGTGAAGGCGGGCTGAGAAAGCAGGGTTTGCAGACGATGTTCTTTCATGCGAACATCATAGGCAGCCGAAAGATTATCGACACCAAAAACCTGGTGTCCTTGAGCCAGCAGGAGTTCTGCAACTTTGGAGCCGATGAATCCAGCCGCACCAGTGACGATGTAAATGCTCATCAGAGTCTGATCACCTTCAGATTGGCTTTAGGCATGTCTTTGGTGGCGTTGCGGGCATCGAACACCAACTGGGCTTTGTCGACCACCATTTGGTAATCGATCTTGGCGTGATTGGTGATGATGGCGACCAAGTCGACGTTTTCAATGCTGGCAGTGAGTTCTTTTTCTGAACTCATCTGGATGTTCTCATAGTCCAGTTCGGGCACGAAGGGGTCGTAGTAAGTAACGGCGGCGCCTTTTTCGCGGAGCAGGTGGATGATATCCAGGGCAGGGGATTCGCGCATGTCGTTGATGTTGGGCTTGTATGCGACGCCAAGGATGAGAATCTTGCTTCCGTTAAGGGGTTTTTTGTAGCGATTGAGAGCGTCTTGAATGCGGTTGACGACGTAGCGAGGCATGCCAGTGTTGATCTCGGAGGCGAGCTCGATGAAGCGCGCGGTATAGTTGAGGGTTTTCATCTTCCAGGAGAGGTAGAGCGGATCGATGGGGATGCAGTGCCCGCCCAGACCGGGTCCGGGGGTGAACTTCATGAAACCGAAAGGCTTGGTGGCAGCGGCATCGATCACTTCCCATACATCGATATCCAGGCGCTCACACATTTGGGCGAGCTCGTTCACCATGGAGATATTGATCATGCGGAAGGTGTTTTCGAGCAGTTTTGCCATCTCGGCAACTTCGGCTGTGGAAACAGCGACGACCGTATCGATGGCTTGCTCATACCAGGCTTTGGCAACATCAGTACAGGCGGGGGTGATACCGCCCAGCACCTTGGGAGTATTGACGGTGGTGAAATCTTTGCGACCGGGATCAACCCGTTCGGGCGAGAAAGCCAGGAAGAAGTCCACGCCCACCTTAAGATTGAACTGAGCGGTAAGTTTGGGCAAAACGAATTCACGGGTCGTGCCGGGGTAGGTGCTGGATTCGAGCACGATGACCATGCTGCGGTGCAGATAGGGCGCAATTTGCTCGCTGGCACTGGCGATGAAGGACATATCGGGATCGCCGGTTTTGCGCAGGGGAGTGGGAACGCAGATGGAGACAGCGTCAATTTCAGCCAGAACGGAGTAGTCGGTGGTAGCGCGCAGACGGCCAGAATCGATGTGTTTACGTAACTGCGCGTTGGTGATATCCGAGATGTAGCTTTCACCCCGGTTGATCATTTCCACCTTTTCTTCGTCAGGATCGATGCCAGTTACATTAAAGCCGGCATTGGCGAAGGTGATCGCCAGAGGCAGCCCAACATACCCGAGACCGAGCACGGAGATATTTGCACGTTTCTTCTGAATATCTTGAATCAAATCTTCTTTTACCATTTTTACCTCGCAGAGGCTGCCCTTTTAAAACAGGCTAAGTTGTTCAGGCGGCTTCTGTTCTTCCGAATTGGATGGGATTGTTTTTTCTTCGTGTTTACTATTTACTGGGGTAATTTCCGCAGGTGTGACCTCAGGCACTGGGGGCAGAACGACAGGTTCCGGCTCTGGCTGCGGGGTGGGGCGGGTGCTGATAAACCGTTTCAACCGAGAAAAATCTTCGATCAGGGTTTGACGAAGGGCAGGTTGATGCAGAGCGGCAGCAGGATGATACATGGTGACCACCTTGCGACCGTCGACGTTATGGGTGCGACCATGAATGGCGCTGATGCGACCATCGGTGATGAATTTTGCCA
>Ga0209612_1001567_pt1 | contig 18258 bp, 10 predicted proteins | sample BioC12SIPDNA_FD_185746 | JGI IMG/M metagenome (GOLD analysis project Ga0209612, IMG submission 185746) | Anaerobic biogas reactor microbial communites from Washington, USA - Biogas_R1_B C12 SIP DNA (SPAdes) (version 2) | ecosystem: Engineered > Bioreactor > Anaerobic > Unclassified | place...
GGCGAGGCGTCTGGTTTTGAACATGGCTCCACGCTGGCGAGCAGCGTGGTGGCCGAAGAGGGACAAGACGCGTGAGCGGCGAGGCGTCTGGTTTTGAACATGGCTCCACGCTGGCGAGCAGCGTGGTGGCCGAAGAGGGACAAGACGCGTGAGCGGCGAGGCGTCTGGTTTTGAACATGGCTCCACGCTGGCGAGCAGCGTGGTGGCCGAAGAGGGACAAGACGCGTGAGCGGCGAGGCGTCTGGTTTTGAACATGGCTCCACGCTGGCGAGCAGCGTGGTGGCCGAGGAGGGACAAGACGCGTGAGCGGCGAGGCGTCTGGTTTTGAACATGGCTCCACGCTGGCGAGCAGGATTTCCGGACGCAACGGTGAACGGCCGGCGTGAGTCCGGCGGTTCTTTCGTCATCCCCCGGCATCTGCCGCTGTTCCCAAACCGGCTCGCAAGGTGTAAAAAACGGGCAACCGCACAATGGCGGACAACGCTGGCTAGACCGGCGGGGTTTTCGCAACGTTTAGGTTGAGCGTCACGAACAAGGGGTCCACCGATGCCATCTTGCACAACTTTTTCCGCCGGACGGAATGCGCGTTGCAGCCGGCGTCTTCGTTTGTCGCTTGCGAGCGGCGTTCTGATCGCATTTGCCGCCACGTGCCCGGGCGCGGCGGCCGGCGAGTCCCCGGCCTTGATCTCGCCGTGGACTCCGGTGACCGTCAAGGCTGATGCGGCCGGGGTCGAGGTCGGCGTCTGGGGCCGCACGCAGAAGTTGGCCAACGCCGCCTTGCCGACCTCGATCGTCACCGCAGGCGAGGAACTGCTGGCCGGTCCGGTCCGGCTGGTCGGGCAGGTCAGCGGCAAGCCGATCGAATGGAAACGCGGCGGCAACCTGTTGTTCCGCGCCGACGAAGCCCAGGCGACCATCTCCGGTTGGCAAGCGGGCGACGAACTGATCGTCAACACGACGACGCGGATCGAGTTCGACGGGATGATGCGCGTGGACCTGGTCGTGCTGCCCCAGCACAAGGCGACGCCCAAGCTGGAGCAATTGTGGCTGGAGGTGCCGCTCAAGCGAGAGCGGGCCCGTCTGTTCCACTACTTTCCCGGCCGCTGGGGCAGCGCCAAGAGCAGCGGGGCGTTGCCCGACACGGGCCTGACGCTGCCCTTCAAGCCCTTCGTGTGGCTCGGCCGGGAAGACAGCGGATTGAGCTGGTTCGCCGAATCGGATCGGGGCTGGCAACCGCTGGCTGCGGACCGGGTCATCGAGGTGGTCGTGTCCGACCGCGAGGCGCTGCTCCGCGTCCATCTGCTGGACTCGACGCTGCGCCTGCCGCTCACCTTGACCTTCGGCTTCCAGGCTACTCCGCTGAAGCCGTGGCCGAAGGATTTTCACGAGTGGCGAATCTGGCACGTGCCGCAACTGGGCGTCGGCTCGATCCTGCCGGTTCCGCAGGAGTGGTGGCTGTGCCATCGCGCGTTCCCGGACCGCAACCCCACGGCGACGCTGGACCGCGCCGCTGAACTGGGCGTCAAGACGGCCGTCTTTCACGAGGACTGGCTGCCGATCCAGAACTATCCCGTGACGACGCCGGAGGCGGAATTCAAGGCCATCGTCGACGCCTGCCACCAGCGGGGCATGAAGGTGCTGGTCTATCATGGCTACGAACTGTCGTCCTTGGCGCCCGAGTGGGCGGAACTGTCCGACGAAGTGCTGGTCAAGAACACCGCCGGCCAGATCGTGCCCGGCTGGTACCGGCATCCGGAGCAGCGCGACTTTAAGGTCTGCTACAACAGCGTCTGGGCCGACCGGCTGGCGGACGGCATCGAGGAAGCCCGGAAACGGTACGGCTTCGACGGCCTGTATCTGGATGGGACGATCCAGCCGTGGGGCTGCTGCAACGAGCGGCACGGCTGCGGCTATCGCGCCGCCGACGGCAGCTTGCGGCCCACGTATCCGATCTTCGGCGTGCGGCGGCTGATGCAACGGCTGTACGGGATGATCCACCCGCACGGCGGCCTGATCAGCGCCCATCAGAGCACCTGCTGCGTGACGCCCACACTGGCCTTCGTCCATGCGTACTGGGACGGCGAGCAGTTTGCCGGCGGCGAGTTGTCGGGGGACCCGCTGAAGAACCTGCCGCTGGACGCGTTTCGCGCCGAGTTCATGGGGCGCAACTTTGGCGTGCCGAGTGAGTTTCTGGCCTACGAACGGCCGCCTCAGTGGACCTACGACCACGCGCTGGCCTGCTCGCTGCTGCACGACGTGCGCGTCCGCCCCTGCGGGCTGGCGGCCTTGGAGAAGGTGGCGCCGATTTGGAACGTGATGACGCAATTCGGCGTCAGCGAGGCCCAGTGGCATCCGTACTGGGAACCGCAGCCGTTGGCGGCGGCGCAGTCCGAGTCGGTAAAAGTGAGCCTGTACGCGCGTCCTGCCGCCGACGGCCAGCGTGGCCGCGCGTTGCTGGTCGTCTCGAATTTGTCCGCCGGGCAGCCCGCCACGGCCCAGGTGACGATCGACGTCGGCCGCAGCGGCCTGGCACCCCAGGCGGCGCGCGACGCCTTGAGCGGCGAGGCGTTGCCGTACGGCGACGGGCGGCTTACCGTGCCGCTGGAACCGATGCGGATGCGGCTGGTGTGGGTGGAGTAGCGAACGGTCTTCAGGTGGCTCGGTTTGACATCCCTGGGAGGCGAATGCCATGAGAAACTGCAGTTGTTGTGCGGGCGGAAAGTGCGAGAGCGGGGAAATCGCCGGGTTGAGTCGCCGGGAGTTCCTGGGGCGGATGGCCATCGGCACAACGGGGCTGACGCTGCTGGGACAGTTGCCTTGGCTGGAGCCGGCACGTGGACAGCCTGGCGCCGCACAGGCCGCCGGTGAGGCCGCTTGGCCCGAGTACGCCAGGACGCCGCCCAGGGTCTATCGCGGTCCGTATCTGGAGGCGGTCGGGATGCCCCTCGGCGGCATCGGCACCGGCAGCATCTGGCTGGACGGAAAGGGGCGTTTGGGCGTCTGGCAGATCTTCAACAATCTGAGCGAGACGCGGATTCCCGACAGCTACTTCGCCGTCTCCGCCCGGACCGGCGGCGGTCCGGGCGTCACCCGGTTGCTGCAGACGGAGGGCGAGGGGCCGCTGTCTGGGGTCCAGGAGATCGAGTACGAGGGCGGCTATCCCATCGCCCGGCTCGCGTTCCGCGACGAAGCGTTGCCGGTCCAGGTCACGTTGGAAGCGTTCAATCCCCTGGTCCCGCTGGACACGGCCAGTTCCAGCCTTCCCTGTGCGATCTTCCGACTGACCGCCCGCAACACAGGCCGCGAGCCGGCGGACGTCACGCTGTGGGCGACGCTGCAAAACGCGGTCGGCAGCCAGGGAGCCGCCGGCATTCACGACGTGCGGTTCCACGGCTACGGCGGCAATCGCAACCGCGTGGTCCGCCAGGGCGGGATGGTGGCCGTGGCGATGGACAAGTCGCCGGATCCGGTGAAATCGGGCAGCGTCAAAGTCCGCACGGCGGCGGGGCCGGAGGTGCCGGGGCCGGAGTTGCTGTGGCTGGTCCGCACCGGCGCTTTCAGCGCTCAGGCGGCTGAGGCGCTGACGGGGATCGTGGCCGACGGAGGCGTGGCGCTGCTGGACGGACTCGAACCGGCCTTCTTCGACGCCATCGCCGCCCTGCGCGACGAGACCAAGGATCTGGGGGCGCTGGCCACGCTGTTTGAGGATTTCGAAAACAAGTCCTACGAGGGCTGGACGCTGACCGGCAACGCCTTTGGCAAGCAGCCGTCGCGCGGCACGGAGGGCGGCCAGCAGCCGGTCAGCGGTTTCGTGGGCCGAGGCCTGGTGAACACGTTCATCGCGGGCGACGGTCCCGAAGGCACGGCGACCTCCAAACCGTTCCGCATCGAGCGGCGGTACATCGGCTTTCTGATCGGCGGCGGGGCCCACGCGGGCAGGACGTGCATCAACCTGAAGGTCGACGGCCAGGTGGTCCGCACCGCCACGGGCAAGAACCGCGAGGCGCTGGAACCGGCCAGCTGGGATGTCGCCGATTTGAAGGGCCGGGAAGCGATCGTCGAAATCGTCGACCGGCACTCCGGCGGCTGGGGGCATATCAACGTCGACCAGATCCTCTTCTCCGACGTGCCTCCGGAACCGCTCCTGAAGCAGGGTACGTCCGCCGAAACCGTGGCCAAGGCAATCGCGGTACCCTTCGAGGCCGCCGAGCAGGCCGAGTTGCCGGCCGGTCAGAAGATTGTGCTGACGGAGGACTGCCCGCCCGGATTGCGCCGCATCGCGGACGGCTGGCAGGTGACCCGCTTTACCCGCCTGCGCGGGTTCCGGTCGGGCGAGAAAGGCTATCGGGTCTGGGCGGCGACGCCCGCCGGCGATCCGCTGATCGTGGAAGGGCCGCTGGGCGCGGGGCGTGTCCTTGTGGTGCTCGCGGGCGGCCTGCCGTGGGCCTGGGGCAGCGTGCTGCTGGCCGCGTCCAGCGGCGTGCCGTTGCAGCCGGGCGAGCGGCTGGTGCCCGGCACGCCGGGTTGGGGCACGATGGCGCTGGCGGCCCTGGACGACCACGCGGCGGCGCTGCCCGCGTGGACGACCGACGAAGGCTTGACGGCGTTCATGGCGGATCCGGCCGGCGCGGCACAGGCGGCGGGCGAGCAAGCTGTCAGCCCGCCGGGCGAAACGGTCAACGCGGCGCTGGGGGTGCCTTTCACCCTCCCGCCCGGCCAGCAGCGCACGGTAACGTTCGCGATCACCTGGCACTTTCCCAACGTCCAGCGGTTCCAACACTCCGGCAACCTGTACGGCCGCCGCTGGCCGGACGCGCTGGCCGTGGCCCGCGACGTGGCCCAGCGCAGCGACGCGCTGTGGGCCAAGACGCAACAGTATCACCGGACCGTTTACGAATCGAACTTGCCCGAAGAATTCCTGGACGCCATGACGTCCCAAAGCGTCATCCTGCGCGGCCCGACCTGCTTCTGGGCCGAAGACGGCTACTTCGGCGGCTTCGAGGGCAGCTACGGCTGCTGTCCGCTGAACTGCACGCACGTCTGGAACTATGCCCAGACCCACGCCCGGCTGTTTCCGGACGTGGGCCGCAACATGCGCGTCTCGGACTTCCTCACCTACCTGCACGAAAGCGGCGAGACGTCGCACCGCCAGCACTCGCCGCACGGCGCGTTCACCGACGGCCACTGCGCCTGTATCGAAGCCGCGTATCGGGAGCACCAGTTGAGCCCCGATACGGCTTTCCTGAAGCAAGTCTGGCCGGGCCTCCAAAAGGCCGTCGATTGGCTGATCGAAAAAATCGACAAGACCCACGAGGGCCTGCCCACCGGGCATCAGCCGAACACGTACGATTGCAGCGTGTCCGGCCCCAATACGTTCATCGGGTCGCAGTACCTGTCCGCGCTGGCGGCGGCCGAGCGGATGGCCGCGGTGCTGGACGACGCGGACAGCGCCGCCCGCTGGCGGCAGGTCCGCGAGGCGGGCATGAAGAACCAGAACGACAAGCTGTGGAACGGCGAGTACTACATCCAGATCCCGGAGGAGCGTCCGGCGAACGATTACAACAACGGCTGTCATTCGGACCAGTTGCTGGGCCAGTGGTGGGCGCACATGCTGGACCTGGGCTATCTGTACCCGGTCGAGCGGATCCGGGGCGCGCTGGAGGCGATCATGGGGCACAATTTCCGGGAGAAGTTCGCCGGCTTCACCCAAGCGCCGCGGCGTTACGTCCCCGACGACGAAGGCGGGTTGCTGATGTGTACCTGGCCGCACAACGACCGGCCCAAACCGTTCATCGTGTATGCGGACGAGGTGTGGACGGGCATTGAGTATGCGGTGGCCGGGGCGATGGTGTACGAGAGCCAGTTCGAGCCCGCCCGGCGAATCGTCCGCATGGCCCGCAGCCGCTACGACGGGCGGCGCCGCGACGGGCTGAACTCCGGCCCCGGCGGCAACCCGTTCAACGAGTTGGAGTGCGGCAAGTTCTACGCGCGGGCGATGAGTTCCTGGTCGCTGCTGATCGCCTGCCAGGGCCTGGTGCTGGACGGCCCCCGCGGTGTGCTGGGCTTCCGGCCCAAATGGCAGCCCGAAGACCACCGCTCGTTCTTCACCGCGTGCGAAGGCTGGGGCCTGTTCGTCCAGCGCCGCGAGTCCGGCCGCCAGACCGAGCGGATCGAAGTCCGGCACGGCCAGCTGCGCCTCCGCGAAATGGTCTTCGAGCTGCCCAAGGACGCCGCCGCGGCCACCGCCACGCTGACCGTCGCGGGACGCACCGTCCCGGCCGCCGTGCGTCGCGACGGCAATGACGTTCGCTTGACCTTGGAGAACGAAGTCCTAGCGGCCGAAGGCGACACGCTGGAGGTGGGCTGGAAGTGGTGACGCCGGCGGCATCCGCGCGCCGGTTCGTGCCAGAAGCGGCGGATCTTCGCTAGAATCGTCCCAGATTGCCCAGTTCTCTTGCCTCGCAGCAACACGTTCAAGCAACGCCTCGTCCCAGCCGATACGGGATTTAGGCGGTATCGCGCGCCCAGGAAGGCCGCGCGAAGCGGAGCGCCTGTGCAAGAACCCATTCGCAGGGCGAAGGATATTGCGCCCAAGCGGACGGAAGTCCGCTCGACGACAACGGAGCGGAGTGGTTCTTGGCCAGGGGCTCCAGGTCTGGCGACCCGGCCCACCCACACCAGACCGCCGCCGCCCGCACGCATGAGACCGAACGTGTTTCAGAGGGGGGACGATCCATGCGGTCGTCAGCGCTACTGATTGCCGTCCTGTTCGCCCTGGGCGATCGAGGACACGCCCAAACCGTGGCGCCCGATGGGCGTACGGCGCCCTCGACCGCCCCTGCGTTCTCGGCTCGCCAAGACCTGCCGGCGACGCCGGCCAGCCCCCCCGTTGCTTCCCGTGACACCGCCGGCCCGGCGCCCGTCTACTCCCGTGTGGCCGCCTTTACAATCCCGTTCGCGGTGACCCAGGCCGACACGCAGGGCCTGGAGGTGCTGCTGTTCGTCTCCCACGACTTCGGCGCGAATTGGACCCTGTACAATCGCCAGCCGGCCAGCCAAGGCCAATTCGTGTTCCGGACGAACCGGGACGCCGAGTACTGGTTTGCGTCGCGCACGATTCCCGTCGGCACCGTCATCTCGGCGGGCGCCACGTTTCAACCCGAGTTGCGCGTCGTCGTCGACACGGCGCCGCCGCGACTGGATGTCCAGGCGAGCACCAACGCAAACGGCGAGATCCAGGTCGAATGGCAAGCCGTCGACGACGCGCTGGCCCCAGAGACGATGAAGGTCGAGTACCAGCAGGCGCTGGGCAAACCCTACCAAGCCGTTCAGGCCGCCAGTTCAGCCCCCGTGCCGGGCCGCAATGCCGTCACCGGCCGTGCCAACTGGACGCCGGAAGCCGGCAGTTACTTCGTCAGCATCCGCATCCAAGTGCAGGACAAAGCCGGCAACCTGCAAGAGGTGACGCGCCGCCTGATTGTCCCGATCTCGCTGAACACCCGGCCCACCGCGCCGGCCGCCAACCTGCCGGCGTCCTTGGCTTCCGCTCCGCCCGACCCGTTCGCCAATTACGGGATGGCGCCGAACGAAACACCGGCGCCGTCGGCGCCGTCGGCTGCGCCGGCGCCCAGCCAGCAGGATCCCCCGGCGGCCTCACCCGCGGCGCCCGCGCCTACCGCTTGGCCCAGCGACGCGCCGGCAAGTCGCGATTACTCCGATCCCTACTCGACTCCCGAACCCGCGCCCCAAACGGCGTCTGCTGCGCCAGCCAAGAAGCCCGAAGTTCATCAGGTCTCCAGGCCCGGCGCGGTGGGGGACGCGGCTGCCGAGACGCCGACGTCGCCCAGTGCCGCGCAAGCCGGCTCCACGTCCGCTGCCAAAAATGAACCGGGCGTCGCGATCCCCGAAACGGACACAGCGCAGACCGGTCGAACGCCCGGCGGCGACTCGGCCGACCCCCCGATGCCGTCTCGCCCAGCCGGCAAAGCCACCGGCGGTTCGCCCGCTGCGTCTCCCAGCCTGCCTGCGGGCGAGCGGCCGCGGATGACCAGTTCCAAGCGGTTCAATTTGGACTACTCGGTGGATGCGGTCGGTCCGGCGGGCGTGGAGAAGGTGGAGTTGTGGGTCACGCGCAACGGCGGCCGCGATTGGGACCTGGGGTGGGTGGACGAAGACCGCGAGAGCCCGCTGCTGGTCGAAGTGGAAGACGAGGGTATCTACGGGTTCCGCGTGGTGATTGTGGGCAAGAACGGCTTGGCCAGTCAGACCCCGCGGGCGGGCGACTTGGCCGATCTGTGGGTCGGCGTGGATACGACCCGGCCGATCGCCGAAATCACCTCCGCGGCCTACGGATCGGACGCCCATGCCGGCCAGTTGGATATCCGCTGGGCCGCGATGGACGACCATCTGGGCAATCGGCCCGTGACGCTCTCCTTCGGCGAGAAGCCCGACGGGCCGTGGACCGCCCTCGCCTCCGGGCTGCCCAACACGGGCCAGTACCTGTGGCGTGTGGATTCACGCGTCCCCGCCCAATTCTACCTCCGGCTGGAGGTCCGGGACGAAGCCGGCAACGTGGCCGTCCACCGCCTGGACGAGCCCCTGGAATCCGCCGGCCTGACGCCCAAAGGCAGCGTCCGCGGCTTCGCCCCCCTGGGCGGCTAGCCCTTTGTCAGGCCTCGCTTCATGCGTCGGGCGGAATTCACTCCGCCCCCAAGGCCGACTGAATGGGGTCAGGCTTACAGAATTCAATTTTGGTCGAGCGTGGCGCCAGCCAGATGGTACGAGCCTGCTCGACCAAAACTGAATTCTGTAAGCCTGACCCCAGGACCGAAACCCAGCACCGAACCCATGACTGCAGCCACGGCACGCAAGAAGTGCCGAAATCCCGTTTGGTGCTGGTGCCCTGCGGTTGTTATTCCTCGATTTCCGACAAAAAACACCGGAACCTGCGGTCCCAGACAGGCAGAGACGTCCGCGAAATGGGCTTCTTCGCCACCACGCTGCTCGCCAGCGTGGAGCGGTGTTCAACACCAGAGACGTCCGCGAAATCGGCCCCTTCGCCACCACGCTGCTCGCCAGCGTGGAGCGGTGTTCAAGACCAGAGAGGTCCGCGAAATCCGCCCCTTCGCCACCACGCTGCTCGCCAGCGTGGAGCGGTGTTCAAGACCAGAGACGTCCGCGAAATCGGCCCCTTCGCCACCACGCTGCTCGCCAGCGTGGAGCGGTGTTCAACACCAGAGAGGTCCGCGAAATCGGCCCCTTCGCCACCACGCTGCTCGCCAGCGTGGAGCGGTGTTCAACACCAGAGACGTCCGCGAAATGGGCTTCTTCGCCACTACGCTGCTCGCCAGCGTGGAGCGGTGTTCAACACCAGAGACGTCCGCGAAATCGGCCCCTTCGCCACCACGCTGCTCGCCAGCGTGGAGCGGTGTTCAAGATGCTGGACGCAGTGGTGGGGCGAAGTCTGGTGCTGAACATGGCTCCACGCTGGCAAGCAGCGTGGTGGCCGAAGACGAAGACGTCGCGTGAGCGGGCACGAAGTCTGGTTCTGAACATGGCTCCACGCTGGCGAGCAGCGTGGTGGCCGAAGGGGTGGCGTGGTGGGGCGAAGTCTGGTGCTGAACATGGCTCCACGCTGGCGAGCAGCGTGGTGGCCGAAGAGGTGGCGTGGTGGGGCGAAGTCTGGTGCTGAACATGGCTCCACGCTGGCGAGCAGCGTGGTGGCCGATGACGAAGACGTCGCGTGAGCGGGCACGAAGTCTGGTGCTGAACATGGCTCCACGCTGGCAAGCAGCGTGGTGGGCGATGAGGTCGCGTGGTGGGGCGAAGTCTGGTGCTGAACATGGCTCCACGCTGGCAAGCAGCGTGGTGGCCGAAGAGAGAGATGTCGCGTGAGCGGGCACGACGGCTGGTTCTGAACATGGCTCCACGCTGGCGAGCAGCGTGGTGGCCGAAGACGAAGACGTCGCGTGAGCGGGCACGACGGCTGGTTCTGAACATGGCTCCACGCTGGCGAGCAGCGTGGTGGCCGAAGACGAAGACGTCGCGTGAGCGGGCACGACGGCTGGTGCTGAACATGGCTCCACGCTGGCAAGCAGCGTGGTGGCCGAAGAGGTCGCGTGGTGGGGCGAAGTCCGGTGCTGAACATGGCTCCACGCTGGCAAGCAGCGTGGTGGCCGAAGAGGTCGCGTGGTGGGGCGAAGTCTGGTGCTGAACATGGCTCCACGCTGGCGAGTAGCGTGGTGGCCGAAGAGGTGGCGTGGTGGGGCGAAGTCTGGTGCTGAACATGGCTCCACGCTGGCAAGCAGCGTGGTGGGCGATGAGGTCGCGTGGTGGGGCGAAGTCTGGTGCTGAACATGGCTCCACGCTGGCAAGCAGCGTGGTGGCCGAAGACGAAGACGTCGCGTGAGCGGGCACGACGCTGGTTCTGAACATGGCTCCACGCTGGCGAGCAGCGTGGTGGCCGATGACGAAGACGTCGCGTGAGCGGGCACGAAGTCTGGTTCTGAACATGGCTTTACGCTGGCGAGCAGCGTGGTGGCCGATGACGAAGACGTCGCGTGAGCGGGCACGACGGCTGGTGCTGAACATGGCTTTACGCTGGCGAGCAGCGTGGTGGCCGAAATCCGGGACTTGTTTTGGCCACCGTGGTTACGGCTTTCTCCGCTGCAGCTGTTCATAGACCTGCAGCATTTTTTCGATGCTGCCGGCCAGGTACTGATCCCCGGTGGCACGGGCGGCCGCCAACGCCTCGCGGGCTGTCAGCGCGGCGTCGCCGAACCGGCCGCGCACCGCGTACACGCCGGCCAGGCTCTTCAGCGCCATCGGATCGCGGCGTTGGGTCACCTCGCACGCCTTGGTAGCCAGCGTCAACGCTTTGTCGAGATTGTTGAGTTCTGGTTCCGGCATGATGCGGATCGAGGCCAGGTCCAGCAGGGCCGGGACGTGCTTGGGATCGAGTTTAATCGCCTGCTCGTAGTACGCGATCGCCTGTTCCGGCTTGCCTTGGCGGTAGAAGGCGTGGCCGCAGTAGTAGTTTGTGATGGCCATGTCCGGGGCCAGCCGCGCGGCCTCGGCCAGATGCACTGCGGATTCTGCGAATTCGCCTCTTTCCAGCATGATCATGCCCAACGTCGAGCGGGCCTCCAGCGAATCCGGCTCGCTCTGCAGCGCTTGGCGGCAATGGTGGATCGACTCATCGAGCTTACGTTCTTTGTGCAGCAGCGCCGCCAGACGGCCGTGCGCTTCGGCGTTGTCCGGCCGGAGATCGAGGAACCGCAGCAACTGGGATTTGGCCTCCGCGTTTTGGCCCTGGTTGGCCAGGATCGCCGCCAGTTGCAGTCGCGCCCAGCTGTGGGCCGGGTTGATCTCGATCGCCTTGCGCAGATGAGGCACGGCTCCGGCGGGGTCGTCCTGATCGACGAAGGCCATGGCGGCCCGAAAGTAGTTGAAGTCGTCCAGAAACGCCTCCGTGATCTTGCGGATCGCGTCAGGCGCGGCGTTGACAAACTCCGGGATGTTGGCGGCCCGCTCCGGCACGGTAAACCGCGACAGCACGACGGGCACGCTGCTGTGGCCCTCTTGGTCGATGTGCGTCAGGAACAGCTGGGTGTAGGCCGAATAGGCTTTCGAGGAAAAGACCAGCCACTTGCCGTTGGGCGACCAACTGTGCCAGGAGTTCATCCGCGGCGTGTTGCACTCCAGCCGGCGGGCCTCGCCTCCGGCGGCTGGAACGATCATCAGCTCGCTGTCGGGCTGCAGCAGCATGAAGCTGTTTGCTTGGCAGAACACGAGCCACTTGCCGTCGGGCGAGAACTTGGGGAAGTAGTTGCTCCGACCGTTGTTCGACGCGCCCTGGATGGGCTCCGCTTTCCCGCCCTTTCCCTCGTTGAACGGGATGCGGACCAGGTCGTAGCGGAAGGTCCGGCCCCCGTCCAGGAAATCCTGGGCGGCTTCCTGCGGGACCAGGACCGACTTGACGTCCTCCAGGCCCTTCGGCTCGTAAGCCTCCGCGCGGGCAAAGACGATCGACTTCCCGTCGGGACTCCACGTCGCGTTGGTCTGCACGAACCGCGGATCGTCCGCGCCGGGCAAAGCCTGGTAGGTTTTCGTCTGCCGATCGTAGATCGCGAGGATTCCTTTCACCAGGAAGAACAGCTGGGAGAACATCAGATCGGGCTTGTACACGGCCAACGCCCGGTCCTTGACGGTCCCCACGACGTAACGGCCGTCGGGAGAGACCTGGCACAGCAGCCCGAACGTGGCGTCGCCGTCTTCCTTGCGGTAGTCGCTCCAGCTGATGACCTTGTTCTCGTCCAAGACCATCTGCCGCTTGATCGGTGCGATCGCATAGGAGCCGCGATCGTTGCCGGAGTCGATCTCCATGGCGAGGGTCGAACCGTCGTTGGAAAAGGAATGGCAGTTCCCGCACACGGGCAGCTTTTCCAGCACGATCGGCGGCGGCTCGCGCGACGAGATCGGCCCGAACCGCCAGCGGATGTAGGCGGCCGGGTCCTTGACGGCCGTCAAGAACGGCAGGTTCACCTCCCGGAAGAACAACGGGGCTTCCACGGCGTCCGGGGACGTGCTGATCGACACGCTGGCCTGGGAGATTACCCGGTCGCTGTCACGCGGATCGACGCCCCGGACCGTGACGGCGGCCTCCTTCGCCAGCGAACGCTGCTTGATGGTCTCCCAGGCGTCATCCGGCAACGTCCACTCCTGCGCCGCAGCCTGAAACTCCAGCGGCTCGCCCTGCGGGAAGCGGAACTGGACCAGCCACTTCTTCGCCGCCGGGTTTTCGTCCTGCCAGCGGAACGTAGGAGCGACGATGTCCGGCGGAAACAGGGCCTTGTCGGGCGGATACAAGATCTGGATCGGGCGGGCCGGGGCGTTGTCCGCCGCTGCGCCCGCGGTCAGACCGCGGGGCGCAGCCGGACCGTCCGCGTCGACGCCAGGTGCCTGGGATTTGGAGCAGCCAGCTGCCAAGATCAGAAAGAGACAGCCAACTGACAGAGAAATGGGGTAACAGAAGAATGAAAGGCAAGTGAGCGGCAAGGCGCTAGCCGCCGGTACTGCGGCTAATCGGGAACCGGTGGCTAGCGTCATTCCGCTCACTCGTTTCTCCAATGATGCTAAGGCTTTTCTGGGGCTGTCCATGCTTGCAGGGCTCGTTGGTGATTGGTCCGTTCTCGTTTCGGCTCCTGAGACAGGGAGCGGCAATACTGAACCACGTCGATCAGCTGATCGTCGGCCACGCCGGGACAGGCAGGATGAGGACTGCCCGGCATGCCCAACAAGATCCGCAGGTAGATCGCTTCCGGTTCGTGACCGCCCTTGAACGGCTCGTGGACCAGATCGCGAGGGGGCGCCGGCCAGCCGTGTTCGTCGAACAGCGGCGGATCCCACGCGCCGGTCCCGTCTTCGCCGTGGCAGTTCTTGCACCCCAGCTTGAGATAGGCGTCTTTGCCGCGTGCGATCGCCTGGGGATCGGCGGCCGCACCGATGCGGGGCACGCGGGTGTCGTCTCCGGGTGTGGTGCGGAGTTTCAGCACGGTGCGGACCTCGTCCTCGTCGATCTCCTCCCCTTCCTTCAGAAGCGAGTCGATGAACTGTTCGCCGGTGCCCACGCGGTTCAGCCGTCGGACCTCTTGGGCCAGCAGCATCCGCTGGTCTTCACTCAGCTTGTCGAAGGCCCGCATCGCCGTGCCCGGCATCCCGCGCCGGATGCCCGCTTCGAGGTCCTCCAGGGAAGCGACCCCGTTGACGGTGCTCACCAGGCGAAACTTGCCCGTGCGAAGGTCGCGGGGTTTGGGGAACAAGTGCCGCGCCGCGCGGCCCTTACCGTCGCCGTTTTCGCCGTGGCAGCCGCTGCAGTGCTGGGCGTACAGCCCGGCTGCGTCTACCGGCTGGTCGCCGGATCGGTGATCGGTAATCGGTAATCGGTGATCGGTGGTCGGTGATCGGTGGTCGGTGGCGGCTGGTTCGGCGTCCCCGCCGCCGGTCTCAAGCTTGGGGGGAGGTAATGCCCTCAATCGCCGCAACTCGTCCTGGGCCTGGGGGTCGTCGGCGCCGATGGCGACGCGGCCGGCCAAGTCCTCGATCCGGGTGCTTTCATCATGGACGGCATCGATCCAAGCGAGCAGTTGGCGGGCGTGGGGCATCTTTTCTTGAAGGGCCGCCGAGACGGCCTCCGCAACCACGACCGCGCCGCTTGTGGGGTCTTCGGCCCGTGCGCGGGCCAGCCAGCGGTCCGCTTCCTGGTAATTGCCGGACTCGAGTTCCAGTTCGCCCATCTGGGCGGCAAGTTCGCCACCGGCCTGAGTTTGCGGCGGCAACGACTGGAGCACCGTGCGGGCTTCGTCCAGCCGATTCGTCTGGCGCAGCAGCTTTGCCAGCTTGAATTTGGCCGTGTCGAGCGCCGGAGCGCAGGCTACCAGCGCCGCAACCTGGTCGCGGGCTTCCACCAGCTGGCTCTGGTCCTCGAACAACTCGGCCAGCGCCAGGCGCGCCAACTCGTGGCGCGGCTGTCTGGACAATGCCTGCTCTAACTCGCGTTGGGTGCGGTCCAGAAACTCCTGCCGCTGGACGAGGTCGAGTTCGCTTTCGGTCATCCGCCGCCAGTACACGCCCTTGATATAGGCCAGATGGGCCCCATCGGGTTCCACCGTTTCCCATGCGTCCAGGGCGATTCGGGCCCGTTCCGCGTCCTTCTGGGCGATGTAGCCGTGGACGAGGGCCGCATACAGATCGGCGGGCGAAACGCCCGCCGCGGTCAGCGCCGTCAGTTCGCTCTGGATCTCGTCGTCGAAGTTGCCCTCCTGGATGCGTCCCAGTTTGCTCTCCGGTTGGACCAGGGATTCGGGCACCCCCTTCTCTTCGGCCAGCTTGACGGCCTCACTCCAGCGCTCCTCTTGGCGCAAGCGGCGGAAGCACGCCGCGCGCATCAAGTCCGTTGCCCCGTCGCCGGGATCGAACCACGCCGACCAATCCAACCACTGCTGCGCCACGCTGATCGCACCGTCATCGAAGTGCGCCTGGGCCATCATCCGCGTCCACCACGCCGAGGACGCCCGGCCGAACAAGAGGAGGCAGGCCACCAGAAGCAGCGCAACAGCGGGAACGATGACCCGTCGCGCGCTCCGCGAGCGCGTGGGCGGATTCGTCCCCAGGGATGTGTCTTGCCGCGGCATGGTCTGGAACCCTTTGAGTAGGCACGACATTATACAAGCTCCGCTGGGATCCGACACCGCGCGCGGCTAAGATACTGCCATGCCAGACCCGATCAAACCGTTCTTCGATCCTGACGTAATCCCGCCAGGTCCCGCCCCACGCAAGCGCCGCGCGCGCGGCTGGACGCTGGCACTCACGGCCCTGCTGGCGTGCGGCGCCGCCATCTTGCTCGCCTGGTACGCGTTGTCCGGCGGCGCGAAGCCGAGCCCCGCACTTTCTTTTTCGCCGGACGATTCCCCGCCGCCGGCGACCGACCCGGCACTCGAGTCGCAAATCGTGGCCTTTTGCAGCGACTGCCACGCCATGCCGCGGCCCGAAAATCTGCCCCGCGACCGCTGGCACGCCGAAGTGCAAATGGGTTACGAGTTCTACGCCCGCTCGGAGCGGAACGACTTGAATCCGCCGCCGATGCACCAGGTGGTCGCCTACTTCCGCGCCCGCGCGCCCCAGGAAGTGGCGTTTCCGCAGCCCGTCGAGGCCACGACCAAGTTGCGGACCACGTTTACCGTCGAGGAGTTGACGTTGAGCCAGAACGCCGGCGTCCGCCCGGAGATTTCCTACCTGCGGTGGGCTCGCCTGGAGCCGGATGACCGCCACGTTTTGCTGTTCTGCGACATGCGGTTCGGCTACGTCGCTGCGGTCGATCTGGCCGACCCAAAGAACGGTCCCCAGGTGCTGGCACGGCTGAACCACCCCTGTCACCTGGAGCCGTGCGATCTCGACGAGGACGGAGTGAGCGATCTGGTGGTGGCTGACCTGGGCAGCTCGCGTCCCTGCGATCACGACCGGGGCCGAATCGTCTGGCTGCGGCGCGAGAAGGAATCGGGCCGCTGCGAAGAGAAAGTGCTGGCGTCCGGCCTCGGGCGAGTGGCCGACGTGCGGCCGGCCGATTTCGATCGCGACGGGGATCTCGATCTGGTGGCGGCCGAATTCGGGCATTACCGGACGGGCGGCATTTTTCTTTGCCGAAACGTGGCCGAGCCCGGCGAAGTCCCGCGGTTCGATCTGGAAGAACTCGATGATCGCCCCGGCACCATTCACGTGCCGGTCCATGACTTCAACGGCGACGGACGACTCGACTTCGTGGCCCTGGTCTCACAGGAATGGGAACACGTGGACGCATTCCTCAATCAAGGTGACGGGCGTTTTCAGCTCCAAACCCTGTGGGCGGGACCGGACCTGATGTTCGGCTCCAGCGGCATCGAATTGGTGGACTTGGATCGCGACGGAGACATGGACGTGCTCTACACCAACGGCGACGCCTGGGACAACTGGTATGCCAGCCCGTCGCACGGCGTCCAGTGGCTTGAGAATCGGGGCAATCTGCGTTTCGAGCATCACCGACTGACCGACATGGTCGGCGCTTACCGCGCCTTGGCAGGCGATCTCGACGGTGACGCGGACCTGGACATCGTCGTGGTCGCCTGGCTTCCGCCGCCGGTGATGCCCCGCAGCATCCGCGGCGCCACGCTGGCCTCGATCGTGTGTCTGGAGCAGACGGAGCCGGGCACGTTCGTCCGGCACACGCTCCAGACCGGCTCGCCGCGATACGCCACGCTCGAATTGGCCGATTTCGACGCTGACGGCGACTTGGACTTCATCGTCGGTCCGGGTCCGCACGTGGCGAACACTCCGCAGCAGACGCCCTGGCTGACCATCTGGCGAAACCAGGGAAGGTAGTCCCGGCGAACGGTGGGCGTGAGCCCACCGGTTCCCCTGCGCCGTCGCCTTCCGCCGCCAGTGGAACCAATGGGCTTACGCGCGGGGCGGTAAGAACCGGTGGGCTTACGCCCAGGGCGGTAAGAACCGGTGGGCTTGCGCGCGGGGCGGTAAGAACCGGTGGGCTTACGCCCACCGTTCGCCGGGGTGGAATCAGGGGGCTTTGGCTTCGCCGCCGGTCAGGTCAAAATTCAGCTCGTTTTTGCCTGCCGTGACTTCCGCGGTTAGTTCGCTCTGGGAGTTGTAGCGGGCCGGGATGTACATCTCTCCCACCGGCACCTTTTCGCCGGGGTTCGATTCATCGAACTTGCCGGGCACGGGCCGCGAAGCGGTGATTTCGACCCGCATCTTGCCGGCCAGGGCCTCCATTTGGTACTGGCCGTTCTTGATCTCCGCGCTGAACGCTCTGGGATCACTGCCCGTGCCGCGAAACAGAATCCGACCCTCGGCGATGGGCTGGCCGTCGAACGTCACCTTGCCGCTGACGGGCTGCGTGTCGAGCCCGGAGGAGCCGCACCCGACGATCACGGCCGTGGCCAGGAGTGTGAAGAACGTGGTGAAACGGTTTGTGCGCATCTGCATCTCCCTCAGAATGTCGAAGTGGCTTACCAAGTTCCCAGCGCGTTGCCGTCCTCGCGGTTCCCGGCGTACCGGAAGGTTTGGGTGTCGACGCTGTCGTTGACGAACCGCACCGCGCCGTCGCACAGAACCGCATTGACTCCGCCAGGGTGATAGCTTCGCGAGAAGCAATAGCGGCCGGCGAGTCCACCGGCATTGCCGTTTTCGCAGGGAGCCTTGGGCCACTGGACCGTGCTGGGGGGGATCGGCATCTTGCACGAGTAGACCCGGTCGGGAACGGTCGTATTGGGCGATTCGGCCGACGAGAAAGCAAACGAACCGTGAGGAGCACCGCCCCAGTACCCGCCCAAGTCACCCCAAGTCCCGATGGGGCTTGTCTTTCCGCGGATAATGCCTTCGCTCGCCATCAACACGTTGAACTAAGCCGACTTCGCGTTTCGGTGCAGACTCTTTCTTGCTGGTCGAGTTCTTGGTCTTCTCTGAGCGTTGGCCTCAGCGTCGTGACGGCGTCTTCGAGGTTCTCCTGAGGGAGACTTTTCTCGCGATTCCGCCGCCGTCCGCCTGGCCCGCTTGCCGCGGCTGCGGCGCGGGGCTCGCGGGCCGGGGGGACGGCGGATCGAGCCGGATTGACGTCCACGAGCAACGCTCCCAGGCACGCCCGCCGGTTTCTCTCCACGGACGCGCGCGAGGTTCCTGACTGCCACCACATGAACGGGCCGCTCTCCGGCA
>Ga0209612_1001568_pt1 | contig 18257 bp, 17 predicted proteins | sample BioC12SIPDNA_FD_185746 | JGI IMG/M metagenome (GOLD analysis project Ga0209612, IMG submission 185746) | Anaerobic biogas reactor microbial communites from Washington, USA - Biogas_R1_B C12 SIP DNA (SPAdes) (version 2) | ecosystem: Engineered > Bioreactor > Anaerobic > Unclassified | place...
CCTGCACCAGCGCTGGCTGGGCGATTTGATCCCGGCCCAGATCTTCCACGATTCCGCCGACCGCAAGGAGGCCGGTGAGATCAAGCCCGGTGAGTCTGATCCCATCCTCGAGGAGCAGGTGAAGGACTGGAAGCACGTGGCGCTGCTCGAAGGCTGCCGTGTGGCGCTCGACATGTTCGAGGGACGCACAGATTTTGGATGGTCGTTCCTCTCTCCGCCGTGGATGTATCGACCGGGGCCGGGCACCGGAACGTACGAGCTCGGCGTGGACTTCATGATCTGGGATGAGGGCATCCCCTCAGGCATCGACGTGCCGGACCTCGCTCTTGCCGTCTGTGATGAGGTCGAGAACCGGTGGCTTGTGCACAGACACTGGACCTGCGCAGGGAAGCAGGCCAAGTATGCCGCCGACCTCGAGGGGGTCTGACGTGGTAATCTGGCTCAACTGAGGGGGCCGGCGCAGCTTCTCGGCCGTGAGCATCTTCGATCAGTCTAGAGGTAAGGACGGGGTGAGACGATGTACCAAAGCGCGCGAGATCGATTCCTCGACCAGGCGACCGTGAGGGAGTTGGTCGACGCCTTCGGCGAGAGCGAAGACGAGGTGTGGGGGGTCATTCGCGCTAGAATCTCCAGGTTCTTTGCCGACTTTCTCATGCGCATCGGTCTCCTCTCCGACTTGCCTTGTTCCTAGGCCCACTGGGCCGCGTCCTGTTCGCACGTATATGAACGCGCTGTCTCGCGCGGACCTAAGGAGTAACGAGTGAAAATCCGCCTCATCGAACCCGAGCCGGCGGGCATGAATGTCTACAGCAAGGTCATGTTCCCGCGGCTCGGCCTCCCTGCCATCGGCGCGTCATTGGTGAGCCAGGGCCACGACGTATGCATCTACGCACCGCAGTTCACGGCCATCGATTGGGACGACGTATACACGGCGGATCTGGTGGGTATCTCGACGACCACCTCCACGGCCACCGCGGGCTATCAGTTCGCCGACGACGTTCGGGCGCATGGCATCCCCGTGGTGATAGGTGGTCCGCACGTCACCTTCATGGCTTCAGAGGCGCTTGAGCACGCCGATTACGTCGCCCGAGGCGAAGGCGGCGAGGCTTTCATGACCGAACTCATCGAGGCGCTTGCGGGGCAACGCGAGCTGTCCGATATCGCCGGTCTGTCATATATCCGCGGGGGGGAGATGGTGCACAACCCCGACCGCGAGCGGTGTCAGGATCTCGATACGCTGCCTTTCCCCGATCTGACCCTCATCCGTGGCCACGAGAAGCTTGGGACGACGCCGATCATGACGAGCTGGGGCTGCCCGTTCGCCTGCAACTTCTGTTCGGTGACGGCGATGTTCGGCCGCAAGTACCGCTTCCGCTCGCCCGAGAGCGTCATCGCCGAGATCAAGCAGAGCAAGGCGTACCGCATCTTCTTCTACGACGACAACATGGCGGCCGACAAGAAGCGTCTCAAGGTCCTTCTGCGCATGATGATCGACGAGGGTCTTGCCATGCCGTGGTCGGCCCAGGTCCGTACGGACATCGTGCGCGACCGCGAACTGTTGGACCTCATGAAGCGTTCGGGTTGTGTTCGTGTGTATCTGGGTCTCGAGTCGGTGAACCAGGAGACCCTCGACGGCTACCAGAAGTCACAGAGTGTCGAGGATATCGTGAAGGCGATCGACATACTGCACGAATACGGCATCAACAGCCACGGCATGTTCGTGCTGGGCGCCGATGAAGACACAAAGCACACGGTGCGCGACACGGTGGATTTCGCCCTGAAGCATCGCATCGACACGGTGATGCTGAACATCCTCACTCCACTGCCCGGTACGCCCCAATTCGATCGCCTGGAGGAGGAAGGACGCATCTTCGACAAGCGCTGGCATCTCTATGACGCCCACCACGTGGTGTTCACGCCCAAGAACATGACGCCTTATGAGCTTCAGAGTGAGGTCGTGCGCGGATACATGCGGTTCTACTCGAAGCGCCAGTGGCTGAAGTTGCTGGTCACTCTGCGGTTCACGAAGCTTCTTTTCGCCGGCTGGGGAGTCTGGATCGTGCGGGCCTGGCGCAAGGACGCTCGTAACAAGGCGTTCCTGGAGGCGCTCAAGCGTTTGCCCGGGCGCGGCTCGTGGCACCTGCCCAACGGAGCCACCGGCATCGAGAGCAGCGGCATGTAGAAAAGATCCGGCCCACCGTAGCGGGCCGGATCCTCTATTCGTTGGTTCTTCCGCGGCGTGACCACGCCGCTCGAGATCAGCTTCAGCTGAAGGCCGGCCGGGCCCGCGGTCCGGGGTAGCCCTGCCCGAGTTCGTGCATCTCCGCGGCGCGGACATCAACCACCTCGACATCGAAGTGGAGTGTCTTGCCTGCCAGCGGGTGGTTCGCATCGAAGACCACTGTGTCTTCGTTCACCTGGGAGACCGTGAGCGGCACCGGACCACGTCCAGAGTCTGCCATGAGTTTCATGCCCGGTTCGAGGGTGGCGCCGTCGGGCACCTCGTCGACAGGCACCGTTATGAACCGCTCCGGGTCGTGTTCGCCGTAGGCATCGGCGGGTTCGAGTACGACCGAACGACGGTCGCCCGGCTCGGCGCCCTCAAGCGCTCTCTCGAGCCCGGGGATTATGTTCTCAAATCCATGCAGATACTCGATGGGACAATCGGTAGACTCGAGAGTCTCCTCTTCGCCCAGGGAGAGGGTGTAGTTCATCTTGACGACGGTTCCGTGACTGGTTTGCATAGTCCTATCCTTTGTCGCCTGCAGTTCTAGGATCATTATTACATATTTGCGCAAATATAAACAAGTCCGAACGGACCCGCGGGTGTGGCGCGCTGTTTGACAGCCCGAACAGCGCGGTGATAGCGTCGAAGACGAACACTTCGTTCATCGAGAAAGGCGGGCCCGATCGAGAAGCCCCCCCAACATCCATCCTGTTCCACGATCCGTTCTTCGCGTTGCCCAGAAATGGTCATGCGCGGCAAGGGACTACGAGAAAGAGAGGGGAGTAGCGATGAGTAAGAGGTATTGGATAGCTCTTGTGCTGGCCTTGATACTCGGCCTCGGCGTCTTCGCTGTGGCGTGTGGCGAAGACGAACCCACTGATACCACGGCGGCCGGCGGGACCGACACCACGGCCGCCGCCGAACCGACGGAGACGCTGAAGATCGGGGCGATGGTCTCTCTTAGCACGCCCCAAGGCCTCGAAATGCAGAAGTGGCTGACCATGTTCGCCAAGATCAAGAACGAGGCCGGCGGCTGGGACATCGGCGGCACGAAGTACAAGGTCGACTACATTGTCTACGACTGTGGCATAGCCGATGCCACCACGGCCCGGTCGGCGTATGAGAAGGCAATCTTGCAGGACGGCATCAAGTACATCGTCGGCACATGGACCGACGTGCCGGGGGTGGCGGTGACCATCACCGAGCCCAACCAGGTCTTGTGGATGGGCACCGACTTCAGTCCCGACACTCTCAATCCGGAGTTCAAGTACACGATTCGAGCTCAATGCCTCTCGTTCGCACTGGGCGCCGCCTACAACATGCAGAAGTACTACGTAGACGAGGGAGCCAAGACCTCGGTCATCGTCGACACCGACACCCTGCAGGCCCAGGTGGGCAACGCAAATTGGGCCAAGGCCGGTGAGTTGGCGGGGCTCAAAGAACTGGAACCGATAACCTTCCCCAACGACACCACCGACTTCGCTCCGGTAGCCACCAAGGTCAAGAGTCTGAACCCTGATCTTGTCGAGCTGGCGTACGTGAGCAACTCCGATCACCTGGTCAACATCATCAGGGCATTGAAGGACGTCGGCTACGACAAGTTCATCTACCCGGGCAACATCGACCCGCGGCTGCTCGAGAACATCATCACCCAGGTAGGTAAGGAGTACGTTGAGGGCTGGACGGGCATGTACTACGACCCGCGGGGCATCCAGGAGGATCCGGACATGCTGGCCTTGATCGACCGGTACCAGCAGGAGTACGGGGAGTTCCGCCAAGAGGGCATCTACTGGATCGGCCCCTGGTTCTTGTTCGAAGACGCGGTCAACGCCACCCAGAGCACCGATGTCGACACGATCACCAGCTATCTCAAGAGCATGGACCACGGTGTGAACACCATCTGTGGCTACACCCAGTTGTTCGCCCGGCCCGATGTGGGCATCATGGACACTATCGACTCCGCCCCCGGCCACTATATGTTCGAAGTGGTGGACGGGCAGATGGTGGCCAAGAGGAGCGTGACCGTGCAAGACCAGCATCTGGTCTCGATCAAGGCGATGGGCCTCGTGGAGCCCTTCCAGGCCTATTGGGACGAGTACGGAAAACCCACCTTTCCGGATGAGGAGAGCCTCTTCGACTTCACAGATCTGTAGCAGCCTAACAAGAGCTGATGGTGGGGTAGTGGGAGGAGGAGGGTAGACCTTGGATCTCGGTCTGGTTCTACAGATATTTCTGAATGGACTCATGATCGGGGGCATCTACGCCCTGATAGCGTCAGGCTTCACCTTGATACTGGGCGTTATCCAGGTCTTCAACTTCGCCCAGGGGCAGTTCTACATGCTGGGCGCCTTTGTCGCCATAGCTGCTGTGACCAACCTCGGCCTCCCCTACCCCGTCGCCATCCTCGTAGCTCTCCTAGCGACCGCGCTCCTCGGTGCGGTGCTGTACTTTGGTGTCATCCAGTGGACCACCCGCTCTGGGTTCTTCAACACCATGCTGGTCACGGTAGCCTTCGGCACGGTAGTCGCCCAGGCCGCCATGTTGAGCTTCGGCTCGAGGGAAGCCGTGCTGCCGCCTGTGGTGTCCGGGACCATCAGCGTGGGCGGGGTCACCATTCCTAACGGCAAGCTGGTGGTCATCGCCGGAGCGGTGGTGGTCATGGCGGCCCTTCACTACTTCATGAAGACGAGGATCGGCGTGTCCATGCTGGCCGCCGCAGAGAACCGGGACGTGGCCAGTCTGCAGGGCATCAACCCCAAACGCGTCTTCTGGGTGACGATGGCCGTCGGCTGCGGGCTCTGCGGTGTCGCCGGAGCTCTGGTGGCCCCGGTCTTGGCCGCTTCGGGCACGATGGGATCCACCATATTCATCAAGGCGCTCTTGGTGGTGCTGGTGGGAGGAACCGGCAGTATGTCCGGGGCACTGCTGGCTGCCTTCGTCGTGGGCATCGCGGAGAGCTTCGCATTCCACTTCTTTGGGCATCTGGGCCTGCTGGTGATCTTCGTGCTGGTGGCCATCCTCATATTCTTCAGGCCGGGCGGACTGCTCGGCAAACCACTACCTGTCCCCGGTGAGTAGGCCCTTGACTACCACGACCAACACATCGGACATCGCGAAGAGGGTCCTTCTCGCGGTCATCTGCGCGGTGGTACTGGCACTGCCTTGGTTGGTGGGTCCGTACTCCCTGCAGCTCTTCATCCTCACCATGACCTACGGCATGCTGGGGCTGTCGTTCGCCTTCACCATAAGGGTGGGCCTTCCGAGATTCGATTCCGCCGCCTGGTGGGGCATCGGCGCGTACACCACCGCCATACTCATGACCAAGGCGGATATGTCGTTCTGGCTCACGGTCCCCATCGCGGGACTCGTGTCGATGGCCGTGGGCTACGTGGTCTACAGAGTCGCTATCCCCCGTGGCATGATGGTCTTCCTCATGTTTGGTTTGGTGATCGCACTGGCCATCCAACAGCTCTTCGGCTCCGTGGAGTTCTTCGGAGGATGGGGAGGCACCGAGGTCATGAAGCCTCCCGCCATAGGGGGGCTGGTCTTCGACGGCAAGAGGGAGCTGTACTACTTGGGCCTCAGCTTTCTCGTGGTCAATCTCGTCTGTTACTACGCCCTCATGCACTCCCGCATCGGCCGTTCGTGGAACGCCATAGGGCAGAGCCTCAAGCTGGCCAGCTCCGTGGGGATAGACGTGGTGAGGTACAGGATGGCGAATGTGCTCATCAGCAATTTCTTCCTGGCGCTCACTGGGAGCTTCTACATGGCGTTCTCGCTGGTAGCTGTTCCTGCCACCTTCGGTCTCCACAAGTCTCTCAACGTGATCATGTACGTGGTCATCGGTGGGATCGCCTATAGCTTGGCCGGTCCCTTGGTGGGGGCGTTGATACTGGCATTTGTGCCGGAGTATATGAGGGTCGCCTCCGAGTACGAATCGATCATCACAGCCGTCGTGATAATCCTCGTAGTCATCTTCCTTCCCGGGGGCATCCTGGGTTGGGTGAACAAGCAGGCAAAGCCTTGGTTCATCAAGGTCGACTGGACGAAGCTCCTCGGGCGGGCCAAAAAACCACCGGGCCCACCGGGCTCGCAATAGAATCATGCCGGGCATGCACGCAAGGGAGAATCTGTGGACCTGTTGACACTGGAGAAGGTGGGGAAGAACTACGGCAAGCTCGAGGCCGTCAGCGACCTCGACTTCAGCGTCACCCAGGGGACGATTCACAGCCTGATAGGGCCGAACGGCGCAGGCAAGACGACGGTATTCAACCTGATCACCGGCATGATCCGCCCCACGAGCGGCAGGATCGTCTTCAACAACGAAGACATCACCCGTCAGGAGCCTCACAAGATCGCACAGAAGGGCATCGCGCGGTCGTTTCAGCAGACGTTCCTCTTCATGGAGTACTCGGTGCTCGACAACGTGTTGACCGGGTTCCATATGCGCAACCGAGCCGGAGTGCTCAGAGAGTTCCTGCATACCCGGGCGGCGCGCGAAGCAGACAAGAAGGCGACGCAACAGGCTCTCGAGATCATCGATTTCATGGGTCTGGGCCCGCTACGAGACGAGCTGGCCGGGAATCTTCCTCACGGCCACCAACGCGCGCTCGGTGTGAGCATCGCTCTTGCCTGCGACCCGGTGCTGTTGCTCATGGACGAACCTGTGACCGGTATGAATCCCACGGAATCCAACGAGATGGTCGACCGTATCCAGAGGATCCGCGAAAGAGGGGTGACCATCCTGCTCGTCGAGCACTCGATGAGAGTGGTCATGGGCATATCCGACATGATCACGGTCATAAGCTACGGAAAGAAGATAGCCCAGGGACTGCCCGATGAGATCAAACAGAACCGGCAGGTCATCGAGGCATACATAGGCGAGGACACAGATGCTGCTTGAGGTCAAAGACCTGTGGGTGCACTACGGCTCCGCCGAAGCCCTGCGCGGCATCTCGCTCAGCGTGGACGACGGGGAGATCGTGACGCTTCTGGGGGCCAACGGAGCCGGGAAGACCACTACCTTAAGGACGATCTCAGGCCTCAAGAAACCCACCTCGGGCGAGATCTGGTACGCAGGAGAGCGCATCGACGGGCTACCGGCGCACGAGAGAGTGAGACGGGGGATCGCTCACGTTCCCGAGGGCAGGCAGCTCTTCTACACGCTGTCGGTGCTGCAAAACCTCCAGATGGGCGGATACCTGTGGAGAAACCGGACTGAGAACAAGAGGAACCTGGACGAGCTCTGCGAGCACTTCCCTGCCCTCAAAACCCGTCTACATCACCAGGCCAGCGATCTCAGCGGTGGCGAGCAACAGATGGTCGCGGTGGCGCGGGCCCTCATGGCACGTCCCAGGATCTTGCTCATGGACGAGCCCAGCCTGGGACTGTCACCGTTGATGGTGCAGGAGGTGGCCAAGATCGTCCGGCAGATACACGAATCGGGAGTGGCGGTCGTCCTGGTGGAGCAGAACGCAAGGATGGCTCTGAAGCTCGCGCACCGGGCGTACGTGCTCGAGGTGGGTGAGGTGACGGTGAGCGGAGACGCCGCGGACGTATCGAAGGATGACAGTGTCACCAGGGCATACCTGGGGTACTGAGACACCCACGATCCGACGACAACTACTGACCAACGGGAGGTTACCGGCCATGAACCGCGAGCAATTCTTGGAGTACACCGACCACTTCAACCACCACAGATTCGACGAGGTGGTCGGGTACTTTGCCCCCGATTGCACTCTCAACTATCCCGACAGCTTCATGGGATCGCAAATACCGGGGGGCGGCAACACGCTACACGGCCCGCAGGAGTTCATCGCCAACTATCAGGCTCTTGCCGCCAACATCCGAGAGGTCCTGAACGTGGGCGCCTTCTTTCCGGGCGACCGGCAGTTCTGCGTAGAGTTTGTCACCGAGTTCCACGTGGAGCGCACTCCTCCCGAGGGGGGGCCGGGCGCGCAGTGGAAAGAGGGCGACGTCATCGTCATGAACCAAATGGTCCTTTACGATGTGGACGAGAACGGCAAGTTCAAGCGCATCCGCATCTTCCACCACCGGTACTTGGACCCCGAGGTCGCGAAGCATTGACGCTCGAGGTGAATGTTTGACAAATCGGTTCGCAGGGGTAGTATGTAAATAGAGTCCCAAGAGGCAAGACGCATCACCCCTGAAGACAGGTGAAGCGCCAGCGACACCGCTGAAGAAAGGTGCTAAGCGAGGTCACTTGGGGCTCCTTTTTGCGCTCGCAGATTCCCCGCACCTCCGATCCGACCGTCTTCATCTCATCAGCCGAAAGATGAGAACATGGTGCGGATGGGTCCTGACCGTGTCTGCGGCCGTAAGGCTGCGGAGGGGGGTCAAGAGTGACAGCCGAGAGAGAGCACGACCAAGGCGTGGAGCGGCAAGTCGTCAGAGGTACGGGTCTCATCGGACCAAGAGATTCAGGTCCGCCCACCCTGGTGGACGTCAAAGACGGCAAGATCACCCGCATCCGTCCGCTCCAGTATGAGTCGAAGTACGACAAGAAGGGCTTCAACGCGTGGAAGATCGAGGCTAGGGGCAAGACGCTCGAGCCTCCGATGAAAGCGTGTGTGGGTCCCCTCGGCTTGGCCTACAAGAAGCGCGTGTATTCCAAGAACCGGGTGCGGTATCCACTCAAGCGCGTGGACTGGGATGTAAGCGGGGCCCCAGGGTCTACGGGGCCCCGCGGCCGCAACACCCAGAACCGCGGTACGAGCAAGTACGAGCGCATCAGTTGGGATGAGGCTGCCGAGATCGTGGCCGCGGAGCTCAAGCGGGTAGGCGCGGCCTATGGGCCCGAAGCGGTGCTTTCGCAGTCCGACATGCACGGCGAGAGCAAGCACCTCAGCCCCAGCCACGGCTGCAACAACCGGCTCCTCTCGCTCCTCGGCGGCTACACCATCCAGATGCGCAACCTGGACAGTTGGGAAGGCTGGAACTGGGGCGCCAAGCACGTGTGGGGCTGTGAGCCGGTGGGGGAGATGATGCCGGCGGCCAACCTCACCCCCGACATCGCCGAGAACGGAGAGCTGTTGCTCTTCTGGGGCTGCGATCCAGAGACCACCGCGCATCCAATCATGGGGATGATGTCCAGTAGAGTGTGCTATTGGCTGTCTGATGTCGGTCTGAAATCGGTCTACGTGTGCCCCGACCTCAACTACGGCGCGGCCGTTCACGCCGACAAGTGGATCCCCATCCTGCCCAACACCGATGCGGCTCTGCATCTCGCGATCGCGTACGTGTGGATCGTCGAGGGCACCTACGACAAGGATTACATCGCCACTCATTCCTACGGCTTCGACAAGTTCGAAGACTACGTGCTGGGCAAAGAGGACGGGGTTCCCAAGACCCCGGAGTGGGCCTCCGAGAAATGCGGCGTGCCGGAGTGGACCATCAAGGCGCTGGCTCGCGACTGGGCCAACAAGGTCACCAGCCTCATCCACGGCAACGGTGGACCGGGTATCAGAGGCCCCTATGCGAGCGAGCCCGGGCGGTTGGAGCCCATGCTGCTCGGCATGCAGGGTCTCGGCAAGCCCGGCCGTCATCAGGCCAAGATGATCGAATGGCATATCTGGCGGGAATGGCTGCCGATGCCCTACCAGGGTGTCGTGAGGCCCGCGTTGCCCATGTTCTGCGAGCAGGTGCGGCCGGCGGGCGCAATGGGCATGGCCGATGGGATGCTGCCGTTCTATGGCGGGAACGACCCGGTGATCCTGGAGCTCATCAAGCCGGCGGCGAATCCGCCGCTTCAGTCCATCCCCAAGTGCCTCATCCACGACGCGATCCTCGACCCGCCGATCAGCTGGTGGGGGCTGCACGGTTTTTGCGAGCCGGTCGGCAACCAGTTCACCGAGCACACGTTCCCGGCGCCCGGCTGCTCCGAACTCCATATGATCTGGACCGACTCACCCTGCTGGATCACCTGTTGGAACGATTCGAACAGGTACATCGAAGCTTTGCAGCACCCCTCGATCGAGACCATCGTGGCCCAGCATCCCTGGCTGGAGAACGACTGCCTCATGGCCGATCTCATCCTCCCGGTCGCGACCCGCTTCGAGATGATCGACATCGGTAACGACCAGGGAAGTGGGGTGTTCATGACCCTATACCTCGAGGATCCCTGCATCGACCCGGTGGGCGAATCCCTCAGCGACTTCGACGTGGTCGCCAAGATAGCCGAGAAGCTGGGGCTCCACGAGGAGTACACGCAGGGCAAGACCCATGAGGAGAAGCAAAGACTGGCCTTCGAGGGTTCAGGGATGGACGGGCTTGTCACATGGGAAGAGCTCAAAGAGAAGCAGTACTTCGTCATCCCCTGCGACGACCGCATCAAGGAGCAGCCGCCGGGTCTCTCGGAATTCGCCGACGATCCCACGAAGAGCGCTCTCACTACTCCCACCGGCTTGCTGGAGTACTGCTCCACCGCTCTCGAGAAGCATTTCCCCGACGATCTGGAGCGCCCTCCGGTGGCACACTGGATCGAGAAGAGCGAGAGCCACGACGAACGGATGAGCAGCGTGCGGACCGGGCAGTACCCGCTGCTGTGCATGTCGAACCACCCGCGCTGGCGCATGCATGCCCAGGGAGACGACGTCACCTGGACCCGAGAGATCGCGACCATGAAGATCACCGGTCCCGACGGATACAAGTACGAGCCGGTGTGGCTCAACCCGGTCGAAGCCCGAGCGCGGGGCATCGAGAACGGCGACATCGTGAAGATCTTCAATGAGCGGGGCACGGTGCTCGGAGGGGCCTACGTGACCGAGCGGCTCATGGCGGGCGTGGCCTACATGGATCACGGCGCACGTTGGGATCCCATCATCCCCGGTAAGCTCGATCGAGGTGGGGCCATCAACACCATCACGCCGCACAACATCACGTCGAAGAACTGCACCGGCATGGTTGTGAGCGGTTTCTTGGTGGAGGTGGCGAAGGTCACCGAGGAGGAGATGGCCGGATGGCGCCGGGACTACCCGGCCGCTTTTGAAAGAGAGTACGACCTTGCGACAGGAGTTTCCCTGACGGGTTGGCTCAGCGAATAGAGGAGGTAGTGCGCATGGCCGATGTGAGTGAGTTCAACCGATACGGTGAGGAGTTGGAACAGGCTCTCATCTTGAGATCGTCACCCATCGCGGTGAAGATGCTCAAGGACGAGGCGGAGATCCCAGAGGGGGCCATCAGGCCGGCGCAGGAGGGCTACCACTTGGCGCAGTGCCAGGCCTGGGCCATGTCCAGGCGTCAAGGCGCAACGGTGGCCATGCTCAAGGACGACCACTGGTGCCCCACCGCCGTCATGGCTTATGGGCTGGTGGAGCGACCGGAGTCGGTGACCCAGTGGTCACATCCTTATGACACGTTCGAACCGGGCGAATACGTCGGCCTTCTCTCCGCGCCGCTGAAGAGCGCGAGCTTCCTCCCCGACGTCGTGATCGTGTATGCCAAGCCCGCCCAACTCCGGGGGCTGCTGCTCTCCATGAAAGTGCAAGATGTCCCGCTGGTGAAATGCCACATGTTCCCGCCGTCCTGCGGCTGGGCCGTCGTGAACCCCATGAAGACCGGCGACTACTGGGTGGTCATGCCCGATCCCGGCGAATACGAGCGGGCGCTCACCGAAGAAGGGGATCTGATGTTCGCCGCTCCGCAGAGCAGGATGCCCGGTCTGATGGAAGGTCTGAGGGCGTATGAGGGCGGCATCTTCTCCTACCGGGGGCACCATATGTTCATGCAGCCGGACTTCCCTCAACCTGATCTGTACAAGCAGCTGTTCGGCAGCTGGGGGATGCACACAGGGTAGCGCTACAGGTGAGCGATCACGTCCTCGGTGGTGGTCACGAGGGCGATGGGCGGGAGCATCGATCCGAGCACCGTCTCGTGCAGCTCTTGATTGGCGTCGGCACAGGTGTCCGACGGCACGATGAGGCTGTAGAGGCGGTCGGCTAGGCCGAAGGCGTTGGACGCGATGGCCATGCCCGTGGCCACGCCTGTCAGCACGATAGTGTCGACGCTCTGCTCCTGCAGGTACTGGGCAAGACCGTTGGTCTGAAAGATGTTGAAGACCCAGTTGTAGAAGACCGGCTCCCCGGGGACCGGCGCCAGCTCGTCGATGATCCCTATGTCCCGCGTCCCTTCGAGGTTGATCTTCATCGTACCGGCCGCCGACCAGAACGCCCCGTAAGCCGGCACTTCGAACTCCGCCGGATGCCGGGCCACGACGAAGGCCACCGGCAACCCCTTCGCGCGGAAGGCCTTCTGCAAGGCCTGTATGTTGGGGATGATGCCCGCGTCGCGGGCCGCCTCACAGTGACCCATGCCCTCCAGAGCGCCGCCCACCCGGCAGAGAGAATCCTGCATGTGCACGACGAGAAGGGCCGGCTTGCCCACCAAAGACCAATCGTTCATGGAGACGTCTCCTGTTGTATCGGGATGGGTGGCTCAATGCTTTCATCGGTCCGCGCACCTGTCAATTGGATATCTTGGCGCCCAACGCCGAAACGCTGTTGACACCATCCACCGGCGGCGGGACGATGGAGGCTGTCTGAGGCATCTCATGGCCGTTGGCCACACACTGGGGGTGAGTCGTGCGCGGTATGGTACCTGGCTTCATGAAGTTCGTGACGCGTTCACTGCATGGAGTGGTGCTGCGGATCGTGGCGTTCTGTCTGATCGTGGTCGCGATCGTCGCGGCGGTCCTCGACGCGAAGTGGGGAGGGTTCACGCCTGTTGTCTGGCTGCTGCTGGCGCTCGGGTTCCTCATGGGTGTCATCTGCAACGAACTGGCACAAATCATACGCCGGATGGATCACTCGAGTCGCCGCACGCATCACAGCCGCCCACGGACTATTCTGGATGAACCCCAGACACCTGCCGCGGTGCCGGAAGTGGTGGCCGGGGCGCCGCTCACGGAGGCCAAAGCGCCCGTGAAGACCACCGCGCCGGACTCTTTCGAAGTGGAGATCTACTGCGTGAAGTGCCGCGAGAAGCGCATGATCAGAGATCCAGAGACCATCGAACTCGCCAACGGCCGTCCCGCGTACCAGGGCGCCTGCCCGGTGTGTGGGACCAAGGTGACCCGCATCCGCAAGACGGCGTAGCGCGGGGCCGTAAGGCCCCGAAGGAGACCCATGGAGATGGCCGGGCTCGAATCCGTAGGTCGGTGTCTCAAACGTCGCTCGGTCGTCTGGGCCGCGCTCCTGGTTGGTCTTGTTGGGGCCGTGGTCTGTCTCATGCTCCTCGGCGCCGCCGGGCCTGCCGGGGCACGAGTCGAGCCATCCACATGGGCGAAGAGCTACGTCGGCGACGACGCCATGGCGCGCGGGGTTTTTCGCCTGCCCAACGGAGACCTCATCATGACCGGATGGACGGCCGGCCGGCCGCAGGTGACGCGCCTGAGCGCCGAGGGAGACGTCCGCTGGGCCAGGAGATACGATTGGCCCGGGACTGGGGTCCACGGCGTCCCCTCGTCCGATCTGGGTCCGAAGGGGATCCCCTGTTCGCCATCCGGGATGCTGGTGTTCTGGGGAGACCTTCTGTTCCGGCTCGACGACGACGGGGATGTGGTCTGGGCCCGGCGATACCGTGTGAGCGAACCGGCCTCCAGCGGGAACATTGAGTTCACGGACACGGTGCAGTTGCCTGACGGCGGACTTGCCGTCTGTGGCCACCGGGGCTACGACCGTGTGTTCGTCTGCAGGATGGACTCCGGCGGCGCGCCTCTCTGGACCAGACTGTACGAACTCAAGCCTTCAGGGCAGCCGCGAGGCCGGGCGGGACGACCGGGCATCCGCGAGCTGGTTAGCCATCTCGGCAAGTCGGGCCAGAGCCGGTTCGGTCCGCTTCGACCAGTAGGCCGCGTTCAGACGGACGCAGTTGTTGAAGTGCGACCCTACCGAGAAGACATGGCCCGGCACCACCGATATGCCGGCTTCCAGCGCCATCCGAAACAGCGTCAGTGCGTCGACGCTCTGAGGCATCTCGACCCAGAGTACGTAACCACCGGTGGGGGTCGAGACTCGCGTGCCTTCCGGGAATTGGTCCACGACCGCTTGGGCCATGTGATTCACGCGTTCCGCGTAGGCGCGGCGTAGACGGCGGAGGTGATGCTCATAGCCTCCGTGAGAGAGATACTCGGCGAGGACCACCTGCATCATGAGGGGCGCTCTACCCGCGAGAGCTCCGCGCACGTGCTTGACGCGTTTGAGAAAACGTCCCGGAGCGATCCACCCGACGCGATAGGAAGGGGCGATGTCTTTGCTGAACGACGAGCACAGGAGCACCAGTCCCTGCCGGTCGTAGCACTTGGCCAGGGTTGGGCGGCTGCCTCCGTGGTAGAGCTCTCCATCGACGTCGTCTTCAATGAGGGGGATCTCTTTCTCGGCCAACATGGACACCAACCGGCGCTTAGCTGCGTCGGGCATGGAGCAGCCCAGAGGGTTGCTGAAGTTGGTCATGACCACCACGGCGCGTACGTCGTCGTGGAGCAGGGCGAACTCGAGCGCCTCGACACTCATCCCGGTGCGGGGATGTGTGGGTATCTCCAGAGCGCGTAGGCCCAGAACCTCCAAGATCTGGAGGATCCCGAAGTACGTCGGCGATTCCACAGCTACCAGATCGCCCGGCTTGGTGGTGACCTGGAGGGCTAGGCTGAGCGACTCGGTGCAGCCCGAAGTCATGACCAGGGAGTCACCATCGAGCACGCATCCCTGCATGCTCCGCCGCTGCGCGATCTGTCGCCGCAATTCTTCCCACCCGTCGATGGAGCCGAAGAGATCGCGGCCTATGTCTCCACGCCGGGCGACCGACGCGAGGATGCGGTTCAAGCGGTCGTTCGGCAGTAGTTCGGGGGCGGGAAGAGCCGCTCCAAAGCGCACCATGCCGTGCGACACGGATTCGAGGAGGATATTGGCTCCCAACTCGCCGATGGTTACCTGGGAGGGCCACGGGGACGCCGAAGACATGGTCGGCTCCGGGCGATCCGACACCGAGGGCCGCCAGGCGACGAAATAGCCCGATTGCGGCTGCGCACGGATGATGCCCCGGTCCTCGAGCAGCCGGTAGGCCTCTAGTACCGTGGTGATGCTCACACCACGCTCCCGGCTCATCTGCCGCACGGAGGGGATGCGGTCTCCGGGTTGCAGCACGCCCCCCGAGACCTGCTTGGCGATGTCGTCGGCCAGGAGGGAATACTTGGGCACCTTGGCACGCGGTAGTTCCGTCTTCATCCCAGACTCCTTGGTCGATGGCACTGTTATGGTCATCTTATGGGTACAGAATGTCATTGATTATGACTGTTATGGTAACACTTCGCAAAATCTGCGTCTGTTATCTCTTTCGTCTTTTCCCTACAATCTTTTGCTAGAGAAAAGGGAGAAGAAGGAGGGGGGAAGACAATGGGTGTCTTCACAGAACGTCTTGCCGTGTTGCTGCTATTGCCGTGGTCGAGGAGTCAGGCGGACTCCGGCGAGGCGCGCAGGAGCCGCAGTCACGGCGCCTCAGGCGAGCGCTACACAGGTGGACCGGTCTGGCAGTTGGGCCGTGAGCACGGCCCATCGTCGGCGGTCCAGCGCGCCGACCTCGAGGCGATCCGGGCGATCAGCCGGGTCAGGTAGGCCCAGCGCCCGCCCGGCGGGCCGCGGCGGGCGAACCGTGGCACATGGCGCGGCAAGCGCCGTGGTCCGCCGGGTCCGCCGGCGCTAGGCCCCCGGTTGCCTGCCTAGGCCCCCGGTCGCCAATAGTCCACGGGCGCCGTGCCCCAGCACGCGTAGTCGGTGGTCTTCCAGACCGGGCTCGTCTCTCCGCCCACCACCACGATGTTGATGGCCTCCGGGTTGTGATAGTGCGGGATGAGCTCGTCGTCGGGCAGCTTCTTCCACGAGGCGTACGGCTCCACGCCGGCGGCGGCCAGCGGTGCCACCAGCATGTCGATGGTATCGGTGCCCCAGTAGCGCCCATTGGGGATGAGAGCGTTCTCGGAGATCCAGCGGGCGAAGTCTTGTTTGGTCTCGAAACCATCGGCCTCTTTGAGCTGTTTGGCCACGAGGGGATCGAGGAGGAGGGTGGCGCTCGAATTCAGGCCGGGGATCACGCTCATCTGCAGGGACACTTCCTCACCCACGGTGCGGCTTGCGGCTGCGTGCAGGCTGTTCATGACGTACCAGCCCTTGAAGACGCTCACCGTGCTCTCCTCGGGCTTGAAGCCCTTGGTCACATGGAAGGGCGTCCAGACGCTCTGCTCCTCGTTCTCGGCCACGCACATGTTGTTGTGGAGGAAGCCGTTGCCTTGGGAGCTCCACAGCGTCACCTTCGGGCGCGCGTAGCCCCAGCAGATGGACATGAGGGTCCAGGCCCGTCCGATGACGGAGTTGGCCAGATTGCCCGGGCTAAAAGCCGCGAGGCCGGCGTTCATCCCTATCTCTTTACCGATGGGTCCGTTGATCAGCAGCATGCTGCCGAAGGGCGTGGTAGACGGAGTGAGTGCCGACTGCTTGCATGCCGCCGTGGCCAGGATCACCGGAAGATGCTCCGGCCGCGCTCCGGCCATGACCGCCACCACAGCGATGTCGCGCACCGTGTAGCGGATGAGTTCCTTGGTGTCGTGGTTGAAGATCTCGCCGACCAACTCGTCGCTCGGTCGGCCGGTGCCCGTGAGCATGCGCTCCACCCTCTCCTGGGTGGGGAGGATGACCGGCAGGCCGTCGGTCCAGCCCCGCTCGTAGAACAGGCGCTGTAGGTTGTCCTCGGTGTCGGGCGCGAGCAGCTCCTCGCGGGCCCCGGTCTCTCCGGGCAGGGGCAGCGGGCCGGTCGCGGGCTCAGCCTGCGCAGGGGTCTTGGTGAGCGCATCGAGTATCTCGTCGATGACCCGGTTGCCGGTGAGAGGATCGGCGCCCTCTATGTAGCTGTAAAGGGTCTCGCGCGACTGCGCGACCACGGGGTGCGGCGTCCACACGAAGGGCAGCGCCGTACCCAGGGCGGTCATCGCTCTGCGCACGTGGTCCGCGTACTCACAGGTGGAAAGGGACGCGGTCGGCACGCCGTAGGCGCGCTCCAGATGGTCACTGCTCGCGGCGACCGCCGCGGCGCAACCGGGTCAGCCGCCCACCCCGAGCACGGCGGCGTCACCCTGTTCTTTGATCTCCTCCCAAAGCGTGTCGACGTCGTCGGCGAAGGGGCCGCCCGGCTTGCGCTTTCGCACCGTCGTCACCGAGGGCATGTTGGCGGTGAACCAGTTCTCGAGCTCCCGCATGAACTTGAAGCTGCCGCCGAAGCCGGTATCGACCAGGTAGACGGTCTTGCCGTCCAGGGCGTCGAGCCTGGGAGCGAGCGTAGCCGGGGCGGACTCGGCCGGCGCGCCATCGGCGCCGCCCACCGTCTGCACGCGCGGCGGCTCGGGATTGAAGACGGACAACGTGGACTGGGACATCAAGATCCTCCTGGTGACGAAGATCGTGCTTCTTGCGGCGGAATGTGCGAAGCATAGCAGGACCGCGGCATCGGGGTCCATGGGCGACGCGCCGGGGACCTGGGAGGAAGCTGGGGGTCAGCCGATTCGATAGTCCTCATAGGTGCGGATGCGCCGCAGCTTTAGCATCACCGATACACGCCCGCCCTTCTCCAACTCGATCTCGCCGCTGAGTGCCTTGGGGACTTCGGCCAGGAGGACATTGCCTCCGCACAGGAGGCTCACGCGCACGAGATCGCGTCTCTCCTGGAGGTCGATGACCTCGCCTTCGAACCCGTTCACACGAGGTCCCGGCAAGGGACCGGCGGAGAGGTATACGTCGCTGGGCAAGAACGCGATCCTCTTCACGGAATCGCCCTCATGGGGCACGACGATAGCCAGTTCTTTGCACCCCACCTCGACGACACCGTGTCCCAGCGGGCGGCAGTAGTCGCAGTCGAGGATGTTGGGAGACCCGATGAAGTCAGCTACGTACTCGTTGAGCGGAGAGCAGAAGACGGTCGCCGGCGGTCCGACCTGCTGCACGCTTCCGCTATGAAGGACGGCCACTCTGTC
>Ga0209612_1001570_pt1 | contig 18253 bp, 15 predicted proteins | sample BioC12SIPDNA_FD_185746 | JGI IMG/M metagenome (GOLD analysis project Ga0209612, IMG submission 185746) | Anaerobic biogas reactor microbial communites from Washington, USA - Biogas_R1_B C12 SIP DNA (SPAdes) (version 2) | ecosystem: Engineered > Bioreactor > Anaerobic > Unclassified | place...
AGGGTCTACCGGTGCGCTTTGTGGAACGCAGAACTATCTTTGGCGCTTATGACAACATCATTGAACGCCGTCCAGCACTCGGCAAGCTGCTACGCGGAGTCCTGCAGTGGCTTGAAAAAACCCCCCTTCAAAGACTGGGCCTTTCCCATTTTTGGGTGGTTGAAAAAACTTGATCATTTTTTAAATAATCTGACTTAACTCGTATTACTTTTCATTAATTAATTTAATAAGAGTCTTTTCTTGAAAACCTGTAGACGAAATTTGTGTACAGACAGGCCTGAGAAGGGCTAAGCGTAGGAAGGTGTAAAAGCCCCCTACACATCGTTGAATCGTGTCTCAAGCAACTGTATAATCATCAAAAGAAGAAGCAAAATTTTATAACGGAGCAAGATGCTACAAGTCAAGACCTCATACACACCAAACGGTTCGACACTCGATAATGACCGTGCTATCGTTAAAATCGGAATTAACGATGGTGAATTTCACGCATACGATTTTTTGCTGGGCGCATTGAGCGCCTGTTTTCAGGCAACCTTAGCTGAAATATTGATTAAAAGAAAACTGGAAATACCGACAATGGAAATCATTGTCACTGGCGAAAAGCGCCAAGAAACGCCTACAACGCTGGAATGGACTAAGATGGACATTACCGTTTTTGGTCAAGTGGACGAGCAAAAATTCTTGCGCTCTGTCGATCTTGCGGCCAAGTATTGTTCTGTTCACACTACCATCAGCAAGGTGGCAAGCATGACTCATGAGGTGAAATTTAGTCGATCTTAATTTACTTTTATCTATAGATGCTAGAGCTTGTGCACGCTCAGAAAACACAACGCTTTTCCAGAACCTTTATAAGTTGAGGGATTAATAACTCGTCATTTGTTTTGCTGAAAATTGTTAGTTTTTATTCTACAATCGGAGTAAGTAAAAGGAATACTGAATGGCGGACATTCTCAAACCATCTAAATCCATCCCCCTTTTAACAGATGCGGAGATAGACGAAAATTATCGCAGCCTATTTTCCAGCATGGAAGAGGGTTTTGCACTGCATGAATTGATCTATGATGTGGATGGTAAGGCGATCGACTTCAAGTATCTGGATGTTAACCCGGCATTTGAAAGACTGACAGGCCTCTCAAAGGAGGTGGTTATCGGAAGGACGCATGATGAATGTGTGCCAGAGGATAATCCTATTTGGCTGGAGAGATTTAGCCAGGTAGTTCGAAGCGGAGTTGCGGATAAATTTGAAGCTCATTCCGCTTTGGATCGATATTATCAAGTTTTTGCCTATAAATTTGCAGACCACAAGTTTGGTGTCATCTTTTCTGACATTACCGAAGACAAATTAACCGCTTCACATCATGAATGGTTGGCATCTTTCCCGGAAAATAATCCCCAATCGGTTATCGAAATCGATGCAGAAGGTCAGATAATCTATCAAAATGCACCAGCTCAGCAGTTTTGTCTTGTTTCAGGCAAGAAGGACTGCTCAAATTCACTGCTAAAAGATATTACCCCCTTTCTTTCTGATCTTGTAAATGGGTGTAATCAGCGTAAAAGCCGTGATGTTCAGATTGAGGACGCTTGGTTCAGGCAAACCCTTCTCTACCTGCCGGAAATCCAGCACTTACGCATTTATACGATAGATATCACTGACCAGGTTGAGGCGAAACAATCTCTTCAGTTGATCAATACTCAACTTGAAGATCTTGTGACTGCCCGGACTGAAGAACTTTATGTGGCTAACCGGATTGCTCAACAGAATATTGAGCAAAGATTGGCGTCCGAGCAAGAATCAATGGCAAGAGAACGGAAGCAATTCGAAACCCTGGTTGATTTACTTCCGGCTTACCTGGTTGTTCTGTCGCCAAATCATGAAATTGTAAGTACAAATCGCTATTTTCGTGATCATTTTGGAGAATCTGTAGGCATGACCTGCTATCAGTGCATGTTCAATCGAAGCAAGCCATGTGAAAATTGCGAGTCATTTAAAACATTGGAGACCAAAAATCCCCATCATTGGGAATGGGAGGGTCCAGACGGCAAGATCTATGATGTTCACGACTTTCCATACGAGGTAGAAGACACCACGATGATCCTGGAAGTTGGAATTGACATCACCAAAATTAAACTTGCGCAAAAAAACCTTGTTCAGATGAACAGATACAATCGTGGACTGATTGAAATTAACCTGGATGCATTAATGACGGTTAAGAGGTCTGGCAAAATTTCAGACGTCAACGAGACTGCAGTTGCTGTCACCAATCACAAACGCGATGAACTCATTGGCAAAGAATTCTTAGATTTGTTTACGGACAAAAATGAAGCCCTGAAAGCATTTAATGCCGTGTTTGACAAGGGTAGTGTCCGCGACTTTGAGCTTGAACTCGTCAATCGTTTGGGAGAGGTTTCCCCGGTCACTTTTAATGCCATTGTCTTCAAGAATGAGGAGGGAGAGTTTACTGAGTTTTTTGCCAGCTTGCGAGATCAAACTGAATTCAAACGAAAAGAAGAAGAACTGAAGCGGTTAAACAAGGACTTGGAAAACCTGATCGCAGAGGACTTGGTCATGCATGAACAACTGGTACAGTCCGAAAAACTTGCTGCCATGGGACGGATGCTGGCATCGATTACCCACGAGATTAACAACCCACTACAGACAATTAAAAATAGTCTTTATCTCATCCGGGCTGACATTGACCCGGATGACCCGGTTTGGGAGTATCTGGAAATTGCTTCTGCTGAAACCAAGCGCATATCCAACCTGGTAGGACAACTCAGAGAAATTTACCGCCCTTCGATATCAAGGAACGAATCCAGCTTCAATTTGATCTCGGTTGTTTCTGAAGTTCAAGGTCTTTTACAAGGTCAATTGGCCACAGGGAAAGTGGAATGGGTTTTAGACCCGCCACAGAAGGGGCAATGGGAAACCAAGGGCGATAAGGACCAAATTAAGCAGGTTTTTATCAATATCTGCACCAATGCCATCGAAGCCATGCAGCCAGAAGGCGGTCGGCTGGAACTGGTTTTCAAGCAAGGAGCACCTGAAAGTAACGAAGTTGGAGTGCTGGTGCGGGATTCTGGCCCAGGAATTCCACTAGAATACACAAATCGATTGTTTGAGCCATTTCAGACCACGAAAGTCAAAGGCTCAGGTCTTGGATTAGCAATCAGTTATGAAATCATTCAAAGACATAATGGACGACTAACTGCCAGTAATTATGATCAGGGTGCTGAATTTGCTGTCTGGCTCCCTTTGAGTTCCCTGTAGAAATTTGAAGGAGGTATCTAGATGAACAAAATATTGATCATAGATGACGAACCCGCTTTACGGCAAACTCTTGCGGCTATCCTCAAAAGGTCAGGTTATTCACCTGTGATGGCAGGAACAAAGCAAGAGGGAATGAAAAAATTACGCGAAGACACCTATTCACTCCTCTTCCTTGATATTAAGTTGCCAGATGGTTTGGGGATAGAAATGCTCCCGGAAATCCATCAGGTAAACCCGGATCTGCCAGTAATTATCCTGACCGCGCATGCCACATTGGACGCGGCGATGCAGGCAGTGCGTGGCGGTGCGCGAGATTTTCTTTTAAAGCCTATTGATCCGGCAGCTATCCTCGAACGCGTCAGCCAGGTTCTGGCTGAAAACAAGGAGCCACAAAGGCAAAAAGAGATCATTTCGCAAGTACAAGATTTGTTAGCTGAGTTAGGATCACCGGCTCCTCCCGCCCCAGAGGCTTTGAAGAATAAGTCAGAATTAAGTGACACAAACTCTGGACGATTTATTAGTTGTGGATCGATTAGGGCGGACTTGCACACACGCCACCTAACGATTGATGACAATGTGATCTCATTGCCATCCTCTTCATTTGATTACCTGGTGACCCTTATGCGATATTCGCCTGAGGCAGTTTCGTTTGAAAACTTGGTTAAAGAGTCTCAGGGATATAGTTGCACAAGAGTAGAGGCCCGGGATATAACGCGCTGGCATATTCACAAAATTCGAAAAGCGATTGAAAAAGACACATCAGATCCACATCATTTGATTACTGTGCGTGATGTTGGTTATCGCTTGGTAGGATAAAAATTCTGAAGATTACGCAACCACTTCAATCAGTTGCGATTCGTGCTTCAAGCTGCCACCTGTAATTGCCGAAACACTTTTAAAGAGGAAGCTGGGTTCAAAAGGTTTTTGGATTAACATCCAGCCTATTTCATCATTTAAACCAGGAACGACATCGGTCTCAGGATTAGCTGAGAGCAAGATGACCGGCAAGAGTGGATGGTCTTTCTTTATTTTTAAAAACAGAGATAAGCCAATATCCGAGGATTGATTCAGGCCTAAGACAATTAAATCAAACGAATATTCTGCCAGTAGAGACAGTACGTTGAGATCTGGAGCAGCGCTGACGACTTCAAAACCTCCCCGTCTGAAAATATAGGCAAGGGTGTGTTGAAGAGGTAGATCTTCTTCAATTAATAGGATAGATATTTTGCTTATCATGATCAACTCCTATGCTTGCTTAGATTCTACATACATAGAAGATATTTTGACGTTGGAGAATATTTATAATTGTTTGCATTCATTGCGGTATTTGGGGGTCATTTTCCCTCTTCTGTAATCACAACCAACAAGACCGGTTATTTCATGTGTCTCCTAATTGTATTAAGAGCTGTTATTTCCCAATGAAGACTGTTCTCCTTAAACCTGAGCTTCGATAACGGACTTTTCTGCACATTCCTTGATCAAGCCTTAAAAACTTTTGACTATCAATGAGTAAATAATTATCAACAGTCAAACATTTGTATTTAATTGCAGAAATCACTAAATATTTGCAATTTTAGGTGGAGGCCTTTCCCAATCAGCAGGATTCTGCCAATACTTTCCAATTAAGACAAAACAGCTCTAACGCCATCAAGAAGGAATTTTTCTATACTTTTTATGGAGGTAAACATTCATGCTTCGGTCGTTTCAAAAAAACATATTGCTAACAACCCGAGAAAACAATGGCTTGATTATGTTTTTCCATCCTCCCCCAAAATTTCAGTTTTCACTAGATCGGATCGATCAAACTAACTTACCAGGCAATCAGAGAAACTCTGTTTGCCGTCCTAAAGACAATCATTGAAGGAGTATACGATGTTTAAGAACAAAATTCTTAGTACAACAGTCTTGATACTGTTGATGGTCTCCTTGATTACAGGAGGCTTTCCCGCCAAGGTAGAGGCAATCCCTGTGTCGCTTCCAGCTTCACCAGTGGATGAAAGCGTTGTGCCCCACTATTTTGGTCCATATCCAAACTGGGGCCTAAGCGCATTGACCATGCCAGATGTGGCTGTCACGATTGCTGGTGATGGCTCAGGAGCAACCGCAACCGCCCAGGTTGGCGCTGGTGGAGCGATCACCGGCATCACTATTACTGACCCAGGCAGTAACTACACAGCTGCTACTGTTAGCTTCTCTGGTGCTGGAGCTGGTGCCGCGGCGACAGCGGTGGTTACCTCCACGAACACTGTGGTCGCTATCAATGTCACCAATCCGGGCGGGAATTACGTGCAACCAGCCGTAACAATCACCGGCGGTGGGGCGACTACGAATGCAACCGCAACTGCTTATGGTGGTGTCAATAGCTTGACTTTAACGCATGGAGGCAGCGGATACACCCTCCCAACTGTTGACTTCGATATGCCTGATGGCATTGATGGAGTTCAGGCAAAAGGCCATGTCGTTTGGGACTCTGTTACAGGTGTGATCACTGGTGTGGTCATCGACAATCCCGGTTCAGGCTATTCTCAGGCACCCAACGTTGTCATCCGAGATGGCACCTTATTTAACCCTTTGAATCGTCGGCAATTTAACGCCGCCCAAGAAGCCAGGGAGCAAGGTCTCTTGAACCCTGAAGAAAGCCAACTCCAAAGTTTACCTCGTATCAATGTGTTGGACGACGCGATAGTGACCTCTACAATTGATGTGCAATCGATTGAAGTAGACAGCTATGGAGCAGGCTATACCAGCCTTCCTACCGTGTCTCTTTCTGATACTCTGGGCTCTGGCTTACTGGCAACCGCAGACGCGGTGATCGATGTCGGAGCCGTCACAGCCATTAATCTCACAAATCCCGGCTCTGGATATGTAACAGGCACTGGCATCAAGAAATTCCAGAATGAACTACCTTTGCTGTGTGACCCCTCAGTCGCCGGCAGCTGTGCCGACGCTACTAACAATCTTGGCCAGTATATTCCCCTGGGAGTCCCCGACACGACCACTTTCCCCGGCGCTGATTACTATGTCATCGCACTCGTGCAACATCGTGAGCAAATGAACTCCTCCTTGCCCGACCAGGGAACGCTCTTACGCGAATATGTCCAGCTTGAAACCGCTGAAAACGCCTCCTGGAGCGAGAGTGTCCCGTTGGTAAATCATCTGCTTGATGGCTCCACAACGCCAGCGCTGATGCCTGATGGCAGTCAGGCTGTCGGTATTGGCGAGCCCCATTATTTAGGTCCGATCATCCAGGCGAACAAAGACCGTCCTGTGCGCATCGTTTTCTACAATCTTTTGCCGACCGGGGTTGATGGCGATCTCTTCCTGCCCGTTGACTCAACCTTTATGGGCTCTGGTATGGGTCCTATGGAGATGATGGAACCCGTTGATGAAGGTTCTGTGCTTGACGAAGTTCGCAACCCACTATGTGGTGAAGCCGATCGAAGCATGATGGACCGCATGATGTGTTTTGCGGAAAACCGGGCAACCCTTCACCTCCATGGCGGCATTACTCCCTGGATTTCGGATGGAACTCCCCATCAATGGATCACTCCTGCCGGTGAAATGACCAGCTGGCCAGAAGGCGTCGCTGTTCGTCAGGTGCCAGATATGGTCGGGCTGGAAGCTCCTGCAGGCGTCCCCGATTGTTCTGCAGCGGATGATGGTTGTATGTCTTTCTATTACACCAATCAACAAAGTTCTCGCTTCATGTTCTACCATGATCATGCCTGGGGCATTACCAGGCTGAACGTCTATGCTGGTGAAGCTGCTGGTTACATTATCCGTGACGAGACCGAACAAGCTCTGATCGATAGTGGCTTGTTGCCTGATGGACAGTACGAAATACCGTTGGTTGTCCAGGATAAAACCTTTGTTTCTTCTCCAGAACAAATGGCTGAACTCGATCCCACCTGGGATTACAGCCGTTGGGGTGCTGAAGGTGATCTCTGGTATGAGCATGTCTATATGCCCGCAGAGAATCCCGCAGATCCTTCTGGTATGAGTTCCTATGGGCGTTGGTTCTATGGACCATGGTTCTGGCCGCCTGCTGACCCGCAGTACCCGCCAATTGCCAACCCTTATTTTGGCCTGGATCCTGAAGGCACTGACGGCATCAGGCATACCGCGGATGACTGGGGTATCCCCCTGGAGACTCCCTGTGACCTGGAAGATCCGACTACCTGGCAATACGACACCGACCCCTTCTGCGAACCACCTTTCATCCCGGGTACGCCGAATAATTCGGCTGGCATGGAGGAGTTCAACGATACTCCAGTCGTGAATGGTACTGCCTATCCTACGACCACAGTGGAACCAACGGCTTACCGTTTCCGCATCCTCAACGCTGCCAATGATCGCTTCTTCAACTTGCAGTGGTATGTTGCTGATCCCACCCAGATTGGCGACCCATCGATCGGGGCGACCGAAGTCGCTCTGAATCCAGATGAAGTGGCCGCAGCGCAACTCGACCCCAATGTATTCCCCACACCAGATCTGAGCCTGAGCCCAGCTGGTCCGGATTGGATTCAAATCGGTACTGAAAGCGGATTCTTACCCCAACCAGTACAAATTCCAGCCCAACCCATCACCTGGATCACAGACCCTACCCGCTTTGATGTCGGCTTGGTCGATCAGCACTCACTATTGATGGGTCCTGCTGAACGCGCCGACGTGGTTGTGGACTTTTCAGCCTATGCGGGTCAGACCTTAATCCTCTACAATGATGCGCCTGCAGCTTTTCCTGCCCGCATTTCTACTTATGACTACTATACCGGCATGCCCGACATGTACCCCAACGCGCCAGCGATGGTGATGCCAGGCTACGGACCCAACACACGCACGGTTATGCAAGTGAAAGTGCTCCCCAATACACCGGCACCAACCTATGATTTCAACGCTCTTAGGTCCGCCTTCCTGCACAAGGCTGACGGATCTGGTGTGTTTGAGTCCGGACAAGCCCCGATTATCGTTGGACAGGCGGCCTACAACGCGTCCTATGGTACCGACTTTACCTCAGCTGGTTGGTGTAATGGACCGATCAATCCTAGCCCGGAATGTGACGGTTTTGCTCGGATTTCTGACCAGGGTGGTGACATCTTCAACTTTGACACCCTATTAGGCAACCAGCTTGGTGTCAAGATCGAACCCAAGTCTATCCAGGACGAGATGAATGAATCAAATTTCGAACCCTTTGGTCGTATGCAGGGCAATCTCGGTTTGGAAGTGGTTCCAGCAACTCCTGGATTGCAGAACCTGGTTTTGTACCCCTTTGTCAACCCGCCAACTGAAATGTTCGACGGTACCAACTTGCCTACTACAGCAAACATCACACCCATATCTATCGCTGAAGATGGGACACAAATTTGGAAGTTTACGCACAATGGCGTCGATTCGCACCCAATTCACTTCCACCTTTATGACGTCCAATTGTTGAACCGGGTCACCTGGGACAACATCATCAAACCACCGGAGGGTAACGAACTTGGTTGGAAGGATACGGTACGGGTACATCCCCTGGAAGACACGTACTTTGCGATTCGACCGATCATACCTATCTTCCCCTTTGAAATCCCCAACTCGATCCGTCCATTGGACCCGATGATGCCACTGGGAAATACCACAATGTTCAATCCAACTGATCCGGATGGTAACCCGACAGATCCAATCGTGAATAGTTTGGTCAATTTCGGATGGGAATACATGATGCATTGCCACATCCTTTCTCATGAAGAAATGGATATGATGCGACCAAACATAGTGGCCATGCCTCCGATCCCGCCAACCGGGTTACTTCACACGATTGATGGGAATTCCCTTACCTTGACCTGGCAAGACAACTCGATCACTGAAACTGAATTTGATATCCAAGCCACAAGTGATGGAATAAACTGGGTCAGTGTGGGCACTAGTCCATCCCCTTTGGATGAGCTAAACACTCATGGCGCGCGGAGCTTTACAGATACAAACTACAATGAGTCTCGCATCGCCTATCGGGTTGTAGCGAAGAACACGATTGGCTATCTGTACACCTCGGGACAAAACATTATGACGGACTTCCCCTCGGTTACAGCGGAATCCATGTCCGCGGCTCACTACCTGAGTGTTCCAATCTTCTATCAGTTCATACCGGGGATTTTCAAGTAACTACCCCCCGATCAATGTGGAGTGAAGCTGGTTCTAAACCTTACTTCCTCACCTATACTCAGTAACTAGCAAAAATAAGGCTGTCCTTGGAAACAGGGACAGCTTTAGCTGTCCATCACTTTGGCTGATATAGGTCTGGCCGTTGTTGAGCTGGTCAGTGAAGCGCCATCCGCCCATACCGGGCAATTGCAGATCGATTTGAACCTCTTCTGTTGCGCTGTTGACCAGCACGATTACACGGCTGTCTCCCTCTGTTCGTAGAAACGCCAGCTGTTTGGCGGCGGTGTGCAGCGTTTGATAAGTGCCGTACTTGAGCGCTGGCGAGTTCTGCCGGATCAAGGCCAATCGGCTGATCCAGGCGCGCAGGTCATTGCCATGCTGCTCTTCTTGCAGCCGTGGCAGGTCAAAAGCCGGCCGCAAATTCCAGTCATCAGATTGTTTATGTGCCTCAAAGCCAAATTCAGAGCCGTAATAAACAGAGGACAGTCCGGGTAAGCTGAAGAGCAGCGCGTAAAGCGGATAAAGATGAGACTGGTCATTCAATTGCGAGGCAATCCGGGAGACATCGTGGTTATCGGCAAAATGATAGAGCGTGTTCAGGTGGCTGTAGATGCCGGACTGGCCAAATTGACGGTTGAGGCTGTGGGCCAACTCAAAGAAGTTGCCGTCATTAAAAGATGAGTACAAACTTTTATAGAGTTCGTAATTGGTTGTGGCATGCAGCATCTGCGGATTGGCCCAGTTGCGGTAGTCGCCGTGGATCACTTCGCCCATCAACCAGAGATCGGGATCAAGTTTGTTGCTAAAGTCTCGAAGGGCACGCATAAAATCAAAACTGAGCGAGTCGGCAGCATCCAGGCGGATGCCGTCGATTTGGAATTCCTCTTTCCACATGGCGATGGCGTTGAAAAGGTGCTCCTGGACTGCCAGGTTAGCCAGGTTGAGTTTGATCAGATCAAAGTGCCCGTTCCAGGCTTGGTAGGAGAAAGGGTCTCCATAGGGGCTGCGTTGCTCAAAATTGAGACCGGCAAACCAATCTTTATATGGTGAATTCCACCTATTTTCGAGCAGATCCCTGAAAGCCCAAAAATTTCGCCCCACATGGTTGAAAACGCCGTCCAAAACCAAGTGCATGCCACGTTCGTGCATCTCATGACTGAGCGCGCTCAGATCAGATCGTGTGCCCAAACGACGGTCGACATGGTAGTAATCGGCCGTGTCATAACCGTGGGTGGAAGACTCGAAAACCGGTCCAAGGTAAATCGCGTTGGCTCCCAAACTCTGAATATGATCCAGCCAACCCAGTATTTGGCGCAGGCGCGGTTGTGGTTCGGACTGGAAGTCATTCTGATGAGGAGCGCCGCAGGCTCCGAGTGGATAAATGTGATAGAAAATACTGTTTTGATCGATGTGTGTCATTTGTTCTCCATAATATACCGACGGGTATAGTGAATAGGCTAAAAAAATTTACGAGAAGATCCCGTACATAAATTGCTGTCTGGCCTGGTAGAGCAAACCATCATCCAGGTAGGTGTTGTCATCAAAAGCTTGTTGAATATAGGCGTTGATCACGCCCAACAGAGCAATTGTGTTGGCTTTGGCGCGGCCGCTCAGGTTGCCGTGATCCTTTTCAGCCTGGGTAAAAAGGCTGAGAATGGGATCGTATTGAGCCGAAACCCAGGGTTTGATGATCTCATAGGTTTCGCTGCGGGTGGGCGCATGGCGCATTGAAAATTGCAGCTTATAAAAAAGCGGGCTGCTCTCGGCAAAGCGGAAATACGCGCGCATGACCTGTTCCAGGTTCAGGGTGAGATCGTGCCGGTAGTCAGAAGCATCCTTGAGGTGCTTGATGAAAGGCGTGAAGTTTTGCTCCAGCAGGGCATCGATCAGACCGCGCTTGCTCTTAAAATAATGATAAAGCGTCGGTTTGGTGATGCCGGAGGCGTCGCAAATTTCCTGGATGTTGGCAGCCTCATATCCGAAAGCCGTAAACTGCAGCAGGGCGTTCTCAAGGATCAATACGCGGTTGTTCATAAAAAGCAGTATACCGTCTGGTATAGTATTTGTCAAGGCAGAATCGTCAGTCATGATAAGATTTACCTGAAATTCAGTTGATGATATATATATGTGTCGCTAAATTGTTTGATTTGGAGTATGACCAGCAAAGATGATTACCAAAAATATTGTGGTTGTGCCCTGGCAGCCGGAGTGGTTGCGTAGTTTTGAGAAGATCCGCGATACGCTGCTGCCTGAACTGAAGGGGCTTATCCTTACGATTGAACATGTTGGCAGCACTTCGGTACCCGGTTTGGCTGCCAAGCCCATCATCGACATAGATATCGTCATTGAAGACCAGCAGGGTTTGCCTGCGGTAAAAGAAGCTCTGGCCAGGCTGGGTTACCAGCATGTTGGCGACCTGGGTATTGTGGGAAGGGAAGCTTTCAAGTACAGCAATTAGCCGGAATTGATGGAACATCACCTTTACGTTTGCGCGCAGGGTTCAAGCGAACTCAAACGGCATTTGGCCCTGAGGGAACATCTGAAGGCTCATCCAGAAGATCGGGACCGCTACGCTCAGGTCAAATACGCTGCGGCCGCGCGCCATCCCACGGACATTGATGCCTATCTCGAGGAAAAAACTCCCATCATTCTCGAAATCTATCAAAAATGTGGACTTAATACACCTGTCTGACTCCAGGCAACATTTTTAGATTGTCTAAACTCTCTCACCGATTTTGTTTTATCTACTATATAATGTTATGGTTGTAAAAAGAAACCAATAACAGGCGGTTATATTGTTCATTTGCACCATCAGCGTTTTTAATCGATACGGCAAGCAGCTTCTGGATGAAATGCTCCAACCCCACTCCTTGGATTGGCGGGACCTTGTTGCTATCCTGGTCCTGGAGCAGATCCCAGGTGCGTCGCAAAGCAGGTTGATCCCCTTTCTTCAAACGGATAAGGCCAATGTTACCAAAATCCTCAAAGCCCTGGAAGAAAAAGGACTGATCAATCGAAAAGTCAATCCTCAGGATAAGCGCAACCGGGCTTGTTCCTTAACTGAGCAGGGGCAGAGTTTAGCCCCAAAGCTCTACAACGTGCTCCAGGAATGGGAAGCGATTTGCTTTCAGGGTATCCCTGAGGCTGAAGTTGAGCAGTATAAAGCCACCAGTGAAAAAATCACCAAAATCATGATGGCAGACCAATCTTTCAATGAAAGAGAAGGACAATAAGGCGCAGGCTTTTACCTGAATTCTGGCAGGACGCATTCTAAAAGAAAAGTCCCACAGGTCAATCAACCTATGGGACTTATTTGTTTAATAATATGCTGCGAGATTAAACCGATTATCGCTAAACTTTATCTCAGGCTTGGCTTGGTTTTCGCAAGGAGAACAAAATAGCAAGCACGAGCAGCACCAGGCTGGCGACCACCGTATAAACAACGGTCGGGTAATTGAAGTTGAAATCCACCGCGCGCAGATGCTTGATCAGGATGCCGATATAAGCCCATACCAAAACCAGACCATAGGCTACATCGCGGTTTTTGAGCGTGGTAACGGCTCCGATGAGCATACCGATCAGCAAAATAGCGATGGTCCAGACAACTTCTGAGATCCCAAAGCGATTCCAATCCAGGCTGACCAGCAAAACGGTCACATTGGCAATGGTTGCCACGGTGATCCAACCAAAATAAACGCTGAAGGGAAGTTTGACGAAAAGCTTCTCGTTTTGATTCAGGTCAGCTTTGTTGATTTGCAGGTTGATCAGGATCAGGCAGATCAGGATGACCAGCATGAAGACCATGGACAAGGGGATGACATTATAGTGCCAGGCATAAATCCAGCCCACATTGGCAAGCGAGCTGATCGAGAAAAGCAGACCGACCTTGTTAAAAAGCTCAGTGTTGACCGCTTCTTTATCCTTGCGGAACAAACCTAATTGATAGGCTGTGTGGCCGGCCAAGAGCAGGTAGATCACACCCCAGATAATAAAGGTTATGCCGGTGGGGGCAAACAGGTTTGGATAAGAATCCGAAACGTCGCCGGTGATCATGCCGTTGATTGGCAGCGCGTTGGCCAGACCGTTTACGATCACCATCGCCAAATAAGTGATAAGCACCAGGATTTTGATTGAATTTGATTGTTTCATTTTTTATTGCTCCTTAAATTGATGATTAATAATTATTCTAGTGTTAAATTAGTTGATTAATACTACCTATTTTACCTCATAAAGAAAGGGTAAATACAAGGTTTGAGATTAAATCGTCCCAATTTCAGTGCAATTTTGAACAAAACCACTGTCGAACACCTTTATCGTGGACCTTTATGGCAACAAAAAGCAAAAGTTTTGAGTGGATTGAAAATGAGATCGAAAAACATTCTCCCTGCCAGGTTCACTAATAGAAGCTTTATTCACCAGGTTTTACTGGGATATAGCGAATCAGGAAGGTTTTAAGATTTCCTTTTCAATGCCTGGCAAGCTGTCGATCAAGTCCCGTGCTTGCTGCTTGGTTTCGGGGTCGGCACTGGGTGAATGCTGGATCAGCTTGACCAATTCAAAAGCTTTTTTGAGTGTGTCTTTGACCTGGGCGGTGTAGCTGAAATGCTCCCAGCCGACTGATGACGGGCGAGGGATTTGACGGGCTTTCTCGATCAGCGCTTGCGCGTTTTTGATCCGTTGTTCAGGTGTTAGTGGTTTTGCCATTGAGCTCCTCTTACCAGATGTCTGCATTTTAACACGCAAAGCCCCCTTCCGGGTGAATATTGGTGGATTGATATCTGTCCTTCGGCACATTACTTGCAATTAAAAGATTGAGAAAAGCTCTGCCGGATGAGCTATTTTATGCCGGCTTCAAGAGGTTTTGATGGAAGATAGACGAAATAAGAGAAAATGGCTGATTTTGCTGGCAGTGCTGGCGCTTTTAGTTGGTTTGTTGATTCCATTTACCTGGCAGTCGTTCAAGGCGGCTGAAGCTTCCCTGATGCATGAAAAAATCTCAGAAAATGGAAGTGACGAATTTGAGCCAGAAACCTTAACAGGCAATGTGATACATGGGGGTTGGGTCCCCAGCCTAACTCCCACAAATCTTCCGACAGCCACCTTCACAGCCACAGTCTCGCCGCCTCCAACTTCAACCTCAACAGTGACGGAAACTTGTACTGCCTCCCCATCTGCTACCTCAACTGTGACGGACACTGCTACCTACACACCCGAGTTCACCCTAACTGTTCCACCAACCTTGAATTTCACACCAGCAGTCACCGAAATTGTGCTGCCCTCTCGGACAATAACTTCAACCAACGATGTGCCCCTCGGAGGAAGTGTGACGCCTGTGTTTACCGCGACCCTTCAACCCACCTTGAATTTCACACCAGCAGTCACCGAAATTGTGCTGCCCTCTCCGACAATAACTTCAACCAACGATGTGCCCCTCGGAGGAAGTGTGACGCCTGTGTTTACCGCGACCCTTCAACCCACCTTGAATTTCACACCGGCAGTCACCGAAATTGTGCAACCCTCCCGGACAATAACTTCAACTAACGATGTGCCTCTTGGTGGCAGTGTGACACCGGCGTTTACCCAAAGCAGTACCCAAACCTTCACAGCAACCAGCACATTTACGCTTACCCCAACTCAAACGCTGCCTCCAACCTCAACTCAAACAGCCACCCCAACAGATACCGTCCCTCCCACAGAAACCGCGACAGCCACTGAAACTGAACTTCCCCCCACATCCGCGCCTTCTCTGCCTCCTACCGTAGGCCCCACAGGAAACCCAAAAGATTATTTCAGGCTGGGTCTGGTCTTTGTGTTGATCGCCCTTGCGGCCTTCTCACTCTATTTCTCCGGCGTACTTATCACCAAGCGCGACCCTGAGTAGGTTTCAGCTTAACTGACATGAAAAGCAAAGCCAGGCCATATTTATTAGTCATCGGGATCATTTTCTCTTTCCTGACTGTTTTTATCCTCGTAAAAATGCTCAGATTCATGCTCTTTGACCAGAATGCAAGTTCGCTTCCTATTAATCAACTGGCCTCTGTTGCTAAACCGGATAATTCCCCACCCATCTTGCCAGTTAGCCAGGAGCCTGAAGATGCGCCCAAACAAGAGCAAGAAGCTCCCCGGTGGATGACCTTTGGCGGGATGGATCTGCTGAAAGAAAAGGTCGGTTTCACGTTTTCCATGCGCTGTCCAGGCAATGAACAGGTGGACATCCCGCTTATTGACATTTTGGCCTGGTATCCGGGAGTTTTCGAGGAAGATGAATTTGGCATCGGCAAGGATCTGGCTGTAGCTTGGGAGCATTTAGGTTACACGGGCTTGTGGATCCATTCAGGTTGGGATTTTTGGTTGGAAAGTTCTCCCGCCACAGACCTGCAATACTTCCTGGAAACCAACCAGCTTAATGAAGTCCAACCGCTCAAGAGCATTGAATCTAAATTAACCGAGTGCCTTCTGGGCAGTGACGTGCAGGTTTACAGCCAGGGTTCTTCTCAACAAGGGCAAGTGAAAGCGGCTGTGAGGGTTCCTTCTGCGCAGGTGGAAGAACTTTCACGTCACACCATGGATTTGGTACCCTATCTTGCCAGCGCCTACCCGGAGAGCGGCTTTGCGGAAGTTGGTCCCAATGCCTTGATAATCTACTTCTGCGGTCGGGCGGCCTTGGATGAAATTACGTATCCTGAAGCCGATTACTGGACGCAGACACGCTTCATCATTGCGATTGAGCCCGCGCCTTAAGTTCAGCTACTCTCTGCCATCGCGTCTTTTGTTTTCAAGTACTTCAGACTTTGTAAAATCAATCTGTTTCATCGCAAAATTGTTGTGATTAGCTCTTGACCAATCTCTGATTCCGCCTATAATTAGCTGCAATTGATCTTTGAAAGACGTTGATAAGGACTAGTAGCCGCAAAACCGGTGGCACAGAGAGCAGGAGCCGCTGAAAACCTGCCCGCACGATTGCGTTGAATGGACCTTTGAGTTGCAGGGAGAACACCTCTGGGTTAGTAACCTGTGCCGGAGCTGCCACCGTTATCTGGGTAAAAGGTATCGCGAATTTTCGCCGTACTTGAATAGAGTGAAGCTGGCTTTTTCCCTGTGTGCGTCACCAGGGAATTTTTGATTAAATGGCTGGTTTAACCGGGGTGGCACCGCGGATTGCTTACACATTCGTCCCCAATGGATGGATGTGTTTGATTTAACTTCAAAAAACCGAGGAGAATGCCATGAAAAACCAGGACCAAAACCGATACCAGTTACACGAAAACGATATCCCGCATTTTTGGTACAACATCAACGCCGATAGTCCAGCACCTCCAACCCCAGTATTCAATCCTTCAACCAAAGAATTGATTACTCAAGATGCGCTGGAAACCCTTTTCCCTCACGCTCTGATCGAGCAGGAAGTGACCATGGAGCGCTATGTTCCCATTCCGGAAGAAGTGCGTGAGATCTACAAACTTTACCGGCCAACACCACTCATCCGCGCCCGCAGGTTGGAAAAAGACTTGCAGACACCCGCTCATATCTACTTTAAATATGAGGGGGAATCCCCAGCCGGCTCTCATAAATTGAATTCTGCCATCCCCCAGGCTTTTTTCAACAAGATCAGCGGCACGCATGCTCTGACCACCGAAACCGGGGCAGGGCAATGGGGCACCGCCCTTGCCATGGCTGGCAAAATGTTCGATATAGACGTGGAAGTCTACATGGTCAACGCCTCTTACCTGGGCAAACCCTACCGGCGGGTCATCATGGAAACCTACGGAGCGAAAATTTTCCCCAGCCCCTCGCCCTATACTAAAATCGGTCGAAGCTACCTTGAGCAACGTCCTGACCACCCTGGTTCACTTGGCATTGCCATTTCTGAAGCGGTCGAGGTGGCAGTTGAATCGAACGGGACCAAAAAATATGGACTTGGCTCCGTTTTAAACCATGTCATCCTGCATCAATCTGTTATCGGTGAGGAAGCGCTCAAACAGATGGACCTGGCAGGGGAATATCCTGACGTGGTCATTGGTTGTGTGGGCGGTGGCTCCAATTTCTCTGGTTTGGCTTTCCCCTTCCTGCGGGCAAATCTGAAAGATGGTCAGCGCACACGCATGCTGGCAGTGGAACCAACCGCGACCCCCAGCCTGACCAGGGGTGTTTACGGCTTTGATTATGGCGACAGCGCCGGCATCGTACCAATTCTAAAAATGTACACCCTGGGCAGCGATTTTATCCCCGATCCCATTCACGCCGGCGGTCTGCGCTATCACGGCATGTCGCCTATCTTAAGCGGACTTTACAATGCCGGGTTGATTGAGGCAGTCGCGGTTGAGCAGCGAGAGGTTTTTGAAGCTGCCATCCAGTTTGCGCGCGCAGAAGGCATTTTGCCCGCGCCGGAGTCCGCCCACGCCATCCGTACCGCTATCGACGAAGCCATTGACGCGCGTGAAAAAGGTGAAAAACGAGTCATCCTCTTTAACCTTTCCGGGCATGGATTCTTGGATCTGGCTGCCTATGACAACTATTTGAACAATGGCATGACTAATGGGACAGTCTCTGAATCTCAACTGGAAGGGCTCACTGAGCGCTTACCAAAAGTAAAATTTTAATAGGGCCGTTTTTATTCGGTGAGGTCAATTTTGACCTCACCGAAAGCTGTTTATAGTAGTTAAATAGAAAAAGACTTGCCTGAAGGGATGTTTTCGGGTTATTATTCCTTTAAATTCTGTCAAGGCAAGTTAGAAATGTCCTAATCTCAGCAATTTAGAAATGTCCTATTGTGTTGATAAAGTAGTAAGCACTGGCTTTCCATTTATCTTCTTTCCATAGGTCCTCCAGGGGTGGTCATACGCA
>Ga0209612_1001605_pt1 | contig 17953 bp, 9 predicted proteins | sample BioC12SIPDNA_FD_185746 | JGI IMG/M metagenome (GOLD analysis project Ga0209612, IMG submission 185746) | Anaerobic biogas reactor microbial communites from Washington, USA - Biogas_R1_B C12 SIP DNA (SPAdes) (version 2) | ecosystem: Engineered > Bioreactor > Anaerobic > Unclassified | place...
GGATGCTTCTGGTAGAAGCGGGCCGTGTCGTAAGCGCCTTCCGGGGGAATCCGGTGCCCGGCGACGAAATGATCCGGCGCGATGACCACGTAGCCCCGCCGGCAAAGCTGATCGAGCCAGGCCTTGTCCGGATTGCCGCTGAGGCCGGCCGTCTGCTCCTTGCCCTGGGCCGTGGTGCCATGCAGCGCGACGATCGCCGGGAACTTGTCGGGGGCATCGCCCGCCGCCGCGCCGTGCGGCTTGAGCGGGATGCCCAGGTAAGCGTGCGCCCGCTCGTCCTGTTCCACGTTGTAGCTGATCAACTGCCGGCGATAGACGCCCTCAATGTCAACCGTCTCGTGGATCTCAAGCTCCAGCGGCGGCTTTTTTGGCTTCTGTTCGTCGCGGATCAGCTCGAGGTAGCGCTGCCTGAGCACGTGCCGCCGCGCCTGCCAGTCCTCGCGCGTCTTGACGCCCTCGATCAGATCGTCCCAGGACGAAACGATCAGCGGCGGGTCGGACCGCATCCGGTCGGGCGGCTCGGCGGCGGATGCCGCGCCGAGGGCCGCGGCACAGAGGACCGGGGCCGCGTAAGGAAGGAGCCGATGCCGAAGTAGCACGTTCATGCAGACCTCACGGGTGAGGGGGTTTTTCAGGCGGCCGGGCGGTGACGTCTTTGACGCGGCCCTCCAGCCGGCCCTCGATCCGGCCGTTGCTCCGGTTGATGAACCGCCAGGCTGTCGAAATGCTGGTCAAATCCAAGTTCCGATACGGTATCTTGCCGTAGCGACCGGCCAGGTGCATCGTGTCGGTGCGGGTCAGGGAGTGCGACTCGCAGACGACCGAATAGGTCCGCTCCGGATCGATGTCGCTTTCCACGATCCGCTGCCCCTGCGGGCGGCCGCGGTCGAAGGCGTAGCGGCAGCCGGAGACCTGGACGAGGAACCGGGCATCTTTCGCTTCGTTGCGGATATTTTCCTCGATGATCTCGAGCAGCTCGCGGCCGGTCATCTCAAACAGGCTCAAGCATCGCTCCGTGGGGCGAATCCAGTTGATCAGGTCAACCAGGTAGACGTCCTGTTCTTTTTCGAGCGGCACGCCGCGGTAGTGGCCGCGGTTGTAGATGGCAATATCCGCCCCGGCGGCGTCGCGGATCGCGTCGGCCATCCAGTTGCCCATCGAGGTCTCCGCCGCGCCAGTCTGCGTGGGCGGGTCGATGGCCATGCCGATCTTGTGCGTGCGGTAGGCGGTCAAGGGGCGAACGTTGCGCGCTGCCACCTGCCCCTTCCAGCCGCCCGAGCCGAGCACCAGCCGGATCTCTTCCTCGACGTTGCAGGAGCCGTGGAAAACACGGCAGCCGTTGACGCGGACCTCGATTGGCTGGGCCAGGTCCAGCAGTTCGGGTTCGGGGCGGATCGCCACCTGCGCGGCGTTGGCGATCGAGGCCGCCACCACGTTGCCCGGCTCGATGGCCGCGTCGATCTCGGCGAAGCGGCCGATCTGTTCGATCGCTTGAATCTCGGTCCAGTAGGCCTTGCCGTGGATCGGCAGGTAGGCGCGGAAGGTCACGCGGCGCGGATGGGCCACGCGGCGCTGCTGGAGGGCCCAGTCGAGCACGCGCTCGGTGCTCGCGAGCATCGTGTTGTGCCCTTCGCCGGCGACGATCCACAACTGGCCGTTGTATCCCAACTGGCTCATCCGCTTGGTGATCGGAATCGGCCCATCGTTGGCGTACACGGGCCAGTCCTTTTCTCCCTGCACGTAGAACATCGGCACGTGGCGGAGGTTTTCCACGAGCGTCAGGTGGCCGTAGGTCGAGGCGAGCGGGATTCCGGCCGCGAACAGTTCGGGGTAGCGGCAGCACAAGTAGGTGGTGCCGGTGCCGCCCATGGATTGGCCGCTGAGCACGATCCGGTCGCGGTCGATGCGGAACCGCCGGCAGACCTCCTCGATCAGGGCGAGCACGTTGACCTCGCCAAGGCCACGCCACTCGGTGGGCAGATTCAGGGGATCGCCTTCGGAGGGGCAGAGGAGCACGATGCCGCGCTTCTCGGCCTCTCGTCTGTAAATGCCGTCGCCGTACGCGGGGTGATCGAAGTACTTGTTGTGGTCTCCGCTGGTGCCATGCAGGGCGACCAATAGCGGCATCGGTTTCTGCCCGTCATATCCGCTGGGCAGGTAGAGGCGGAAAGGCTGGTCCCTGCCGCTGGCGGGTGACCGGAAAGTGAGCGCCAGGTCGGCCGGCCCCCGCGCGGGGTCTGCCGCGTGGGACGGGCACGAAGCGGCCAAGGCAGCCGCGAGACAGACGGACCGAAGGACGTGTGAAACCATTAGTACGCTCTCGCTTCCGGGTGATTGCCGGCGGGGACCGCGCCCGACCTCGGCTCGCTTGCCACCGGATTCAACGGCGGCGGGCCGACAGGGCCGAGTATTGCCGCGGCGCCGCTCGATGTCAAGAATACAGCGAGCAGAGAAGGAATCTGTTGAAAGGCCGATGCCATGAACGCGATGCTCTTGCGGCGGATCGTCTCCTTGCGTGAAACCGAGACCCCGCTGGACCTGGTGGAAATGCCGATGCCGGCGCCTGCCGCCGGCGAACTGCTGATCAAGGTGTCGGCCTGCGGAGTATGCCACACGGAGCTCGATGAGATCGAAGGCAGGACAAGTGCGGGGCGCGAACGTGCTCGTGATCAACGCGGGGGATGGATTGGGCGTGTGAGTCGTCGACCTCGACCGGTTCCCAAGCTGGAGTTGGGAACCAGGTAATGGGTGGGAACCTGGAAAGGGTCAGATGCGGACTTGCAGCCGCTGGCCCTCGGAAACGACAACCGCGTCGGCAAACGTGACGATCGCCCGGCCGTCCTGCCGGGCGACCGTGGCCGCCAGCGGCTGGCCGTCCAGGTCGGCCTGGACCGCGCTGACGGCTCCGGCGGGCGCTACGACGAGGGTCTTCAGCCGCAGCCGGCCATGCTTGATCTCGATCTCCGCGCGGAAATCCGCCGGCGTGGACTGCTGGGAGTAGCTGCCCCAGCCCTCGGCGGTGACCATCGCCGCCTTGAAGTTCTCCGGGCTGAGCCGCGGCGCGAACTCGATCCGCCCCTTGGGCCCATGGCAATTGAAGCCGCAGGCGGCTTGAAACACGCCGTAGCTGGCCATCGCTCGGGCGTAATGGTCGGAGCATTCGATTTCGTTGTAGGGATTTCGCTTCGCCGCGCTGTAGCGGTCGTGGATCGCGCGGCTGACGACGAGGCCTTTTTCGAGCAGGTCGGGCTGGTCGATCCCCTCCCAGATCATGTGGGCGGCGGCCTGCCATTCGAAACCGGTCATGCACTCGTTGAAGTACATGTACTGCCAGTGCTGCTTGAACTCCGGGTTCTGCCCGCCCTTCGGCCAGGTGCACATCAGCAGCCCCGCGTCGCCGGCGGCGGCGTACCAGCGGCCGCGGGGGAATGCCGCGCGAAACGGCCCCACGTCCGGCACGAAGTTGTAGCGGAACAGGGCCCGCAGGGCGGAACGCTGCTTTTCCGCGTCGAACAACCGGCCCAGGCCCACCCAGTGGGCCCACGTCTGCCCGAAAACCTGATCGATGTAGCAGCCGGGGCCGACGCCGATATCCTTCTTGCGCTCCGGGTCTTCGAGTTGGATGAAGTACTCGCCGTTGTAGAGTTCGAGGATCGACTCGGCGCCCCGCTCGGCAAGCCGCCGGCACTGCGCGGCGAACTCCGCGTCGCCGGTCTCGGTCGCCATTGCCTCGCCCGCCCTCAAGGCCGCCAGGTAGAGCGACGCCAGGAACGAGATTTTGCCGAACCAGGCCGCGTCGAGCGTGTTCGGCTGGGCGCCTTCCACGATCCCGTCGCCGTTGCCGTCCTTGCGGATCATGTACTCGATGGCCAGCTTCACCTTCGGCCAGACCCGCTGGAGAAAACTGCCGTCGGGCGACATCTGGTGCTCGCGATAGACCCCGAGAATCCGGCCGCACTGGCCGTCGTCGGCCGGCTCGTTCGACCGGGCCACGTCGGTCCTCATGCCGATCCCGCCGCTCTCGTGCAGTCCGATACCGAAGTTGACCCGCTCGCGCTCGTCGCGCTCGATCTCCGGAAACAGGCGTCCCGGCGCTTGGGCGTAATGCCAGACGTGGGTGCACGTGCCCTGGCAGCAGCCGATCCCCTCCCAGGCCCAGAACCGCCCGTCTTCGAACCGGTAGCACGTGGTCGTCGCCAGGGTCGACGTGTTGGCGAGCGTGCGGTCGAGCAGCCAGTAGGGGAGCGTCGAATCGTACCAGGTTTCAACCCACGCGCGCGTGTCGCCGCAAAGGCGCTCGGAATTGGCCGCCAGGTACCGCGCGACGGCAAGCGCCGACTCGAAACGGGCCGCGTACGCGTGGCCGACGCGGCCGCCGCCGGCCCCGCGGGCGTAAAAGTTGGGGAAATGCCAGGTGACGGCAAAATCGGCCGTTTTCTCCTCGCCGGGCGCAAGCCGCAGCTTCCTGCCGACCTGGCCGGTCAACTCGGCGGAAAGCTCGGCGCTGGCCGAGGCCGACTCGCCCGCCGCCGCGCGATCGGCCAGGGCAATGTCTTCTTCATCGCCACCGAGCAGCGCAAGGGCCATCGTGCCGAAGTCGCGCTGCTCCGGCAGTGCGGACTCCTCCAGCGGCCGATCGGTGAAGACGATCTGGTCGATCCCAATATTGCCCCAGCCCGTGCCGACCTGGTCGACGACCTGGAGCCGGGCCTGCTTGCCTTCGTGCTGGCGCGTGTTGAAGGCCGTGCGGGCCATGCGGTTGTCGTTCCTGCCGGTTGCCGAGGCGACCGGCTTTCCATCGACGAGCAGGTTGACGCAGGTCTTGCCCTCGTGCGCCCCGCCGCCGACGTAGAACTGGATGTAGCGCCGCTCGATGGTGAACGGCCGGCTCGTGAGCGTGCCGACGCGCGCGTCCTTTTCGCCGACGCTGCCGCCGGGCGCCGAGGCATGGCTGTTGACAACCCGCTCTCCCTCGCCGCCGACGTCGCCCTGATACTTGGGAATCGCCTTCTTCTCGACGGGGCCTTGCCCGAAGGCATCGCCCGCGGCCGTCCACGTTTCGTAAAGGGGCCGCTCGAAGTCGTCGAAGAGGATGTCCGGCCGCGGTGCTTCTTCCTTGGACGCACTCGGCAGGGCCGAGCAGACCAGCGCGGTCAAACCGGGAGCGCGGACGATTCGGTTGCTCAGCCGGCCGGAAAACCGCGACTTCGAGTCGAGGCAGACGGCATTCTCAAGATGGCCGAGAAGCTCGACCTCGACCGGCGCCTCTCCCGTGTTCTTCACGCGGAAGCTCATCACGGTGGCCGGCAGCGAGGAATCGGCAACATTGAGCGGAATGAACGGCGAGAACGCCTCGAGTCTGACCTCCACCGGGCAGTCGGCGTCGCGATAGCGGACCCTTCCGATCGGGTAACGGCCGTCGAAGGTGATCTGGCGGAAACCCTCGCAATCGAGCGACCGCGCTTTGCCGCCGATGGCGAGGGTGAAGCCTTGCTTCAACGGGCTGAACGGCCTGGCGGGCGAGACATAATTGGCCCCCTCGCGGGTCTTGATCTGGCCGCCCTGCCAGTCGACGCTCCGCGGAGCGATCCCTTCCTGATCGCGATTGAATATATCCCAGAGCCAGAGCCGGCCGTCGCCGCCGAGGTAGAGCGTGCCGGCAAACAGCCCGCCTGCCGGCATGCCGATGTGCTCAAGCGCCTGGGGATCGGACCAGGTCTGCTTTTCGCCGCGAGCGTAGAGCGAGGCGAGCCACTGGGGGCTGAATTGCTTGTCCGCGGGAATGATCCGCAGGTATTCGTTGTCGATTTGGCCGGAGTCGATCGCGGCAAACAGGGGATGCGCGGCGATCGTGCCCATGGCGCCGCCCGCGGCGATCATGAATTGGCGGCGCGACGAGCCTTTGGAACACGGCCCGGTGGGGCAGCAGCGATTGGCGGGAATTGGCGTGTCGTTGTTGGTCATGGTTTTGGAGGCTCCATGGGATGCGCCGCCTGGGCCGTTAGGCGGCTTGCGGTGGAATCCGTAGGACGGGTCTCCTGGCCCGTCGAGTAGGTCGTGGTGGGGCGCGCTCGCCTCAAGGTTGTGCAGTGGTGCTTGGTTTGTGGCAACGGCGGTGCTGTTTCGGGCCGCGGTGGGTTGGGGCGCTTGCACCACCCTACGGCCGTTAGGCAGTTCGCGGTGGGGCGCGCTCGCCTCAAGGTTGTGCAGTGGTGCTTGGTTTGTGGCAACGGCGGTGCTGTTTCGGGCCGCGGTGGGTCGGGGCGCTTGCACCACCCTACGGCCGTTAGGCAGTCCTAGGCAATGCCCGGCGCTGCCGGCATCTCCATCACCATCGAGCCGCCGGCCGACCGGATCATGTTGTTTTCGAGGGCCTTGCGTCCGCCTTCCACGTTGTACTCCAACAGAGGACAGAGCGATTCGGCCTGCGATGCGACGCTGTGGGGTGCAGCGATCCATGGACTGGTGATGTGGGGCACGACTTTCACTCCCGGATAGCCTTCCACGATCCGGCAAATTCGCAGCCACTCGGAGATGCCGCCGCACCAGACGGGGTCGCTCTGGACGTAGTCGACACAGCGTCGGTCGAGAAAACCCTTGACCGGCCAGCGGGTGTACCAGTGTTCGCCGCTGGCAATCGTCACGCCTGTTTCCCCCTTGATCCTCGCATAGCCGTCGAGATGCTCGGGGCAGATCGGCTCTTCGATCCAGAACGGCTTGTATGGCGCCACGGCCTTGCACAGCCGGACGGAGTAGTCCACGTCGCCATGATAACGGATGCTGTGGTTGTCGAACATCAGCTTTGCGTCGGGCCCCAGCTCTTCCCTGAGAACGCGAACCAATTCGACGTCCTGCTTCATCCCCGCATCGCCGTCGGCGGCACTCCGGGTGAAGTACCATTTCTGGTAATGGAAAGCCTGGTCGTAGGCTTCGCGTGCGCGTCGGCGCGCGTCGTCGAGGCCCTTATTCGGCTCGCCAGGCCGCCAATAGACGGGAACCTGCTTGCGATCCGCCTGGCCGATGATCTTGTAGGCGGGCTTTCCCACCAGCTTGCCGCGAAGGTCCCAGAGGGCGATGTCGACGGTGCTGAAGGCCATGAAGACCCGCCCGGTGGCCGTCTGGCGGTCGCCGCGGGGATTGTTCGCAATCTTCTCCCCGGTGAGCGGATCGCGCCCCTGGGCAGAGAGTCTCGCTCTGGCCGGGAAGATCGCCTCCCAGAGTGTCTCTCCCTCGAGCGTCATGTCGAACGCGTTCCTGCCGACGAGCAGCTTGCGGATCGCCGGCAGGTGGCGCTCGAGCGCCTGCCGGTCCTGGGCGCTGCTGCCGGCGAAGCTTCCGCAGACGCCTCCGCCGGCTTCGATCACAACACCGTCTGCAAGCCGCACCTGGCGGATGACGCTTGAAGGCTCGCGAATCTCGCCGGCCCTCGATCGATCGGCAAGCGAGCCGGCGCCCAGTGCGGCCAGTCCGGCCGAGGCGAGGAATTGCCGGCGACTGAACGAGTTGCTCATGAGTACTGCCTTCTTCGGATCAGGCGTTGCCGCGAGCGAGTGCGGCCCGTGCCTGGCCGATCAATGGATTGTCCGGCTTTCCCGATCCTTGGAGCAGGAAGGCCGCGGCGGCCAGGTAGCGGCCGGCCCATTGGGGAGAAATCTCGCCCGCATCCTCGAAGGTGGCGGAGCCGAACTTGTAGTCGTGGACGCTCGAGCCTTTTCGGACCACCAGGCGCCTGGCCTGGTTGATCCAGGGCTTGAGGGGGCCGCGGCCTTCCGCGTAGGCGAGCGTCGCGCGCGCGGCCTCGCTCGCGTCGCGATTGACCTGGGCAAAGATCGCCTCGATCGGCTTGTCCGCGCCCGCAGTCCGATCCGCCGGTTTCAACTCGTCGATGGCAAAATCGCCAACCTGCCCGCGGGCGCCCATCGCCTGGCGAAACATCGCCAAGAAGGCCGCGTTCTGAAGCAGGACGAGTCGCCGCGTGCGGTCGTCCCGGGCGTGCCGGTAGGCATAGCGGAGCGCGTTGGTCGTTGTCGCCGCGTGCAGGGCGACAATGCCCGGCTGGCGAACCACGAGTTCCGCCGCGGCGAGCAGCAGACCGTCCCAGATCGACTGGGGGGCGACTCCGGTCTTGAGCAGCGCGACGGCGCGGCCGGCCGCTTCGTTTTCAGACTCCTCGCGGAGGGTCCGCAGCAATTCGAGCGTCGCCTGGCGATCGGGTTTTCCCTGCTGCCAACCCGCGGGAATCTCGTTGGCCAGGTCCTGGTTCCGCCGCCAAGGGCGATCGGCCGGATCGTCGCGATCGGCCGGATTGCCGTCTTCGTGCATCAGCAACGCGTAGCTCAACGATCGGAGGGCCGGCTCTGCATGGCGCCAACCGATCACCCCCAGCACCCGGTGCGTGTTGGCTACGTCGATCGCCTTGTGCCCGATCGAACGGAAGTCGCGGCAGCCGTAGCGGAAGAACTGCTGCCAGATGTCCGCTGGGGGTGCTTTGCGGACCAGGGCGGCGATCGCTGTGTCGGCGGCCGATTCATCCCACCGATCCATCGCATCGCTGAATGCCCTAGGGGGATCGGCAATCTTGGAAACCGCCGCCTCGTCGACCGGCTTCATGGTCCAGCCCCGCTCGCGCTCGTCGGCCTCCTCGGTCGTCTTGTAATAGTCGAGCGCCCAGAAGACCGGCAGCCAGCGGTCGGCCCGCGGCAGGGACGTGCTCAGCAGGTGGATCGACTGGACCACGAGCACGGAATGGAACTTGAACCCGACCGACGGCCTGGGTTCGACGTTCCGCACGGCGGCCAGCAGGAGGGCCGCCAGGATGTTCTCGTAACTCTCGCCTTGGCGGACTCTGGCCGCGAACGTATCGATGATCCGTTCGCGGGGCGTCTCCTCGAGCAATCTTACCAGCGGCTCGATCGCCGGGTCGAGCGGCACCACGGACTGGCCCTTTGGAGGCACAGCGGCGGCCCGAGCGTGCCCGCCGGCCAGGCCTGCCAGCGCCCCGCCCGCCGCCGCATTGTGAAGGAACGCGCGCCGAGTCTGCGGAATTTTCATGGCTGGTTCTCCGAAAACGGGCTTGAGGGACAGTTCTCCCGATCAGTCGGCGCCGGAGCGCCGGATTTGCCTGATCCATTTTGAAAGGACCTCGACCGCTTCGCGGTCGACGACGCTGGTCGCCAAGGGCGGCATCCGCCGCGAACCACGGGTGGAGATGCGGAGCAGCAGTTCGCTTTGCTCCGGCTCGCCCGGGGCGACGAGCACCGCCCCCTCGGGTCCGACCTGGCCCTGGTTGGGCCGCTGGCCGACCAGGCTGGCCTGCTTCAGAGGCGTCTGGTATCGCAAGTCGGGCCGCCTGCCGGCGATTCCGTCCGGACTGTGGCAGAAGGAGCAGTTCACATCGAGGTACGCCCGGGCGAGCGCCTCGGCGGCGTCCGAGCCGCCCCAGCGGGGAAACCTCTCCAGTTGTTCAACCGGCCTGGCCGGCCGATCCTCGAAGAGGCCCAGTTCAGCGAGGATTGTGATCTGGTTGCGGCCAGTCGGGCCGTCGTCGAGCTCGCGGTTCATCTGCCGCGTGTTCGGACCGAGGACAAAATCGGTCGCCTTCGTATGGCAGGCCATGCAGTCGGCGCTGCTGGGAAAATACCAGGACTGATCCACGGTCCCGCCGCCGGTCTTCACCTGGTATGCCCGCGTCAGGCCGTCCGTGTACAAATCCGCGTCGGTCTGCTCAGCGTTCCAGACGTACGTGTAGCCATGCCAGCCGTCCGGAGCATGCACGAGCAGGCGGGTTTCCAGCCGCTGCCGCCGGCGAGCATTCACGCGGTCGAGGTCCAGAAGGAAATGCTTGACGAGGACGGCGCCGACGGGGAAATGCCAGCTCTTTTTCTCGTCGAAGGTGACCTTCGCGCCTTGGGGCAAGACGATGAACCGCTCCTTGGCGGCGTGGTCGGACCACAAGGGCAGATTGACGTCGTAGGGAACCGCGCCGGGATGGAGTTGCATCTTTTCCGTCGAGGCGAACAGCCCGGTCTGCGAGAGCCGCTTGGGAAACGCGCTGCGAACCGCTTCCAGGTCGGCACTGGTCGGGCGGAGCCGGTAGAGGCGGCCGTCGAAGGCGGTGATTATCATCTCGCCCCGGTCGTCTTCACCGAAAGCGCTGATCGCCAGGCCGGTCCGCGCGACCTTGCGGTTTTCCGTGACCTTGCGGCCATCGTAGCGGAGGGTCCAGACCTGCCCGCTGACGTAATCGCCGTAGAAGTAGGCGCCTTGGTAGCCGGGCAATCGCGCGCCGCGGTAGACGAGGCCGCCGGTGATCGAAAGCCCTTCGCTGTGGTAATATTCGGCCAAGGGGTCGATCAGCGGCCCGCCGGTCCGCGGCGCGTCGGGCTCGAAGGGGTGGAGCCCTTCGCGGATTTTCCAGCCGTAGTTGCCGCCGCGGCGGATCAGGTCGACCTCTTCGTAGCGGTTCTGGCCGACGTCGCCGATCCACAGGTCGCCCGTTGCACGATCGAAGCTCATCCGCCAGACGTTCCTCAGGCCGTAGGCCCAGATTTCACCCCTGGCCTGGTCGCCGCGGTCGGCGAACGGATTATCTTTGGGAACAGCATATTCGAGGCCCGGGTCCTTGTGGTCGACGTCGATCCGCAGGATCGAGCCGAGGAGGGTCCGGAGGTTCTGCCCGTGGCCGTGCGGATCGTGGGCACTGCCGCCGTCGCCCAGACCGATGTAGAGGAATCCGTCGGGTCCGAAGCGAATGCAGCCGCCGTTGTGGTTGCTGTAGGGCTGTTCGATCCGCATCACCTTTTGTTCGGAACCGCGGTCGGCGCGATCCGGATCGCCAGCCAAGACGCGGAACCGGGAGACGATCGACGCCCTCGGGCGGGTCGAGTAGTAGACGAAGAACTGGCCGTTGCCGCGGTAGTCGGGATGGAACGCCAGGCCGAGCAGGCCCTCTTCATTCCCTTCGCGCGAGACGACGTCGCGGATGTCGAGAAAGACCTGCGTCTCCGCCTGGTTCGGATCGTTCGGAAAGACGCGGACAATCCCTTCCTGCTCGACGACGAACGCGCGGCCCGAGCCGTCGGGGGCGAACGTGAACTCCAGCGGCCGATTGAACGACAGGTGGGGGAATGCCGCTTCGGCCTCCAGCGGCATCGGGTCGGGTGAACCCATCAACCGCGAAGTGTCGATCGGTCCGAAACGAACCGGCGCTCCGCCCGCCGAGGGACTGACCGGGATGAGCAGTGCTGCGATCGACAGGGCGATCCCAGCGAAGCCGCGGACCCGGCTGTGGGCTGACTCGAGTATTGACATCGCGCTCCCCCTTGTTCGGATGGTGTCGACTGCTCGCCACCAGGCCGGCGCGGCTATCGGGGCCTGGCCGGCGTGGCCGTCGCACCCAGCGATAGCCCCGGCAGCAGGTCGCGGGCCGTCGATTCACTCAGGTTGAAGATCGTGAAGCCGGCGGCGCCGAGTTGACGGGCGGCGAGAATCTGGCCGGCGACGCGATCGGCGGAAAGGCTGCTGCTTGAGGCGGTCGCCCCGATCCCCGGATACATCGGTATCCGCCCGCCGACCAGCGCGAGTTGACTCTCCACCAGGCCGCGAAAGCCGATGTCGCTCTCGGTGTAATCCATCGGGCAGACGAAGTCGAGCCAGCCCTGCTTGATCCACTCGGGCCAATCCTGGGCCACCGACTCGCGGCAGGATGGATAGGAGCCGAAGACAGCGGCGGAGATCTTCAGCCCGGGCCGCAGCCGTTTCCCCTCCTCGTGGACGGCGCGGACGAGGCGCGAAATCTGGTCGCAGCGCCACTGGCCGTAGGCCGCCTTGTGGCGGCCCGAGCGGCACTCGTCCGGCCACTTCTCCACCTTCAGGCCGGTCTCGGCCTGGAATCGCTCGCGGCAGCCGTCGCAATAGCACGACTGGGAGCCGGGATAGCGGATGTAGTCGAAATGCAGGCCGTCGACGTCGTACTTCCTGGCGACTTCGATCATGCTGTCGACTTCCAGTCGGATGTTTTCCGGGTGCGACGGGCAGAGCCAGTTCCGCGGCTCGCCGCCGACGAAGACCTGGAGCCGCTCCTCGCCGCGGAGTTGTTCCACGAACGCGCCCGGCGCGCCGGACAGGTTGTAGTTCACCTTCCAGACGTGGACCTCTAGCCCGTGCTTCTTGGCGGCGGCCACGCACTGGGCGACCTGGTCGCCATGCTCCTTGAAGGTTTGGCTGCGGGGCAGCACGTCGCTGGGGTAATGCGCCCGGCCCGCCCAGAGCATGTTGGGCAGGACCATGTTGAAACCGGCCTCGGCCAGTTCCCGCGCGGTCCGGTCCCAGTCGCCCGGATAAGCGCCGGTGCCCGAGTGGTTCCACCACGCGCGGGCTTCGACCTCGGGGCTCGACTGGGCAAGCAGGTAGGCTCGGGCGAGGAGTTCCTGGCATCTGCGCGCGGCCTCGACCGACTTGAAATACGGCCCCGTCTTGAACAGGCGGCGGGCATTCGCGTCGGACTGCTGGGCCTCGGCCAGCGCGGCGAGCGCATCGGGCCGGGCGTGCTGCTTGACGTGGTCCGCAACCATCGCCAGGCTCTGGCAATGCCCCACGCGGCCCGATCGCTCGAGTTCCGCCTCGGCCATCTGCTGCCAGAGTCGCGGTTCGAGATGGCCCAGCACGGCGGCGAGCATCTGCCGCTTGGCCGACCGGTCGTCGCCGAGGAGGATGTGGGTGAAATACGCGCCGCGCTCGCTAAGCAGCAGAGCCGGCAGGTCGGCGGGCTTTCCTTCCTTGTCGTGCCAGCGGCCGATCACCCGGGCGCCGTGGTCGGCGGATTCCGCCGTGGTGATGTTCCACGAGGCTTGCCTGGCGGCGGGGGGAAGCCCCTCGATCTGGCCATCGAGGCGAATCTCCGCCAAGGTGCCCGGCTCCGGCTTGACGTATCGGCCCGGTTTGAACCCGAGCGCGCGGCCCAGCTCGTCGGGCAGGTTGTAGCAGGCGAACACCTTGCCGCCGCCTTCGACAAACCGCACCAGCGCGGCGACCGTCGCGCTCGACATCGCGGGATGGTGGGCGATGATCACAATCCGCCGGCGGCCAAGCGCCCCGGAAGGCAGCAGCGCGTCTTCGATCGCATCGGCGCCGAGGCCGAGCTCGTCGAGCATCGAGCCCACCATTTCGGCCGTCGCCAGCCCGGCGCGGATTTCACGATTTTCCGGCGCGGTTGCGGCCGAGGGAATCAGGATCGCCACGTCGCTCCACCGCGCGGCCAGCCGGCGGAGGCGGATCACGGCGTCTTCGCCGCGGCCCCGCCAGCAGGCAATGCGGATTCCGTCGATTTTGTCCCAGCCGGCCGGCGTGCCCTCGATGCGAAAGCCCGCTTTGGAGAATCGCACGTTCTGCCAGCCCTCCTTGACCACGCCGCCGCTGCATCCATACCAACCCGAGCCACTGCGGAAGTAGAGCGTCAGGTGGGCACAGGCCTGCGGCGGATCGACGGCGATCTCCAGGTCGAACTGTCCCGGCGCCGCCAGGTCGAGCGACACAGACCGGTCGACCACGGCGCGCTCCAGGTTGGGGGAGGCGGCAAACGGCGCCTTGACCGTGACTATCGACCGGCCGCCCTCGATCGCAACGTCGACCGGAGACGTCGCCTCGGAGCCGATCCAGGCGGACCGGGCGCCGGCTTGCGTCGCGTAGGAAAAATCGTCGAGGACCTCTGCCCGCGGCATTGCCGAAAGCAGGGCGAGAAACATCGCAAGTTGGATCATGGCTGATCTCCCGGAGGAATCGAAGAAGCTGGCCAACCCGATCCCATTCTGCCAGGACCGGCCGCGCAAAGCCACACCCCGCGGCACGAATCCGTGAAACCCTCGAGAGACAGCGGGCTGGCCGGCGGGGTATACTGAAGGGCGATCAGTCGTCAGCGATCAGCGGTCAGCCGTCAGTTTTCGGTATTGCGGTGGGCCGCCGCTGCCGTGATGGCAATGTGGACGTTGACCTGAATTCTCGGCGTACCGACGATTCGGTGCCCGAGCGTAATGGCCCGCGTTGGACCACCCTACCGACTGCAATTCTTCTCATATGTGCGGAATCACCGGAGCCGTCTGGACAGACCCTGCCAAAGCGATCGGCGATGAGACGCTCCGGCGGATGATCGAGAGGCTGCGCCATCGTGGGCCCGACGACGAGGGGACCTACGCCGCGCCGTTGTGCACGCGACCGGGCTATGGAACCGGCCCCGGGGTGGCGCTGGGCTTTCGCCGGCTTTCGATCATCGACCTTGCCGGAGGGCATCAGCCCCTGGCCAACGAAGACGGCACGGTCTGGATCGTTTTCAACGGCGAGATTTACAACTATCGGGAACTCCGCCGCCGCTTGGAGGGAGCCGGCCATCGATTCCGCACGCGGAGCGACACGGAGACGATCGTCCATCTCTATGAAGACGAAGGCCCCGGGCTGCTGCGCCACCTGAACGGCATGTTCGGGCTGGCGATCTGGGACAGCCGCCGCCAGCAGCTTCTGCTCGCCAGGGATCGCCTCGGGAAAAAGCCGCTGGTCTATCGCGACGAGCCCGGCCGGCTCCTGTTTGCCAGCGAACTGAAGAGCCTGCTCGAAGTGCCGGGACTGCCTCGGCGGATCGAGCCGGAGGCGCTCGATCAATACCTGGCCTACCAGTACGTTCCGCATCCCTTGACGATCCTCAACGGCTTCCGCAAGTTGCCGCCGGGCCATTATGCCCTCTGGCACGACGGCCAGTTGAGGGTCGAGAGTTACTGGCAACCGGACTTCAACCAGGAGGACGTGCGGCGGCCTGAAGACGATCGCGACCAGTTGCGGGCCCTGTTAAGCTCGGCGGTCGAGATGCGCCTGCAAAGCGAGGTGCCGCTCGGCGCGTTTCTCTCCGGCGGGGTGGATTCGACCGTGGTCGTCGGCCTGATGCAGCAGCTCAGCGGGCAGAAGGTGCGGACGTTTTCCATCGGCTTTCCCGTGGCCGAATACGACGAGACGCGCTACGCCCGGCTGGTCGCCGAGCGGTTCGGAACCGAGCATGAAGAATTCCGGGTCGAGCCCGACGCGCTCGGCATCCTGCCCAAACTGGTCTGGCACTACGACGAGCCGTTCGCCGACAGCTCGGCGATTCCCACCTGGTATGTTTCGCAGATGACGCGGCGGCGCGTGACGGTCGCCTTGACCGGCGACGGGGGAGACGAGCTGTTTGCCGGTTACCCGCGTTACCGGGCGGTGGCGCTCGCCCGGCATTTCGATCGGCTGCCGCGCCCGATCCGCTGTCTGGCGGCGGCGGAGCTTTGGCAGCGTCTGCCGGTCAGTCCCCGGCAGAAGTCGTTGCGCCGCCGCTTGAAGCGGTTTGCCGAGATGCTCAGCCTGCCCCACTGGCCGCGGTACCTCGGCTGGATTGCGATCTTCAACGAGGCGCGGCGGGCGGAGCTGTACCACGGCGATTTCATCGCCGCGCTGCCCAACGACGACCCGATCCGGTTCCTGCTCGACGCGGCCGCCCGATGCTCAAGCCGCGATCCGGTCACGGCGACGAGCCTGGTCGACCTGGTGACCTACCTGCCCTGCGACCTGATGACGAAGGTCGACATTGCGTCGATGGCGCACGGGCTGGAGTGCCGGCAGCCGATGCTCGACTACCGGGTGGTGGAGCTGGCCGCGCGGATGCCGCTGGCGAGGAAATTCCGCCGCGGAAAAGGGAAGCGGATTCTCCTGGAGGCCTTCGACGACCTGATCCCCCGCGAGGTCGTCGAAAGGAAGAAGATGGGATTCGGCGTACCCCTGGATCATTGGTTTCGGGGTCCGCTGGCCGCATTCGCCCGCGAGGTCCTCTACGACCGCCGCACGCGCCAGCGCGGGCTGTTCGAGCCCGCGGCGGTCGAGAGCCTGCTGGAGTCGCACATCGCCGGCCAGTTCGACCATGCCTGCCGGCTCTGGTCGCTCCTGGTTCTCGAACTCTGGCAGCGGGAATGGCTCGATCGCTGACCGCCGTCGGCGGGCCGGCCTCCGCGGCGGCCGCCCGGAAGCATCCGCCCGGACGCATCCGCGTGTTATCGCTTTGTACATTCGCCCTATTTACGCAGCGAGCCGCGCGGGGTCGCAGACTCCGCTCGCCGCAAGCTTCGCTTGCCCTTCCAGCCCGGGAGAGTTCGCGGGGCCGCCGAGCCAACCGCTCGGCCGCGCCCTTTCGACCGATTGTGTCGCTGGTCTTCCACGCGATTCACGTGATCAAGTCGCCGCCGCGGCCTCTTCCTCTCTGTCGATCGATACACCGTCCGGGTGATCGATCCGCAGGCAGACTTCGTCTTCGCTGATTTCTTCCACGGTTATGGTGATGCTGTTGTCGATGACGACACTTTCCTGCTCGCCCAGGACGAACTGCATGATTTCCTCCGGTCCCGCTTCACTGAACTGCGCGTGCAATGAGCGAATCCGTCTTGCCCGATCGGACCGCATATAAAAACGACCAACGACATCACGACGGGCGTCCGCCTGGCCTTGCGGCGCCCGCCGATTCGATCATCACGTGTCCCCCCACGCCAGATTATCGGCAAGCGGCAGGGGTTGTCAATGCGTGTTGAACCGGCGCTGCCGCTGGAGCGGCTGAAGGCGCTTCGCCGCGCGGCGCGGGCCGAACGCTGCGCTGGATCGCTTGCGAAATCTTCCCCACTGTGGTATGGCCGGCCGGTCGCCGCGGCATCGCTCCGGCGGGGAGAACGCGCGGCGCCCCGCCCTCGCCGGCGGTTTGTTTCAACATGCCGCGGCGGATCACTCCCGCGGCACTTCAAGACGTCGGACTTCCCTGCCGCGTTGATCCTTGCCGACCGCGAAGACGCGCCCGTTGAAGTCCTCTTCCCCGCAGGCGAGGGTTTCCTTCTCGCCGCTTGTGCGGAAGGCGACAAGGTCTCCGGCTCCGTCTGGGGCGGTCAACCGCACACCCACGGCGCCGTCGCCCTCGACGAGTTCGACTTCCGGCAGCGCGTCTTCCCGCCCTTTGCGATGCGCGAGCAGAACGGCGAGATAGCGCCCGCGCTTCGCCGCGGTGGACGTCTCCGCGGTAAGGTGCCACGTGTTCTCCCAGCGCCCCGCCTGCGATTCCGGTTCCGGCTGATAGCGGTCGGTCTGAGAGAAATTCAGTGTCTCGGGCAAGAGCAAATGGACACGCATTGCCGCCGGGGCGTTTTCGATCCGCAGTGTGCGGGCCGGCTCGTCGACGGCGATCTTCCGGTAGGCGTGGAGCAGCCATTGGAGGCGGACCGCGCGGGGCGCTTCGAGATCGTCGCAGATCACAAACACGCCCGGCCTGGCGTGAACGACGTGGCGGCGGAACCGCTTGAGCCGGCCCTGGTAGGCCGGGGCCGCCTCCCCCTCCGCGTAGTCGTAGCCGCCGGACGACTCGAACGCGGTCAGCCGCCCATTGGCGTCCCAGCGCCGCGGCACCTGCCCCTCGCCGTCGACCAGCACGCTGTTGACCGCATGGGTGGCACGCGTCCACTCGACGTGGTGCGGCGAACCGTACCAGGGATAGTAGCCGGTGGCGATCGCCAGGCCGCGGCCGAAGGCTTCGACGACGAACGCGTTCTGATCCGCGTGCCCGTGGCTGACCCCGCCGTAGGGGCTGCTCCGCAGCAAGAAGCTGATGTCGTTCTCCTTGTCTCCCAAGGCCGCGTGGAAGGAAGCCAGGCCCACGCTGGGGAAGCACCGGGACTGGGGCAATTCCAGGGGCGAGCGGGCCTTCAGCCGCGGATCGTAGGCGGCCAGCGTGAGCAGGTCCGCCCCGATCGTCGCCTGCGACGCTGCGGCGTACCAGCGGAGATGCGGGTCCTGGAGGAGCGTTGAAAACACGTAGAGCACATTGCCCAGGCCGCGGGGGCTGCCCGTCTGGCCGTCGCCGAAGGGGCGGTGCTGATGGTAGGGCGTGGCGGTGTAGAGCGCGTAGAACGGCGTG
>Ga0209612_1001613_pt1 | contig 17874 bp, 15 predicted proteins | sample BioC12SIPDNA_FD_185746 | JGI IMG/M metagenome (GOLD analysis project Ga0209612, IMG submission 185746) | Anaerobic biogas reactor microbial communites from Washington, USA - Biogas_R1_B C12 SIP DNA (SPAdes) (version 2) | ecosystem: Engineered > Bioreactor > Anaerobic > Unclassified | place...
AAAGGCTTCATCACTCCAGGGATACCAGTCTACTGGATTATAGGCATGCTGTAGGAGATAAGGGCTCTTCTCTTGTAGCAAACGGTTGGCATGCTTTGATTTAGACATGATCATCACTCCCATCGCTATCATTCTAACTTAGTTTGAAAGTTTGGAGAGGATTTATGCTTGGAAAGCAGGAAGGAATACGTTAGCCCAAAACTATAGAATGAAATGAAAATAAATAAATAAAAGAATATTGGCTTTTTACAGAACTTTGTGCAGGATTTCCCAATTAAGGCCAGAATTACTTCTAATATCATGTATTAGGCATTCGAAATAATTCGCAGGGAAGGGGCAAATAGGATGGAACTGGATTTGAAATTCGAGGCATTGATTAAGTCGCAAGCGAAGTATGAGTCGGCTAATCTGGGCTTGAATCTGTTGATTTCCAGACTGCAAAGAAAGTATTCGGCCAATCAGACATCAGCAGAATTGGGCAACTGTGTGCAAGAAATGAAGACGTTTTTTGAAAGATACGCTTCAATTGTGGGGCAAGATGTTGAAGCACTGAAAAAATTATAGGGGGTAATAAATATGTTTGTTAATCTTGATCAGGCAATACAGTTGATCCAGGAAGGCAAAATAATGCATATTGCAGCTGACGAGTCTCTGTTGAGTCAATTACCGAAAGGCAAATGGATTGCAGGTACTACCCCTTATTTTATTACGGAGCAGGGCGGTATCCTTTGCAAGGATAAATTGTTTGTCAATGAAATTTATGATGCTGTCGATTATAAAATCGTAGTGTACGACAAAAGTAATGTCTTTGACATAACCAAGGATGCCTATCCTAATGGAGTGTCATTTTTGGTCATGCCTTTTGCGAGCGATATTGCTGCATTTTATGCCAAGGAGTCGCCCAATTCGATCGATTTATTAATGAATCCAACTATCGGTTGGATCTCAGGTTTCGATCTCTCTACCGACGCAAGTGCTAAGGTATATGATGGTGTTACTGGTTCAGCTTATGGTGATAAAGCGGTAGCTTTGCATATTAGCCTGCCCGATAACAAGATGGCTTCCCTGGGTATTGTTAATATTTTTAGTGCTGATGAGAATAACGCCATAATCGAATTTACGGAAGATACTTTATCAGTGACGAAATGTTTGGTCAACGGAAAAGAAGTAGTATTTGCTGATTATCTAGTGGAAAACAACATTGATACCCAATTGCCACTAGTTGCGGATTATAACAGTGTATTGATAAATGTGTCCATCAAATCGGTATCGGAAGAAATCAAGACCGTAGATCTTTATGCCCCCGTATTTGCAGGAACCGAGTATCGTTTTGCGCGTCCGGTCAGTAATTATCCGGCTAGCTTCGCTGAGCACTTACAGGGTCTGAAGGATACAAAACCGATATTTTCCTGCAACTGTATCCTTAATTACCTCTATGGTGAACTCGAAGGTCAATCTACACCACCCTTTGCCGGGCCGGTAACTTTCGGAGAGGTCGCCTACCAATTACTAAACCAAACCTTGGCCTATGTAGAGATCATCGACAAATAGACAACTGCCTTATTATAACTGGAAAGTGCATCAGTTTGGCGTTGGATAAAAGCGTTCTGCTTTAGTCCAACGCCATCTTTCCCTTGGGAGTATTGTCATGAGGATAGACTATATGGGATAATAACGAAGTGTGATCAATTCCATGGGGTGAAAGCATGAATTACCAAGAGATGTATAAACGCAAAGTAGTCAGTGTCGAAGAAGCGTTGCAGGAAATCAAAAGTGGGCAGGAAATAGCTTGCAGCCTTATAGCCTGTGAACCAGTTACTATGCTCAGCCAGCTACATACCATCAAAGATCGGGTAGAAGATGTATCCGTGGTTACAGCTTTGCTGATGAACGAATATGAGTTTTTCATGAATCCGGAGATGAAAGGTCACTTTCTTCTGAACACCTGGTTTTACACGGGTGGAGCCCGCAAGGCTCACTCACATGGCACCGTTTCATATGTTCCTCTCGAACTGCATCGAGCTGTGGCCAGCCGCTCTTTTTTCCGGAAACCGGATGTTTTTCTGGGTTGTGCTAGTACTATGGATAAACACGGTTATTTGTCTTTGTCCATTGATTCTGTATGTGAGAAAGATTTGCTGGAACAAGCCGATAAAGTGATCATTGATGTTAATCCTAATTTCCCCCGCAGTTACGGTGACACGCATATCCACATTTCTGAAATCGACCATATAATTGAATCCGAGCGCCCGCTGCCGGTGATTCCAGAAGTTATAATAAATGACAAGGAAAAGGCTATCGGAGAGTTCGTAGCTGATTTGATCGAAGATGAGTCCACGCTGCAGATTGGCTATGGCAACATTCCTATGGCGGTCACTGCCTGCCTGACTGACAAAAAGGATCTGGGAGTACACACTGAGTTATTCAGCGAAGGGCTGTTGGATCTTTATGAAGCAGGGGTAATAACTAATCGGAAAAAGACCATCTGGAAGGATAAGTTCGTGGCTGATTGTGCCCTGGGAACTAAGCGCCTATATGACTTTTTTGATAACAATATGGCAGTTGAGTTTCAGCGCGGCCGTATAGTCAATGACCCCCAGGTCATTGGACGCAACCATAAAATGGTGGCTATAAACTCTGCCCTTGAAATTGACCTGACCGGACAATGCTGTGCTGAATCCATTGGTTCCCAGCATTATAGCGGAACCGGAGGTCACAAGGAATTCGCCCAGGGAATTCAATATTCACCGGGGGGCAAATCGATCATCGCTTTCCAGTCCACGCTTAAAAATGATACCATTTCCCATATCGTGCCCCAGTTGACACCCGGAGCAACCGTTACTACTTCGCGAATTGACGTGGATTATGTAGTGACCGAATATGGGGTGGCCAACCTTAGGGGCCGCTCCATCCGAGAAAGAGTCAGAGAACTGATCAATATCGCTCATCCGAACTTCAGAGACTTTTTACGCAGTGAAGCAGAACGAAATCAAATTTGGTAGACTTCTTTTGGGGCATCATAACCACATCTGGATTGCAGATTGGCAGTCCAGATATGTAGATTACAGCTCTCTTTCCAAAGCTTCTAGAGCTCGTTCAAAGGCTGGGCTATCATTTCCTGGAACTATACTTCTGATGCGCTGATTATATTCAACCACGACAGGAGTAATCTCCGCAACTACTTCCCGACCTCGCGGGGTAAGGCATATTTTTAAGCTCCTGCGATCCTCAGGGTCTTCCTCTCTAACTACCAACCCTTCTTTTTCCAGACGGTCAATCAATCCCGTTACCACCGGGCTGTCCAGTTGAACGGCAGCGGCGATATCCTTCAGGCTGCTGCCATTATGAGTGGATAAATAAAAGAGAACCCAGGACTGAACAATGGTTATACCATAAGGTGCCAGTTTATTATTATAATAACGCATCATTTTGCGAGATATTGCTCCCAGACGAAAACAAAAGAAATCAGCAAAATCCATGGTTTCCATCCTTTCATAAATCTTCGCTTTATCATAACATAGTTTTTTTACTTATCATAGTAATATTTCGTTATTGTAATTTTTTTGTGTTATGTGTTATTGTGTAAACAAAGATTTTAGGGATCGAGGGATGACCATGAGCGAATGGAAAAAAACCGGGTGCGCATTATGCGCTCAAAACTGTGGTCTGGAGTTGCTAGTTGAAAACAACCGCATTGTCAAAGTACGAGGAGACAAGAGCAATCCCCGCAGTCAAGGTTATGTGTGTCGCAAAGGTATGAACATCGCCTACTTTCAACATCATGACCAAAGATTGAAGTACCCCTTGAAAAAAGTGAACGGTGAATTTGTGCGCATAAGCTGGGAACAGGCTATCACTGAGATCTCTGCCCGCTTGCGGGAAATAAAAGATAAGTATGGTCCTCGTTCCATCGCCTATATGGGGGGAGGGGGACAATCCTGCCACTTCGAGGCCGCTTTTGGCGTACGCCTGTTGCGGGGTCTGGGTTCCCGCTATCATTATAGTGCCCTGGCTCAAGAACTGACCGGACATTTCTGGACCCAGGGAAGAGTCCTGGGACGCCAGTATCTGGGTACCATTCCTGATGAGGAAAATGCTGATATGCTGGTGGCTATCGGCTGGAACGGCATGGTGAGTCATCAAATGCCGCGTGCTCCCCTGGTTCTGCGGGAGTTTTCCAAGAACCCGGACAAAATTTTGGCGGTTATTGATCCCCGCAAATCGGAAACGGCTCAAATCGCCGACCTGCATCTGGCTCTACGTCCGGGGACCGATGCCCTCTTGTTAAGAGCGGTAATAGCCATAATAATACAGGAAGGCTGGTATAACCAAGACTACATTGACCAGCACGTAACTGGTTTTGAGGAAATTTTGCCCTATCTGACGGATATCGATGTAGTCGCTGCCCTAAAGGTCTGTGAATTAGAATATGAACAGGTCAGGGATTTTGCCCACCTGATGGCTACCCGTAAAGTTGGCCTGCACACTGACCTGGGAGTCTTGATGAACCGCCACACCACCCTGGTTTCCTGCCTGGTAATGGTACTTCTGGCCCTGTGCGGTCAGATTGGATTACCGGGTACCAATATGATCCCGGGATATTTCATGCCTTTGGGAGCCCACAGCGATGAGCGCAAACCCAGCAACTGGAAAACAGTATCTACCGTCTTTCCCACCATTATGGGCTATGTTCCTCCCAATGTCCTGCCCGAGGAGATCATGTCCGATCATCCGGAACGAACCAGGGCTTTAATATGTACCCAATCCAATCCCTTACGCTCTTATGCCGATACCAGTGCTTATGAGGAAGCTTTCCAACAGCTGGATCTGCTGGTGACCTGCGAAATCAGTATGACCGAAACTGCCCAGCTTTCCCATTATGTGCTACCCTCCCGTTCCACCTACGAATCCTGGGACAGCACCTTCTTCTACTGGACAGTGCCGGGAATATATTTTCAAATGCGCCGGCCGGTGGTGGATCCTGAGGGTGAGGGTCTGGAAATATCAGAAATTCACCTGCGTATTGCCGATGCTCTGGGTCTTATCCCGGAGATTCCGCAGGAACTGTACGAAAAGGCCGGCAACCGTCTGGAATATGGTCTGGAGTTGATGAAGTACCTGCAGGCTCATCCTGAGTACGTCAGTATGGTACCTTTCATTCTCGGCAAAACCCTGGGTCCGGCATTGGGTTCTACTAATCTGGCTGCTTTATGGGGATTGCTGCAGACTCTTCCCAAGGCCTCCCGTGAAAATGCGGTACGGGCAGGCTTTAAGAAAGGGCCGATGATGGGCGAAGAGATATTCCAGGCTATTCTGGACCATCCCGAGGGAATTTGGATAGGAAAAATCGATCCTGATAATAATTTTGCCCAGCTGAAAACCGAAGATGGCCGTGTTAATATAGATATTCCGGAGATGATTGAATGGCTGGCCCATGTCACCCCCGAGCGGGAAGCCCAGGCTCTCCAGAACCGGGAAGAATATCCCATGATTTTAATGGCTGGTCGTCATACCAGTATCAATGCCAATTCCCTGATGCGTAATCCCGCCTGGAATGAAGGCAAAAGAGCCTGCACCCTGGCTTTGCACCCCCGGGATGGTGAGAAACTAGAATTAAGAGACGGGCAGTTGGTGCGCATCACTACCGAAGCCGGCAGCGCGGAAATCGAAGTGGAAATCACCACGGAAGTACGTCCTGGCACAGTTATGATCCCCCATGGTTTTGGCTTGGATTATCCGGGAGAGATCTATGGAATCAATGTGAACAAGTTAACCAAAAATACTCACCGGGATCCTTTCACTGCCACCCCGCTGCATCGCTATGTGCCCTGTCGGGTAGAGGCAGTTTAGGAGGCATTTCCAGTACTACTGGGAGGACAGTTATGAAAAAGATTTCTCTACATGACTCTGTTGGTCTAGCCTTATGCCATGATATTACCAGGATCGTCCCTGGAAAAGAAAAAGTACGCGCCTTTCCAAGAGGCCATATAGTTCGTGCTGAAGATCTGCCCACCCTGCTGGATCTGGGTAAAGAGCATATTTATGTCTGGGAAGATGCCGACAACCTGATCCACGAAGATGAGGCGGCTCTGCGTTTGGCTAAAGCCGCCATTGGTCCCGGGATCACTTATAGCGAACCTAATCAGGGTAAAGTGAGCCTAAAAGTTGCCTACAGCGGGCTATTAGAGATAGATACCTTACGGTTGTCGCAAATCAACAGCATCGAGGGCATCGTTCTGGCCACTGTGCATGGTAGTCAGGCAGTAACAAGGGGTACCGTGGCAGCCGGAACCCGAGTTATTCCCATTGCTATTGAAAAAGATAAGCTGGAAGCAGCGGAACAGATCTGCTATTCCGGCAGTCCGCTTATCAGTGTTAAACCTTTTCTGCCCCTGAGGGTGGGCATAGTAACCACTGGCAATGAGGTGTACAGCGGACGGATCAAGGATGGATTCTGCTCAGTACTGGGACAAAAGGTGGCGTCTTACCAGGGGGATTTGCTGAGCCAGGTACTGGTACCAGATGATCCATCAGTTATCGCTGCAGAGATCAAGAGATTTGTCAGTGAAGGAGCAGAATTGGTGCTAGTCACGGGAGGCATGTCTGTAGATCCTGATGACGTGACCCCCACCGGAATCAAACAAACCGGGGCTGAGTCATTTTTCTACGGGGTTCCTGTTTTGCCTGGTTCCATGTTGATGCTGGCCTATCTTGATAACATCCCCATATGTGGTGTTCCTGGCTGTGTGATGTTTAACGACACTACCAGTCTAGACTTGGTTCTTCCTCATATATTCGCCGGTGAGCGGGTCAGCCGCTCCCAGATAGTCAGCCTGGGATACGGGGGACTCTGCCAGGAATGCCCGGTTTGCCACTACCCTAACTGTGCTTTTGGAAAGTAAATCACGGAGGTGGCTCTTGATAACTGATATTAGCTTGGCTGAAGCTCAGCAAATTCTGCGAGAATCCATTACCCCTTTACCAGCTGAGTTGGTAAGAATAGATGATGCTTATGGCCGCACCGCTGCTCATGACATATACGCAACTGATCATGTTCCTCCCGTCGCACAGGCGGCCGTGGATGGATTTGCACTGCACCAGGACGATTTGCAGGAGTTGTCACCAGTTGTTATCAAGTATTATTTGCCTTTTGGCCATACCGTTACTGAAAACCTGAAACCTGGTGAAACAGTAGGGATATTGACAGGAGCACCAGTGCCACCAGGGACTGCGGCTGTGATCCCTCATGAACAGGTGCATATAGAAAAGAATGCATTCATATTACCCAAACCTATTCACCCCAACTGGAATATCAAACAGCCTGGAGAAGACCTGGCCAAAGGTGATATGCTGGCGAAGGCCGGAACCCGCATCACCGGTGGACTAGTCTCAGCTTTGACTGCCTGCGGGATCAGCCAAGTGCTGGTATATAAGAAGCCCCGAGTAGCCATTTTAGGTTTAGCCCCCCATGTGGTGTCGATGCCTGAGCTTATAGGTTCAGGTCAGATACCTGACAGCAACAGCCCCCTGCTAAAGTATCTGGTCAGTCGAGACGGCGGAACCATATCAGGCCATTTCTCTCCCTGGCTCGAAAATAATGATATCAAGGCGAACCTATTGGCACAAACTGACCTGATTATTACCGTAGGGGGCACTTATGCCACCGATGAATGTGAAGCTCTTGATCTGCTGAGAAAGTGGCAGGCTACCCCACTATTTTGGGGGGTAAAAATGCAGCCCGGCTCGCATACCGGAGCGGCTATGTTGGGTAATACTCCAATTCTATGCTTGGCCGGCAATCCAGCAGCTTGTGCAGTGGGCTATGAACTAATAGCCTCTCGCGCTATTCGCCAAATGCAAGGCCTCACTTCGAAATCATCTCGTATCACAGCTGTTTGCCGGAATGCTTTTACTTTCAGTCCCCAGGCAGTGCCCCGCTTTCTGCGGGCAAAAACCTATTGGAGCGAGGATGGGTGGGTGGCAGAGATCCTGCCTGGCCAAAAGTCCAGCATGATCCATTCACTGATCGACTATAATGCTTTAATCGAAATTCCTGAAGGGCAATCAGAACTATCCGCCGGGTCGCCAGTTACCCTGATACTGACTGGACAATAAACTCTTGTTTCTCAGGGCTTTATCGCAAATTGCTTCAGATACAAAGGGAAAGTTCTCCTGCGCCTGAGTACTGAAAGCTTTATCGGGCACAGTCTAAACTTTCCCTATTTTAATACTGAGCTATTCGGTGATTTCGAGGCAGGGAAATCCTATCAACGCCCAGGAAACGCTGATACTCCTTCCACATACATATGCCAAAAAACCATTATTTGAATCGCGGTAGGTGGTCCTTCGCCGGTATTCTCACTAATACTGATAAGATAGTGTAAACCATTTGTCTGTACTGATATCGTAGGCACTCCTCCTATTTCGCCTTCCTCTACCAATTTGCATTCGCTATACAAGTGTGGATCACGATAAAATTTCCAAGCGTCGCTAATACTGTAGGAGGTTGCATACATTACGGTGCCGTCTCCCCCATCCCATTTATCTACATAGCCTATCTGCGCATCTGGCAAAAGCGGGATCAGTGCACTCATATTATCGGGCAGCTTTGAAGTCGGCATCGGGTAACCCGGATCATATCCCGGATCGTAATTGTTATTACCCGCATCAAAGCTGGAATCATCTCCATTACCGTAATAACTGGAGTCATCTCCATTACCGTAATTGCTATATTCATCTCCATTATCATAATAGCTGTAGTCATTGCTATCCATAGGCAGCGGATCGAACGTCTCAGCACTTTCGTAAACCCGAACCGCAATCAAAACCGCCATCTCCCTGGTACAAGTCCCTTTTGGATGAAAGCGATAGTCTGATCCTTTGATCAGTTCCCATCCCCCCATGTAATGCACAGCTTCCTGGGCATAAGGGGAGATCTGGTCAGAATCCATAAAAACAGCAAAAGCAGCCCCATCTTTCAGAGCTCCCATAGCTAGGATGGTTCTATACATCATGGCGGCTACCTGCTCTCTAGTAATCAAATTATGAGGAGAGAAAAGGCGCCTCACCTCATCTGTTCCACTCACAATACCTAGGTCATACGCTTTTATGATTTCGGGATTACTGGTATCAGTAAATACCCCCATACTGCTTGCTTCAACTACATCCCCAGTTCCTTTTTCATAAAGCTTCACCGCTATCTCGGCAAATTCTTCCCTGGTTATAGGAGCATTCATTTGATTGCGAACCCGGTCAGTAATCAACCCATACTTCAGTGCCTTATCAAGCTCTGGCACCGCCCACTGACTAGCCCCCTGGTAACCCCCTGCCTGAACTGGAGCAACCCCCATTAACAGGAATGTTAATAATAGCAGCACTACCCCAAACCCTTTTTGCACTATTATCTTCCTCTCTGTACCGGGGAGATCATGGCTGTTGGGCTCTCCCCGGGTTTGCTATCCGATGTCAGCGTACAGTCTCGTGAGTCCTTACCGCCATCATAACTGCGGCTTCCCGAGAAGCCATGCCATATCCAGCCGCCTCTTGAGCTGTGGTGATGGCTTTAGGCATGAAATTACCGTCGGTATCTCCTTTAATAATCCCCTTCTTGGCCATATATTTGGTAGCTTCCACCGCCCAACTGGAAATATACTTCTGATCAGGGAAATTGGCAATTCCGGCTAGGCTGTAATCAGCACCCGGTGCTATAGCTTTTATGGTACGGAAAAGCATGGCCGCACACTGCTCCCGGTTGATTAAAACCTTAGGAGAGAAAGTGGTATCGGAAGTGCCGGCTGTAATTCCTACGGCGAAAGCCTGTAAAATCCGGCTATTATTAGTGTCAGCAAAGGGATTGGGTGAGACTGGGGCTATGGTTTTGCCGCTGGTCTTTTCATACAGCAATATGGCCAGCTCAGCAAATTCTTCCCGGGTAATGGGCCTGGTCATATCCGCCCCTTTCAAAATGTCAGGTATAAGTCCATACCCAGCTGCCTTATCCAATTCTGCTACAGCCCAACTGTTGGCATTACTGTAATAGGCTGGTGTGCCCAGCTCGACCACATTGGAAAAGGGAGAGCGTACCACAGAACCATCAGGCTTTTGCATCTCAAAATACATACGGAAATAGTAGGTGTTCTGCTCAATGTTTACTTCCGCCCAACCACCTTCATCAATGGGGTTCACATCTAAATCGTCAGACAGCATGTTATCCGCTTTTTCAAAGGGCATGTTCCCGCTTTCAGAAGCCCACTTGCCGCTGCCTATTTTCCAGTCCACTTTGGTTGCGATCCTGGTCTGTTTATTGGCCGCTTCTATACTATCAGGAATAGTACACGTAAAATGGAAATAGGGCTGGCCATTTTCATGCTTTTTCAATTCCCCGCTCAAATTCTTGGGGCTTTCCAGACTGCTGGGAATCTGAGCTGATGAGGCCTTGCCGATGGAAGCTATCTCCGAATAGGGCGACACCACAAAACTGTAGCCTTCGCCATCGTCATACTCAAATACATAGCGATAACGGTAAGAATAGGTGTTATTCTGCAGATCAAAATCTTCCAGGCCTAAAAATTCAGGGAAAACAAATATGTCAAAAGCATTTCTTTCATCGCTGCCGATATTATTAAGATAACCGCAGACAGCAAAGCGATCATAAGCAGTTTCATAGTACTCCATTACGCCTACGTCACTGGTACCATTCCAGCTTTTATTAAATTTCCATGGCCCGTCATTGATTTTCCAGTCCAGTTCATATAACAACCAGATCTCATCTTCTTCGTCATTCATTAATTCCATGATACTGTCCGGCTGAGTCAGGCGCAGGAACAGCTCCCCACCGTCACCTGGACGAACCGATAAACCGGACGGTTGGTCGAGAGTGACAGAACGGTATTCGTTAGCATAAGCCAGTCCTGGCCAAAGCAATATTAGGCAAATCATGAGTGAAATGGTTTTTTTCAGCATAGAAATCCCCCACTAACTTTTTAATGTCACTGTTCAAAAGCAATCCTTTTTTGACAACTGCGACCAGCCCTAGTACTCACAGCAGACTATCAGAGACCTTGTCAGCAAATTGTTTCGCCTATAATACAATAAGGAAAGCTCATATGTCTGAGTGCTCGAAAGCCTGGCTAGACACAATGGAACTTTCCCTATTCTATCTTGAGCTACTTGCTGATTTCGTAATTTATTGCTACTTGCATCGCTTCCGAATCATGTTTCTTGGTGATACACAACCCTATATACATCGATTTCGCACAGAGGTTACAGGTAGACACCGTACTAAGATGCCGAATAGCTGCACTCAGGGAGCAAGGATGCCTGGGCATTCTTCCCCCTGAGTGATTAGGATAAACTTTATTCGTCTATTTCGGCGCTGATAGTCAAAACTTTGTGTTCCAGTTGGTATTGGACAGTGATTCTGGTATTGTCATCTTTTTGAGCCGAATAAGTTGCAGCTGTATCACTGATGAACTCAAGCGGTTCCACGGTAAAGCCCTGATCTTTTACTTCTTCCACATACTGATCAAAATCCGATTTCTCAACTTCATCGATAATAATTCCGCAAGCCGTATTGGAATTTAGGACAGACGATATTGTGCCTTTAGTGAATTTAGGTATGAATTCGGCAGCACCATCTTTAGGCCATTCAGTCTCACCAAAACTGAACTCTTCTCCTTCTTCACCTTTGATGCTTACTTTTCCACCATCGATATCAATAGTACCTTCACCATCAAGAGCCTTATTTATAACTCCTTCGGTTACTTTTTCGGTGATTTTCTCATTCACCTGATCCTTAACTCCGCAGCCTCCCACAGCCGCCACCATAAAAATGGTCAGTAGGATAGCTATTAATTTTTTGCTCATTATCATCCCTCTTCCTTGCTCAATAACTGTAACCCAAGTTAACAAGGCTAAGTTATTTTATTAACTGGTACTTTCCAATAAGGGGCAGTGGTTTGGCCTTGCCAGTAAATCCATTAACCAGTCCCATAATCGCAAATACGAAAACTACAATGGCAAAGAAGGGCAACAGTATCCAGCCGATTATCGGGATAATACTGAGAACAATGCTCCCGCCCATTCCCAATATAAGCAGCAGCAACCCTTGATTGGCATGATACCTGCCAAAGGGGGAATCGGGACAAGCCAACAGCGGCAGGAAGAAGAGAATATAGGCTAGTCCTGCCATAACCTTACTGTTTTCAATGTCCTCCGGGGTGAACGCTTGATTGGTCTCCAAGTTAGGATCCGACATTGTAACTACCTCCCTGTTTGATTATTTAATTTAGCAGCTCTGATATACCTGACTATATAAAAAACCTGGCTTATAAGGAATCACCCCCAGGGTGATATGCTGGTAGCGCTGACAAAATCACCTTGGGAGTGAATCCTTTTTTGTCGGAATTTTCGCATTTAGGGAGGAAGAAGGTATTTTCTTCTATTTGGCAGAATAATAAAGGCACTAATTCATTCGGTATGGATAGTGACTCTGATTAAGTAAAGAAAGGTAAGCCCTATGAGAAAGCATCTGTTCCTTTTGATAATTTTAATGGTTTCAATTATTCCCTTGTGGGTAGGGTGCGGTAGTTTAGAAATGAAGCATCCCTCTCAGCCAGTTACACTTGATCTCTGGCACAACTATGGTGGTCAGCTCAAAAACACTATGGATGAAATGATCGACGAATTTAATGAAACCACCGGAGCGGAACAAGGTATCATAATAAATGTTACCTCCATATCCGGAAGCGCCACTCTCCATGAAAAACTAACCATGGCTGCTAATGGCGACCCAGGCGCACCTGATCTTCCTGATATAACCACGGCTTATCCAAAAACCGCTCTTTCATTGGCTGATAAGGGATTACTGGTTGACCTGAGGGATCATTTCACCCCTCAGGAGTTATCTGCCTACATTCCTGAATTTTTACAGGAAGGCCGTATGCAGGACGACAGCCTTTATGTCTTTCCTACCGCTAAATCAACGGAAGTGTTATTTGTCAACACTACTATATTTAACCGTTTTGCCCGAGAAACAGGAGCTAGTATGGATGATTTGCATACCTTTGAGGGGATCGCCAGAACTGCTGCATTATACTATGACTGGACTGATCAGCAAACACCGGAAGTTGCAGGTGATGGCAAAGCATTTTTCTTGCCCGACTCCCTGTTCAATTACTCCTTGATGGGCGTCATACAGCTGGGCTCAGAATTTATCAGAGATGACCGCATTGATACTGCCACACCTGAGTTTCGAAAGGTATGGGATTATTATTATAAACTGGCCGTATTGGGACAGGCGGCTATTTTTGACGGATATGCCACCGATTTAGCCAAAACAGGCGATATCGTATGTTCCATTGGTTCGACGGCAGGAGTATCCTTCTTTTCACCTACGGTAACTTACGCTGACAATACCTCTGAACCAGCTGAACTGGCTATACTCCCCTATCCAATTTTTGAAGGGGGCAAGAAAACAGCTGTTCAAAGAGGAGCCGGCATGAGTGTTATAAAATCTTCCCCAGAAAAAGCCCAAGCTGCCGCTGTCTTCTTAAAATGGTTCACCAGCCCGGAAAATAACCTGCGCTTTGTTTCATCTACCGGCTATCTGCCTGTCACTGAAGCCGCCTTCGGCGATCTTATGTCACAAGAGATTGAACACACCTCTGACCACAACATCAGAAAGCTGCTGCAAACCTGTCAGCTGATGGAAGAAGATTACGAGTTTTATATACCACCGCTATTTGAAGGAATTGACCAACTTCAGATCCGCTACGAAAGCCAGTTTCGTGACACAGCCAGCCAATCCAGGGATTCCTATTTAGATAGTTTGGCCAGCAGTGATTCCAGATCTGCTTATGAAGCTGTGTCAGCGGATGCTTATCAGAACTTCGTGGATAAATTGGCTGGAAAATAAATACCGGTAAAAGCGGGGTACGGCCCTTGAATACTAGATGGTTGACTAAAGATTATGTGATAGAGCGGTTTGAATCCTCGGTGGAATCTGGTTTGCCTTTGGGTATCAGACTTTTTCTGCTCCTATTGGTGCTAGTGATTACTATCATGTTAGGGGTAATAGCGATTCTAATAATTACAGGGACTTTCACCGCTGGGGTATCGGAGAGCGAGAAGCTGGTAGAAAATGAACTTAATCATGCTGCGGCAGAGATCTCCCAGCAGTATGGTGAGCTTTCCGTGCAGACCATCGAGTTTTCCAAACAGTTATCCCAGAACATCGAAAAAACCGCCCAAAAGCTAGGTGTGCCCATAGCCAAACTGGAAGAGCATCCTGACCGACTGGAGGAGATAATAGCTGCTCAATTTGATCAAGCTTATTTTTCGCTGCAGAAATCTAAAAGCACTGGTGTTTTCTTTATTCTCGATGCCACGGTTAACCCCCGGCTCAATAATGCCAATTATTCCCGAGCGGGGTTGTATCTGAAGAACATGGAACCTAACATAATCAGTGCTTCAACTCCTAATATTATAGTTTTTAGAGGCTTCCCCAGCATCGGACGCATCAACTCACTGTCACTGGACACCCAGTGGAAAATGGAGTTTGATGTTCGTCAGGCTCCTTATTATCACCTTCCCATGGAAGCAGCCCGTCTCCACCAGGAACTGCCTTTATCCAGGCTGTATTATTGGACTCCTGCCACAACACTGCCGGACACTAGTGACGAAGTAATGATATGTTCGGTTCCCTTGATCGATTCCCAGGGTAATGTTTTTGGTGTTTGCGGATTCGATGTAAGCGGGATGTTTTTCAAGCTGTCCCATATGCCCCATCAAACCGTTTTTAATCGTCTATTCTGTGTACTGGCTCCCCAAACCGGATCAACTCTTAACCTCAACCAGTCTATGGTGTCAGGTGGCTACTCGGTAAGGAATATAATCCAGAGCAACTCTCCTCTCATCATCAAAGAGAACAAGCGCTCTTTTTATTCTTACCGGCAGAGCAACAACAGCGCATTCTGGGGACTCCATACCCCGGTGCGTTTATATCCTGAAGGATCGGCTTTTGCGAATGAAAAGTGGCTAGCCGCTGTTTTGATTCCCGAGGAAGACTTGGTTGCTTCGGTGGCCAAATTAAACGTTTTGCTGATTTCCTTGCTGAGTATTCTGGTGCTGTTAGGTATAGGCGCTTCGTTATTTATCAGTCAGCGATTCTTAAGACCTATTTCCAAGGGACTGGAGATCATCAAATCAGATGATTTGAGCAGGGCTCCCCTGACCAAGGTACCGGAAATAGATGATCTTATCAGTTATCTGGCCACCCACAATCAGGAATTATATGAAAGTGCTCGGGAAAAGAACTTTTCCATTTCCATCCTGGACGAGTTTGTTAACAACACCGATAAACTTTCACCTTCAGAGCGCTCAGTATATAATCTCTATGCTCAGGGATATACTGCCAAAGAAATTGCCGATTCCCTATTCTTAAGTATAAACACTATCAAAACCCACACTAAGCACATCTATACCAAGTTAAACATTAATTCTCGGGAAGAACTGCTGTTATATGTGAATCTATTAGAAGAAATAAGCAACTACCAGGAATCAATAGCCGACGGAGTGGAACCACCTGAAAACAGCAGTGAAAAGCCCACTGCCGTTGACTGCCTGCCGCCTTTTACTCAATAAGTATCCGGGAGTATTCAATAACTCCGGTCATACCAGCTACTCTGTTCCTGACCAGTTCACAGGCCATGAATTCTCCCTCGGAAACCACCCAGGAGCAGATCTGCCCTTTTCATTTCCCTATAAAACTCTGCTAGAAGAAATGGAGCCCCACCAATGACCAGATAAGAAGACCAGTCTCCTCCGCCCTATTACAAGCGCCAGCGCAAGAGCTTGGATTCAGCGTAGGCTACGGCTACATACATAAGTGCTGCGCACAGAGCCAGGATGATCACACTGGTCATAACGATATCTAATTGAAAGACCTGCCCACCATAAACAATCAGATGTCCGAGTCCGGCTTGCGATACTAAGAATTCCCCCATGATCACACCTACCCAGGAAAGGCCTACGTTCACCTTCAAAGCGGAGATCATATTGGGCAGGCTGGCTGGTAAGACCACTTTGGTCAGTATGGTCATCTTGTTAGCTCCGAAGGCTTGTATCAATTTGATCTTGTCTTGATCCACGGACAAGAATCCCTGCAGCATGCTGATAATAGTAACGATAATAGATATCAACAGAGCCATTACAATAATAGCCGGCTGACCGTTGCCCAACCACACGATCAGGATCGGCCCAAGGGCTACTTTCGGCAGTGCGTTCAATACTACCAGGTAAGGATCGGCTACCCGGGATAGAAAGGGCGACCACCATAGCATGATAGCTATAGCCAGACCCCCTATGGTACCGGTGGTAAACCCTACAATAGTCTCCCACACCGTAGTCCAAACGTGTAAATACAATTCTCCCGTACTATGCATATTGAGTACGGTCTTCCACATCCGAGAAGGTTGACTGGTTATGAAAGCATCTATCCAGTCCAGATTAGCCGCTACTTCCCATAGCCCGAAGAATATTAACAGCACCGCTATTTGGGTGCTGAATATGCTTACCCGCCGTACCTTCTGCTGACGCAGATACTGACGTCGCTGCTGGGATATTTCAGTAGACTTCGGCATGGATATCCAGCTCCTTCCAGATCTGGTCAAAGTAAATGCGGAAACGCTCATCTTTTCGGTTTTGCAAGGGGGTCTGGCCAGGAATGGTACGTTCGATGGAGTAAATATTTTTCACTACGGCGGGACGCCGAGATAATACACAAATTCGATCAGATAAGGAAATTGCTTCGGCAATATCATGAGTTACTATCAGGGCGGTCATTCTTTCCTGGCGTAGAATATTCCATACCTCATCCACCACGGTTAGTCGGGTCTGATAATCCAGGGCAGAAAAAGGTTCATCCAAGAGCAGAACATCTGGAGAAACGGCCAGAGTACGAATTAGGGCTGCTCTCTGCCGCATTCCTCCAGAAAGCTGGTGGGGATAATGATGGAGAAAGTCGCCCAGGCCGTACTTGCGCAGTAATTTCTCCACATAGGCCCGGGCAGCTTTCAAATCCTGTTTTTGGATTTCCGGCCCAATCAAACAATTGCGTAGAATAGTGCGCCATTCAAACAAATGATCTTTTTGAAACATGTAACCAACTTTTCCCTGTACTTCTACAATACCTCCAGTGGGCTGGAGAAGTCCTGACAGTATGTTGAGTATGGTGGATTTCCCACACCCACTGGGTCCTACTATGCTGACAAATTCACCTTCATAAACATCCAGGGAAAAGCTCTGTATAGCTTGGGTCTCTCCGTCGGGAGTTTGAAATGTCATGGCAATATCCTGTAAAGATACTTTGCATTTACCCACCGTAAAGCCTCCCCGGATTTGAAAACGGCAGCTATGCTAAGAGCAGCGCTGCCCTTTTCAATCAATCTTTTAACTACTGAACCTCATTCATAGCCCGTATGGCGAACTCATGAGTAATAAGCAGATTGGAATCTACCGGTTCACTCAATTCTCCAGCTTCCTTGATTATTTCCTGCAGCCTATCCAAGGACTTGCTTTCCATAATAGGGTCTTTAGCCCAGGTATCCTGCTCCTTATATCGTTCCACTACCATAGTGATCAAGTCCAGATCGGTATCTGGGAAGAAAGATTGGATAGAGCGAGCCACTTCTTCTGAACTGTGTTGGTCTACCCACAGCTGACCACGGTATACAGCGTTAGTAAAGCGCTGTACTATTTCCGAGTTTTCAGCTAGATAGCTCCGCCGCGCTCCAAACACGGTATAGGCCACTTCACCGCCGTCAACTCCCAGGGATGCTACTACATAGCCATAGCCCTCTTTCTCCAGTTGGCTGG